>PVMK01189122.1_pt1 | contig 11631 bp, 10 predicted proteins | sample 1853481 | NCBI WGS metagenome assembly PVMK01 (sample SAMN08533507, study PRJNA380276) | Marine sediment metagenome, whole genome shotgun sequencing project. | reverse complement strand
CACCGTACCTTTGGGGATCATTCATCCAATATCCAAAAATAAGTCCACCTTTTTCAAGCTTAGCGGCTTGCTGTAATATTTCTTGAAGGCCTTGTCCGTAGAAAATGTTGTCCCCCAGAATCAAACATACCGTATCATTTCCGATAAAATCCCTACCCAATACAAAAGATTGAGCAAGTCCTTCGGGCTTAAGTTGTTCTTTATAAGCGATACTTATCCCAAATTGTGATCCGTCTTCTAACAATTGTTGAAATCTCGGTAGATCCTGAGGAGTTGATATAATTAGTATATCTTTGATACCTGCCAACATTAAGACCGATAGAGGATAATAAATCATCGGCTTATCGTAAATAGGCAAAAGCTGCTTAGTTCCTGTAAGTGTAATTGGATAAAGCCTTGTACCCGATCCTCCCGCTAGAATTATTCCCTTCATTTTTTTATCCAATCGCTAGTTAAGGAGTTCAATGACAAATCCGGACCGCCCCCAACGATGAGATCTTTTAAGTCTCTGTTCTTGCGAAGATATGATTGTGCGGCCTTCTCTGTTTTGCGCCTGCAATAATTAAAATATTTTTTGACTAGTTTTCGGTAAGCCTTCATCTTTGATTATCATCTCCCAAATTTACTTCCCTTCAGAACAAGACTCAGGAAGTAAAGTCGTGAATAGCCCTTGCTAAATTCTCAACATTCTCTTCAGGGGATATCTTGTCTATTTTACTGTATATTTTGTTAGTATATCCTCTCACCGAACAACCCTCTACAACCCGAGCGAAACGCTTTACTTCATGCAGGTTGATTGTATAACCGTTTTTAATTTCTTGAATTGCATTTTTGCAGTCTTCCACCGAGTGAGTGACAAAAACCCCTTTGCAGTCCTTATACCAGCTATGGCCGAATTGGAGGGTGGGCTTCCCCCGCACAACGCTTTCCCAACCGACGGTTCCTGAAACAGATGCCGAAGCTTTGGCGCAATCAATTAAATCAAAGGAAGTATAGGTCAGCGGCACCAGTTCCACCTTTGGCATGGAGGCGATCATGTCGTAGAACTCAATGGGTTTCGAGCGCTCGGCCGCCTGATAAACCTTGAACTGAGAAACGTGCTCTTTCACGTAAATTTTCCAGCCTTCCGGGACTAGTTTTGATAGCATGTCGACCATCAAATACTGGTTGCCAAACACGCCCCCAACCGGGCAGGTCTGGCGCTCCGGCTCACATTGCAGCGCAACAAACACATAGGGCACCGCCAAATTAACATCCTTTGCCAGTTGGTTGTAATGGGACAAAAGCTTCTTCCTTTTAAAACGTCCCATGTTCATGTGATATCTCTTATGCATATGGTCTGGGGCTCTGTCGAAATCTGATCTTTTATTTTTATTCCGGAACTGTTTGTAAAAGACCTTGGCAACTTGAAAAAGAATGGACACGGGTCCGCCAAGATCACCACCTTTATAATGCTCCAATTTCCGCTTTAGATGAGAAGGCATAGCATCGGCGTATGTCTTTGCAAGATTTTCCAGGTGGGATAAGGTATCCTGGGTTAGTGGAACTTCCCCTTGATTAGCCATTTCCAAGGTCCTGGTGTACGCTTTTCGGATGATCTCCGATCCTTCTTCGAAGGACCTAACGGGGTACACGAACCCCGGCAAGGATGTCCGCTCGAACATGACAGTTGGAATGTCCATAATCCTGCATAGCGAGTACAGGGCGTAATCATGGCTCACGTGCGGCGTATTCCGATAAACGACAACATCGGGGCGAAAATGCTCTAGAGCACTTTTCCAGTACATAATCTGAGAATGATACCTGGAAATCCGCTCAAAGTAGGTAAGCGCTCCATTATAATTTTGCCGGTCCATCATTTTTAGGAAAATCGACTCATAATAAGACAGGGAGGACAGCAATGGTTTGTCAAGAGGTGAGGGAATGACCGCTTCGCAGCCATTCGGAATCAGGTTCCTTCTAATCTCAGCCTTAGAGTGAAACACGGCCTGGGGAAATGATTTTAAAGCTTTTTCACGCTGCTTGCTGCCGATAAAATAGCAAATCTCCCAACCGTAATTATCGCGAAGTTTTGCCGCCACATCTACCCAGTATGCCAGGGTGGCTTGCGCGAATATAGCCTTCTTGGACATAAGTTTAAGTTTTCTCTTTGAGCAGAGCTAAGATTTAGCGGAAGAATGAATTATATCTTAATTCTGAATTTTCTCCGAATGGCCCCTCAAGAAACCAGGCTTGGATTAAAAAAATCGGTAAGCATCGAGTAGTTCTCTAATCCTCTCCTTTTCGCCTTCATCGACTTGGCGGTAGTAGGAGGTCACATACTCATTACAGATACCTCTTAGCTTTAGAACATACTTTTCATCTGCCGCCTGCAGGAAATTGTCTTTCTTGGTGTTCTTTGAAAGCTCTTGCAGAAATATGTTCAGTCGACGCTGAGCAGCCAGAGAATCATCGTATTTTCCTTCGACATACAACTCATAGATCTCAATCATCGGTTCCGGCAAGCAGCAAGACAAGCTCGAAGTATGGGCTTTTGAGCCCAGGCTCAAACAGGCGAAGAGTTGGCTGGCCACAGCCGTAATTACCTGAAATTCATCGTCGGCTAGACCGGCGACCTCTGTGACCGCCACCGTATCCCGGTTGCTGAATTTAATCCCGGCAATATTCGGGTGCGGTTTCAACTTAGCCACGAAAGCCGGGGTAACCGGTTTGCTCCAATTGCCGCTGGTATACATCCACAACGGTCTTGGAGAGTTATCTGCTATATGCCTATAGAACCAATCCAGTCGCTCCAGGCTGAGTCGCGGATTATAGGGCATTACGTGATAGGCATCAAATTCAAAATCTTTGGTTTCTTGAATGAAATTCGCAATATCTTCCATGGCGAAAAAGCCGGCGCCCAGAAGCAAGGGTGTTTTACCTGCATTGGCTTCACAGGCAGCCTGGGCCACTTTGATCCTTTTGGCAAATGAAAGGTTCATGTCCTCACTGCCGGTGCCCAGAACCCATAGACCCCCAATGTCTTTTGTGTTCAAGAATTCGATTAGTCGTCGCAATGCATCAACATCGATATCTTCCTCCGCAGTCAAAGGCGTTGAGACTACCGGAACTATCCCACGTACAGATCTTGTTTTAATCATAGCTACTTATCACCTTTTTCTCTGTATCTGAGTTTTTATTAATCTAAATTTGAATCCCCTTTTTCACTAGCGCTCCTCGCTGATCTCCGCGCCAAGAAATTCAGATAAGTTTCCGCCACCAAGAAATCCGCTTCCGTGTCCACATCTACTGAATAAATGGTATCCATTATTAGTGGGACCTGTCGAGGTGAAATTAACTTATTGTGCTTGATGAAGTAATCGCGTTTTACAGCGTAGAGTGCCGCATTGTACATGTAGGCAGGTTCAGCGTCCTTTGGGTCCTCCACCGGGCAATAATCTTCCAAAACGCCGTTGCGAATGGCTTTTAAGACAGGATCTCGTTTTTTATAAGGGCCTTTTACGCTAACGAGTGAATCCGAATTCGACGCCCAGAGCATCTCAACGGCTTGATCAATATGGGCCGGATCCCTGACAGGGCTGGTTGGTTGCAGAAGCACGATGATATCATAAGTGATCTGCATTTTTGTTTCCATAAATTTTAGCGCATGATCCACTACCGCGATGTTTCGAACTGTATCGGTGGTAAGTTCCGCAGGCCTTACGAATGGAACCGGTGCACCATACTTCTTGGCGATCTCTATAATCTCCAGATCATCGGATGACACCAGATAATCGGTAAGCCGCTTTGCCTCTTGGGCGGCTCCTATGGTCCAGGCCACAAGCGGTTTTCCGGCCAATATTTTAATATTTTTTTTGGGTAATCGTCTTGAGTTACCCTTTGCGGGAATGACGCAGAGAACTTTTGGCAACTTGGTGTCACTTCTTGAAGCAGGTGTATCTTCCATTCGAAAGCAGTCCCTTGAATTTTCAATAAATAGTATTTCCTGCCTTTGGTTTAATATGAGATCTCGACAACCTTGACTACAAGCACCATATATAAAAAACGACCTTTAGCATATTTAGTCGGTATTTTTGTATAGCTCACGATAATATCAAGATTTGCAATGAAAAGCTCGTCTTTCCTTCATTTTTATTCGGTCTCGGCTAAACAAATTTGAACATCTGTCTAGGTTCTTTATGCGCAAAACAACAAAGACCGAGGAGAAACAAAGCCCGGGGATGAGCTTAAAACTCGCCTAGCTCTGTCCATTTGACAGGCCGTCCCCTGAATTTCGGTGGCCAATTTACTTTGCGGCTTTCATTTTGTCAAGTGCTAGAGCATGCTAGATTGCTGGATTAGGCTTATAATCATATTGAGCACTGAAGGCCTTTGCTTAACCCTACTTGACAGATATTCCGCTTAAGCCTAATATTACTGGCTGCCGATCACAGCCGTTCGCATGCTTGTTAGCCGCACTGTAGAGAGGAGGAGTTGGCCAGGGATCGGAACCCTCATGCCTACCCTCTGATGTTCGGCTGGCATGCGAGCGGGGTTACTGTCTCGTCCTATTGCTTTGTACGCCAGGTTAGCCTCATTCGGGAGGCTGAGGAAATAGACTGAGGTCAGATAAAAAGCGGAATGCCTGAAGCACTTCTTATTCCAGTAGAAAATCAGGTGCGCGAGCTGGATGCACGGCTCTTGCTTGCCTGCGTTGCGGCGAGGCGGGAGATCCCTTCTATAATCGGGCCCAAGCGGGAGGTAGAATCTCGCATTGCAACTTTTCCGAGAAGCATATTCCTCTCCAAATCCTTAAGGATAGGCAAGCGCAAATTTTTCCCGATTTCACGAAAACTTGGCCATGAAATAGTGGCTTGGGATGAAGAGGCGCTGGTCCACCTGCCGCCCCAGACTTACTTCTCGCGGCGACTCTCGGCCGTAGGGATGGAGTATGTGTCCCATTTATTTGCCTGGGGTGAAAATAACGCCGAATTGTGGCGTCAGTATCCCGAACTGCCTGCTGAAATACCAATTCATGTCACCGGCAATCCGCGCGGTGACCTGCTCCGGCCCGAAATACGAGTCTTCTACCAAAGGGATGCCGAAGAGATCCGCAACAGGTACGGGGATTTTATCCTCATTAACACCAATTTCAATCATGTAAATGCTTTCTATCCAGCACAGAATTTGTTCCAGCCGGTTAAACAACCAGGTGAAGAAGCCAAATTCGGCCAGGCAGCTAGGGGTATGACCCGTGAGTATGCAGAAGGGTTGCGGGATCATAAACAGGCCGTCCTTGAGGACTTCCAACGCCTTATTCCTAACCTGGAGAAATCATTTCCAGATTACAACATTGTCGTGCGACCTCATCCCACAGAAAATCAGGAAATCTATCGCAATATTGCTACCCGATGTCAGAGGGTGCATGTAACCAATGAGGGCAACGTAGTCCCTTGGGTTATGGCCACCAGGGCGCTCATTCACAACGGCTGTACTACGGGGGTGGAAGCCTACGTCATGCGGGTTCCTGCCATTTCCTTCAGGAAAACGGTAAATGATTACTATGACTATGGTTTTTATCAATTACCCAACCGGCTGAGTCACCAGTGTTTCGATTTCGCTGAGTTGCGAGAAAAACTTGGAAAAATTCTAGTAGGCGAAATAGGAGCGGCAGGTGGAGACAAACGTAAAGCCCTAGTAAACCATCATCTAGAGGCACTAGACGGGCCACTTGCCTGTGAACGGATGGTCGATATTTTGGCAAAGATGGTGGATGGCCTGTCTCATGTGCCTAAGCAACCTTTTCGGGCTCGGCTTGAAGGTTGGCTTGAGGCAACGAAGAGACGTGTGGAACGAAGCTTTGCACCTTACCTCCCTGGCTCCCTAAAGTCACCAGAGTTCCTGCGCCATCGCTATCCCAGCATTTCCTTAGAGGAGATGCGCGCCCGGGCAGCACGATTCCAGCAAGTGCTCGGCGACGACGGAGAACTTAAGGTCGACCAGATCGGTGGTAAGCTCTTTCAGATCAGCGGCTGACGAAAGAGCCGCCAGTTCAGTACTGCTGCCTATCGTAGGTTTGCATTCGATAAAACTCCTGTTGAGAACCAAGATTGGGAACAATGTGGCTTTCAGACGGAGTCACTATTACACCTAATACTTTCTGATCTCTATATCCTGGAATAATTCGCCCTTGACACCGATGACTAGTTATCCTATAGTCGCGACCGCGAAAGAGGAATGTCCTTTATCGAAGCTTACCGGCTGATAAATTTCGCTCTTGTTGCAGATCGAATCAAGCCGAAGAATTTCAGCCTTTTACTGGTTTGGAGACTCAGCATGAGAATCTTAATATTAGGTCGTGGCAAGTCCGGAACTACAGCCATCTTGTTTAAGGTAGCCGGCGGACTCCCGAATTGCAAAGCTTTTTCCGGAGGCGATATCGGTAAACATTTGGGTGACTATGAAAACGCTGTCTACAAACAGACCTACAGTGAACGCAAAGGTAGAACCTTGGACGCTTACAGGGAGCATGCGACTGAGATTGATTACGATCGCAAGATTTGGATGGACCGCGATCCTCGCGATGCTGCAGTGAGTCGGATGCTCTTCAGATGGCACAAGGGCAACTGGGGACAGAGGAAGCAATACCGAAAACACCTTGAGCTGGTCCAGAAAAAGGAACAGGATCCCAGATCCATCCCCTTTCACGTCCTTTTCAGTTATATCGGACAAGATAGCCGGCCCATGACTACAGATGAATTGGTAGAAATGGAACGAGTGCGGTATCAGCAAATGAGCGATTTTGCTGAATCCCTGACAAGCGACTGGTTCACTTTTAAATATGAAGACATGATCGAGAAAAACTACGACGGTTTGAATGAATATCTCGGATTCGAAATAAAGGACGACGCTGAAATTCCGACGACGACCAAAAAATCCAAAGTGGTACGGAAAAAAGCCTACGGCGATTGGCGTCACTGGTATACCGAGGAGGATGTGGATCTTTTCAAGCCTGCTTACTTGCCTTATATGAAGACTATAGGCTACGACTGCGACGATTGGGCTATTAGTGCCAATCCGGTAATCGAGCCCGAATTCTCATCCATGTACATGAAGGGACTGGTTCAAAAGCATAATCAGCATACCATCCGCAGTGCCAAGGATTTTGTGCTAAGGCCTTTTGTGAAACCAAGCTAATTGGAGAAAGAAGGTGGGATCGCAGAGGCAATATTTATTTAAATCTGACAACTTCCTTTAGCACCAGTGGATATGTTTCACTGGTCATCCTCTCAATGGTATTTAATTCCTGCCCCTTTAGTGTTCTCTCTTCTGCGGGAAGACTACTCACAATGCCATGATTTTCTGTCTTGAAGGTTGTATCTTCTTTAATCGGGAATTTATTGAAGGTGGGTACCAATAAAATATCATCGAATTCAATGGCCAGAAAATCTGCCAGATAACGCATCACTGCTTCTGTTTGGCCGACCAAATCTTCGAACTTGATAAGACAAACTCGATCACCGTATCTCTTTTTATTCCAAAGAATGGCTTGAGCGCTCTCATTCCATTGGCTTGCTGCCCGCCCAACATCCCCATACCTTCCGGGCCAGTGTGTACTACCAAATGGAAACCAGGTCTTGGGGTTTCTCACAAGAGAAATTAATCGGCCGTCGGGATAAACCTCAACGAAGGATTCCATATTCTCTTTTATCATTGCTAGTCTCGGCGCATAAGCTGTGACGAACTTCTTTGGGCCGTTGTAGTTTTGATTGCTTAGCCAGGCACCGAAGTAAGAAGTCATGTAGGCGTCGAAGACATCGCGCAGTGTTATGAATTGAACTGAATCTAGATGTTTTAGAAAAATTTCTCTTTGGAGAGAAGGAATAAAAATGAAGGGAAAAGTTTCTTTGTCTTCTTTCCCTTTCTTGTACCCTTGTCTATTATATTCGACAACTATATCTTCAAAGAGAATTCCAAACCAACTCTCCGGAAGATCCCTGAGATCTATTCTCGGCCAGATGTGTTTTTCCGGATATCCAATCATTAACTCGTGCGTATGAGTATGGAGCTCAGGATGCCCATCAAAGAGCTGACTCAGAAGCGATCCCCCACAACCTTGTATCTGGGAGATCAATGTTAGGGGAGAAGTCACAGGGAAAATATGCTCTGAGCATATGCGAGAGAGGTCTTGAAGATGTAAGTTACTTTCATTAGCTTCCTTTCTCAGCAACCACATTTTGTATCTGATCTTGACGTATTTACCTATAAAATAGCTTATGATTCTTTCGCCAATCTTTGGCTCTATATCTTTTTCCTTTTTCTGGTATCGAGAATTCACCCCAACAGTCCTTTTTAGTGAACGGAACAGTTCGTAATGAACTGAACGTAGTCCTCAAGTACGTCCCTTTTATTTCGACCGCCGTAAACAACTTCTGATAGAAATCTATTTACATTCTCATCCCCATACGGCACTTCCATTCTCTTGTTTGCAAACGACTGTAATGCATCTTTTAGTTCAGATTCATTATGTATTGTCCAACACGCCCCACACTCTTCGAATAACATTGTATTTGCATGGAGATACTTAAGGTAGAGAGCAGGCTTTTCCTGCATAAGTGCCTCGGTGATGACGCTAGAACCAATGACCAGGACAACGTCAGCCCAATCACATAGTTCAGGGGTGAGAATGTTTGAAGCGTTAGATAATGTTAAATTGGCAAAAAGGCGACTATTTGCAACAGTTCGGGTGTGAGGTTTAATCATCACTTCAATTTCGCCCAAATTAGTCAATAGGTCGAATGTATTTAACATCCTCTCGATGTCGATCCTGCATTGAGGCTTCGAGACCATAAAAACTACCTTTAATTTTTTATTTTGACGATTTGATTTAATCATTCTTGGCAGTATTTTCCTGTTCTGTGCTATCCATTCGTCACAAAATCTAGCACTTCCCAATACAACGATTTTTTCACTAGCGATGCCAGACCGGACCAGAACATCCTTCCTTAAATGGTTCTGGACGATCACGTAATCGAATCGGTTAAACTTATAAAATCTCTGCCTTGCTGACGTTCTAGCTTTATAGGATTCATTGGTATATAAGTAGACGCCGTGGGGGAGTGCCAGGGTTGGTATAGACTTCTCTTTAGCTGCCTCCAGCAGGACATTAACGACATATCGACTCGGTAATATATGGTCAAAACACAAAAGTTGTGCTCCACTTTTTTTTAAAACGTAATGAGCCCAGCTTTTTCTATAAAAACTAACCCTTGTAAGTTCATATAAAACACGGCCTATTATCTGAGCTGCTAATTGATTCAGCCTCGATAAAAGCAATAATTTCTCCACCTGATGAGAACTAAATTTCTCGCCCTTGGCGTAAAACCATAGAAAAAGATGACGCACGGTATGATGGAGAGCATTCATTTTCTGGTCAAAAGCATCATAAATAGATTCTACTATAACCCCCTGTTCTTTCAGAAAGTTGAGACGATAATCATTTTGAATATCGTATTTTGGATTTATACAATAAACGGCAACAGGATAATTGTCTTGCTTCATCTCCCACACTACAGGGGCAATATGATCCACGTCATTGAAGTGTCTAACGCAAAACAAGTACATCGTCCATATCCTTATTCCACTTTCAGAAGCGGAGAGCCAAACCTAGTACTTCTTGATGTAGATCCTTCGTCATATTTTCAATAAATTCCAATTCCTCTTGGGCGAGGGTCTTGTATCTTTGGAGCGTACTACTGATAATACCGTTTTGCTCTGCTTCAAAACTAGTATTTGCTCTTATTGAATATCTATTAAAAGTCGGTATTAACAGAATATCATCAAATTTTATTTCCAGAAATTCAGCCAAGTTACGCATGACTGCCTTTGTCTTGGTGATCAAATCTTCAAATGTGAGAATACAGACACAATCCCCATATCTCTCTTTGTTCCATATAATTGCCTGGGTACTTTTTCTCCATAGGTCTATTCCTTCGTCAATGTCTCTACAAATTCTAGGTTTGTGTCTGATAGCGGAAGGATACCAGTTTTTCGGATCCCTTATGAGGGATATCAATCTACCGTCGGGATATGTTCCAAAAAACGATTCCATATTTTCCTTTTTCATGGCCAGTCCTGCTGTAAAAGCTGTAATGAACTTCTTATGGCCGGTGCTGTTTTGATTATTGAGCCAGGCGCCAAAATAAGAGGTCATGTAAGCGTCGAACACATCGCGAATCGTTAGCAATCCAAGTGAACCTAAATAATCCAGAAATATTTCCCTCTGCACAGAGGGCAGGAACAGAAAAAGAAAGGCGTCATCTCGCTTTTTTTCCTTTTTATAGCCTTTCTTGAAATGACTAAGGACGCTGTACTCGAAGAGGGTTTCCAACCACCGGTTTGGGTCATCTTTCAGGTCTAGTTTCGGCCAGGTATATTTTGTCGGATACCCAATCTTCAATTCATGGGGATGAGTATGGAGTTCTGGATGACCGTCAAAAAGTTGGCTCAGCAGAGTTCCGCCGGAACGCTGGATTTGGGAAATCAAAGCGAGTGGAGAAGTCACAGGCCGAGTGTGTTCTAGACACGCCTGGTAAAGGGTCTCTAAATAAATTTTACTTTGTCCGAACTCCATAATTTACCTTCTTAATGCGGGAAATGGTCATAATTTTCCTAGTATAGGCTCGATTAGACCCTAGTCAATTTCGCGCCTAACCTAACTTCTTCCCCTCTTTTTGTCAATCCTAACATATTGTTCAAATGGGTGGGATCACATTCCACCAAATGCCCGCTAGTACAAGTGTAATTGACATACGACTAGAAACGGATCCCTTCGGTAATACCTGCTTGACAGCAAATCTTCCTTCAGGCTAGTATTCCATCTCGCTCAATGAAAAAACAGGCTGCAACATCGCTGGCGACTTCCTATCTAGAACCATTTACGAAGTGCATCCTGAGCCTTCCGTTGTCTGCAGCTAAATGGTAGTTCAGGTAGAGAGCATGAATTCGGCCGTCAAAGCGACGCTAATTATCCCCGTTGAGAATCAGGTGCGCGAACTTGATTCCAAGCTCCTGCTCGCCTGTATGGCCACAAGGATTTTTTTTTCTTACATAATCGGCTCCCGCCGGGAAATACACTTTCACATTTCTTCTTTTTCACCAGGTATATACCTCTCCAAGAGCATGACAGCCGCCAGTGACATTATGTTCCAGATTATGCGAAATCTCGGCCATGTAATAGTCGCTTGGGATGAAGAAGCGCTCGTGCACCTGCCGCCAGAGACTTATTTTTCCCGTCGGCTATCTCCCGTGGCGATGGAGTTTGTCTCCCATATGTTTGCATGGGGCCAAGACAACGCTGAGCTGTGGCGTCAATATCCCCAATTGCCAAATGGGGCAGAGATCCATGTTACCGGAAATCCTCGTAATGACTTGCTACGGCCTGAGATTCGCCATTATTACGATAAAAGAGTGGAAGAACTACGAAAGAGACACGGAGATTTCATTCTCATTAACACCAATTTTAATCACGTGAATGCCTTTCATCCGGGGCTGAATCTGTTCGTGCCGCGGGACAAACCGGGGGAAAAGCCCAGGTATGGCCGGGCTGCAAAGGGTATGACCCGGGAGTACGCCGAAGGGCTGCGGGACCAC
>PVMK01118099.1_pt1 | contig 11631 bp, 5 predicted proteins | sample 1853481 | NCBI WGS metagenome assembly PVMK01 (sample SAMN08533507, study PRJNA380276) | Marine sediment metagenome, whole genome shotgun sequencing project. | reverse complement strand
CATTGCCCAGCGCCGCCGCCACGCCGCCCTGGGCGGCGCCGGAGTGGCTGCGGCTCGGGTAGACCTTCGTGACGACCGCCACGTCCAGGTGCCCCACCAACTCCATTGCGGCCCGCAACCCCGCGAGCCCCGATCCTACGATCACGACGTCGTGTGAATACATGTCTCCCTGCCTGGCAAGCGTTCGGCGCTCCGCCATGCTGGCAGGCGCCCGATGCTGTGCCTTGCAACTCTCGTTCCGGACCGGGCGCCGCGCAGATTGCCGGGGCGGCCGGCTCCGGATCGGGGCGAAACCGCGCCCGATGGCCGCGTTTGTTGACGGAAATGGGCGCTGAGTGTGCCGATTTCCCCGCAATCCGCAGGTTCGGATGCGCTCTCGGTGCCGGAAACCCGGGCCTCGATTGGGGCAATGCGCCGCGTTTACGGGGCAGACTGGAACATCTCCACGCCGGCCAGCGGCCGCGCCGGTGTGGAGCGAGCGAGCGTTGTAAACTGGCATCACCCGGGTCCGGTGCCTTTCGGCGTGTGCCGCTCTCCGGTTGGCCGCTAGCCGATGGGATCCAAACGTGTCCGAGGTCGTCGCGAGACTCGCTGCGCGAGCTGCGTGCGCGGAGTCCTGTCCGAGCAGGAGTGGGGCCAAGCAGGTTGGCTAGTCGAGGTCTGGCGTTCGGCATCGCATTGGGGATCGCCTCGGGGCTCTGGTTGGGCGTGGCCGATGGTGCGCGGGCGCTCGTCGAGCTGGGCGTCAGCGCAGGTCCGCTCTCGCATCGCCTCGGCACGCTCGCCCTCGCAATGGGCGTTGATGCGGCGCTCTTCGGCGCGCTGGGCGGCGGGCTCTTCGCGCTGCTCGCTCTGGCGTTGCGCGGACGATCGCCTTCGCTTCGCGCCCCTTGGGGTCGAACGCTCTTCCTGTCGAGCTGTGGGCTGGCCATCGCGGCGGCCGGAGTCGTCGCGAGCGGGCGGGCACCCGAGCACACGCCGGTTGTTCCGGGCAACAGCGCAAGCAGTTCCGAGCGCCCTAACATCCTGCTCATCTCCGTCGACACGCTCCGCGCGGATCACACCAGCGTCTACGGGTACACCCGAGAGACGACGCCCGTGCTCGAGGCCCTCGCCCGCAAGGGTGTCGTCTTCCAGGAGGCCTACGCGCACGCCAGCTGGACGCTGCCCTCACACGCCAGCCTGCTGACCGGACTCGACCCGATCACGCTCGGCGTGCTCACGCCCCGCGATCGCATCCCCGAGAAAGCCGACATGCTGGCAGAGCGTTTGAGCGAGGCCGGATACTTCACCGCTGCCTGGGTCGGTATGCCGAGCTACGGCTACATCGGCGCACGCTATGGATTCGATGCCGGCTTCCGGCTCTTCCACCACGCACCCCATGCTCGGCCGTTCCGCGCATCGTGGATCGCCAGACGCTTGGATCAGTGCTGGCTCCGCGGCCCCGGGCGCGGCGTGGGCAACGCGAAGGCCCAGACCGATTCGGTATTGCGCTTCCTCCGCAGTCATCGCCGCGAACCCTTCTTCGCCTTCGTGCACTACTACGACGTCCACTCGAAGTTCGACGCGCTGCCTTACGAAGCGCCCGCGGCCTACCGCGATCGCTTCTGCGAGGACGATCCAGGCCCCTTCGAGGGCTGCCGCGAGGGCGTCTGCGCGAGCGATCGTTTGATGGCGATCAATCGCGGTGAGAGCCAGCGCTTCGACGCAAGGGAGCTCGCCCGGGTCCAGTGTCTCTATGACGGTGGCATCGCCTACGTCGATTCCGAGATTGGTCGTTTGCTGGAAGCCCTCGACGCCCTGGGAATCGCCGAGGAAACGGTCGTCGTGGTGACCTCAGACCACGGCGAAGGTTTTCTCGAACACGACCAAACCCTGCACGCCACGCTGCACGAAGAGGTCGCCCGGGTCCCGCTGATCATTCGGCTACCGGCGGGCGCGCCAGGAGACGAAGCCGCCGCAGGTCGGAAGGTCTCGGGTCCGGTTGGCTTGGTCAACGTCGCGCCGACCTTGCTCGAGTTGGCTGGGGTCGCGCCCCGGGCACGGCCGTCGATACCCGCGTCGGCGGGCCAGGGGAAGAGCCTGACTTCGATCCTGCGCAGCTGGCGCGACGAGCCCCAAGACGAGGTCCTCGCGGTCGACGGAGACGGCCAAATCCGATCACTTCGAAAGGGGAGGTACAAGCTCATTCGTCCGCTGCGAGGTGGGCGCGACGAACTCTTCGATCTGAGGGGCGACCAGCAGGAGCGCGACAATCGCGCTGCCTTCGACGAGCCGGCGCTCGAGCGACTCGGCCTGGCACTCGAGACACGAGTCCGCACGAGCGAGAGACTCCGTCAGCAGCTCTTCGGCGGGGGTGCCGGGGACAAAGATGTGAAGGTCAGCCCCGAGGAGAGTGCCGCACTCAAAGCGCTCGGTTACGTAGAGACCCCGGAATGAAGCGAGCGGAGGATGGAAGGTACACCCACCGTGTCAGGGAACCCGGCCGCGCAGCGACTGGAGGGCCCGCTTTGCGCCGCCGTGGTCCGGGTCGATTTCGAGTGTTCTCTGATAATGGTAGATGGCTGCACGGAGGTTACCGCTCTGGCGCAAGAGATCGGCGAGGTCGTAGTGTGTCTGGCGCCATTCGAGCCCGAGTTCAATCGCTCGCAGGAAGTGATGAGAGGCCTGCTCGTTGCGACCCTGGGTGCGCAGGACCTTGCCGAGGCTGTTGTGCGCAATGGCGTGGTCCGGGCGAATTCGGAGCGCCTCGGTGTAGTGCGTGATGGCCTCGCTGTAACGCTTTCGGCCCACGAGCGCGCGTCCGAGATTGTGATGAGCGTCGACGTAGTTGGGGTTCACTTCGAGGGCGGTTCGGAATTGCGCCATGCCCTTCTCCACATTACCGCGATCGACGAGCGTATTGCCGAAGTTGAGGCGGATGACGTTGTTTCTCGGGTTGACGGAGAGCGCGTTCTCGTAGAGAGAAATGGAGTCGCGCCAGTGCTGCACGGTGTGTTGCGCAGTCACGGCATACAGCACGAGTGCGATGCTGGCCACTGCGCCCGCAGCGGGGGCGAGACTGCGACCCCCCGGCCGCCAGCGTGCCACGAGTTCGGCACCGCCCCAAGCAACGGCGATGAAGATCCCGATCAGCGGAATATAGGTGTACCGGTCCGCCATGCTCTGGCCACCCGTCTGGAAGATCCCGATCGCCGGAAGCAGGCTCACGAGATACCACGACCAACCGACGATTGCGTAGGGCCGCCGGCTCTTGATCGCGCTAAACGTGATCAACACGAGCAACGCTCCGGCGACGGCAACTGCCCAGGCATCGAGGGGCACTCCGCCGCCCTCCGTTGAGGCGGGGTGCGGGTAGAAGACCGAGAGACCGCTGGGCCAGAGCGCCTTTCCCAGGTAACCGATGTAGGAGACAACGGCGTTCGCGAGATTGGCCCCGGTGACCCCGACAATTTCCTGCCCAACGATCAGGTAAGGCATTGTTCCGGTGTCGCGGTGCACCCAGAGGGTCATCGCGCCAAACGCGAGTGAGATCAGCAGCAGCGGCAGCTTCTCCACGACGAGCGAGCGGGCACTCGCCAAGCCGCCCCGCCAGCGCGCCAGGGGCCAGTAGTCGAGGAGCAAGTAGAGCACCGGGAGGGTCACCAGCATGGGCTTGGCCAGGAGTCCCAGGGTGAGGCAGAGGGCGACGGTCAGGAAACGCGCGAAGGATGGTCGGAGCGCGTAGCCGGCGTAGGCCGCCACGGAGAGCAGCCCGAAGAACGTGCTGAGCACGTCCTTCCGCTCGGAAACCCAGGCCACCGACTCGACGTGTAGAGGATGCAGGGCGAAGAGGGCGGCGGCAAATGCGCTGGGCCATTCGGCCCGCGTCATGCCGCGCAGCACGAGAAAGAGCAGCAACGTGTTGAGGAGGTGGAACACCAGATTCGTCGCGTGGTAGCCGCCAGCTCGGAGCCCGTAAAACTCGTAGTCGAGCATCAACGACAACCAGGTGAGTGGATGCCAGAGCCCCATGTCGTTCGAGGCCAGGGCGTAGCGCAATCCATCTCGCGAAATTCCCTTCGCGACGTTCGGATTCTCCACGACGTAGCCGGGATCGTCGTAGCTGACGAAGTCGGAGCGCAGCGCATCCGAATAGACCCACGCGGTGGCGGCCGCTAACAGAAGGCAGAGAATCGCAGTGCGGAGCACGTCGTCCTCACTCGGTGGTGTCGGGGCTGCGAACTTTCGCGAGGCGGGCTGTTTGGCGGACAATCGCGGCCGGCATGCGAAATTCTTCGAACCGTAGCAATTTCACGGGGATTCTGGACGTGACCCTAGCGGGCGAATCCTTTGAATTCGCTTGCGGCGTTACTCGATCCCATTCCGGGCTCGCGCATTCATGCGCCACTGCGCCGCGCAGGTAGCAGGCGGCTGAATTCCTCGGCGCAAAGCGCCCCGCTGATCAAAAAGCCTTGCATCTCGTCGCAGCCCTGCTCGGTGAGGACACGAGCCTGCGTTTCGGCGTCGACCCCTTCGCCGACGACCGTCAATCCCAGGCTGTGCGCCATTATGATCACCGCGTTCGCGATTCCCGCCGCCGCCGGGTCGCTGTCGACGTCGCAAACGAAGCAGCGATCCAGCTTGATCACGTCGAGCGGGAAGTTGCGGATGTAGCTCATCGACGAATAGCCGGTGCCGAAGTCGTCCAGCGCAATGCTGATCCCCATGGAACGCAGATCTCGCAGCAGCAGCGCCGTGCCCTCGTCCTCCTTGAGGATGGCCGTCTCGGTGATCTCGAGTTCGATGTCGCTCGGGTCGAGTCGGTTTTCTCGCAGTGCGTCGGCCACGACGTCCAGCAGATGCCGCTGGGCGAGCTGCTGGGTGGAGACGTTCACGGCGATGCGGGGGACGTCGAAGCCGTCTTCGCGCCAGGCGCGGATCTGCTCGCACGCCCGGCGCAACACCCACTCCCCCAGCGACACGATGAAGCCCGACTCCTCGCTCATGGGGATGATCTCCTTTGGCGAGATCGTGCCGAGATCCGGGTGTTCCCAACGCAGGAGCGCTTCGGCTCCAACCAGCTCGCGGTTCGGGAGACCGACCTTCGGCTGGTAGTGGAGACGCAGCTCGTTTCGCTCCATGGATTCGGCGAGTCGGCTCTCGAGGGTCAGCTTGCGCAGCATGGCGCTGTTCATCGACTCATCGAAGAACTGGAAGCGGTTCAGCCCTCGGCTCTTGGCGTGATACATCGCCGTGTCGGCGTGTCTTACGAGGGCCTCCACGTCCTGACCGTCGTTGGGAAAGATGGCGATGCCGATGCTTGCGGTCGTCGACAGCTGGTTACCGTCGACGAGAATCGGGGTCGGCATGTTGGCCAGGATCCGACGCGCGACGTCGGCAGCATCTTCGGCGTGCGAGATACTCGAGAGCAAAATCGTGAACTCGTCTCCACCGAGACGCGATACCGACGCCTCGCCGTCTTCTCCACCGATGCGCGCGACCAGGTCGCCGCTCCTCACCTCATTGTGCAGGGTCTCGGCGACACTCCGCAGAAGCTCATCGCCCGTCGTGTGCCCGAGCGTGTCATTGATGCGCTTGAAGCGATCCAGGTCCATGTAGAGCAGCGCCGCAACGAGATTCTTGTCCCGGGCCCGCTCCAGGGTCTTGGCCAGCCGCTTCTTGAACTGCCTCCGGTTTGCCAAGCCCGTCAGGCTGTCGTAGTTCGCGAGGTGGCGGACCTGCTCCTGGGCGCGACGTTGGTCAGTCACGTCCTGGATCGTTCCCAAGACACGGAGTCTCGAGCCGCTCTGGTCGAGTGCGATCTCACCCTGCTGTTCGACGAAGCGCTCGCTGCCGTCCGGAAGGCGGATTGGGTGTCCGATCGAGAATCGCTTCGAAGATCGCAGCGACTCCTCGATGTCCGTGCGAGCCTTCAGGGCAACGTCCGGCTTCGCGAACGACCAGAAGCGCTCGTAGCTCGTCTCGCACGAACCGGGCTCGCAGCCGAAGATGCGGAAGACCTCGTCACTCCACTTCATCTGATTGGTTTCGGTGTTCCATTCCCAGCTGCCGATATGCGCGATGCGTTGGGCATCGGCGAGCAGGAGGCGTCCCTGCGAAAGCTCTCGGAACGCCTCACTCGAGCGCAGGAAGTGGCGCATTCGGTGGCCCATCAAGGTCCAGTTGACCGGCTTGGAGACGAAATCGGTCGCGCCCGACTCGTAGGCGCGGTCGATCGACTCGAGACCCCCTGCACTCGTGACGACCAGGATCGGAGTGGGATCTCCCGGATGGCGGCGTCGAAGCTCCGCGCAGGTGCTGAAGCCGTCCAGCTCCGGCATCGTAACGTCGAGCAGGACAAGGGCCGGGTGCAGGCGTTCGAACGCCTCCAGCGCCTCGCGGCCGTTCTGGGCCTCGGCCACCGCGTAGCCCGCTGACTCGAGGGCGTCGCGCGCCAGGTTTCGGACGAGCCGGTCGTCGTCGGCGACCAGGATCAGCGGTTTCTTCGAGTTGGGACCGGAATCCATCACCCGACACATCGACCGGTCGTATCCCGGAACTTGAGGCACGCGTACGCGCGCTCATGCGATGGGGTCGGATGCCCATCACGAGAAACGCGATCAGTGCGGTGGCTTCCGCATAATGGGCTTTGTGGCTCATCGGGTAATCCAGATTGCCACGGGGCGGTGTTCGGTGTTACCGCACGCTAGATGTCGAGCGTCCCGAGCGGCGTGAGGAATTCAACAGGCATCGCGGGGATCTGGTTCCGAGCGCCATACCAGAAGCGCCACGTGAAAAGCCTGTACACCGTGACCTGCACGGCTCCGCCTTCGAACCCGCAGAGCCCGCTCAAGTCCCACTTCCGGCAATTCGAAGCGCTGATCCGAAAGGTCGAAATGCGTCGATTCACCCGATCACGGCTCCGGCACTTCCCCGCGAGCCTCTGCTTCGCGCTCGCAACGACTGCCCTGGCGTTTGCCCATGCCGCGGGAGCCGAGCGCCCGGGTAGCGGGGGCGAGGACAAGCCAGCGGTGGACTGGGTCGAGGACCTGAAGTCCCCGACCCAGGGAACCCGCACCCGCGCCACGATTGAGCTGGCCAAGCTAAAGCCCACACCGCCTGAGGTGGTCGCCGGGGTCGCCGCGCTCCTCGAGCAGGAGAACTGGTCCGTTCGCGCCCAGGCGCTGATGGTGCTGGGGAACATGGGCCCGGATGCTTCGAGCGCGCTGCCGACAATCCTGGCCGCCCTCCACGACGAGAACGAGCACGTGCGCCGCTCGGCCGCAAGCGCGCTGCCCAGGGTTCCGGCTCGTACGCACGAGACGCGGCTCGCGCTGGTGGAGGCGCTCGGGACGGAGAACCGCTATTTGCGTACCCAAGCGGGCTCCGCACTGGCCGCCGTGGCCGAGCAGGCCGGCGACGTCGCCCCGGATCTGTCTCGTCTTGCCGCTACCGACGATCGTGTGGTGCGCGACGCGGCCTTCAACGCGCTCGCAAAGCTCCCCGCCGACGCGGCCGTGCCCGTCCTCATCCCGCTGCTGACCCACGAGGACGGGGCCGTCCGGCAGGGGGCAGCCGGCTCTCTGGGCTCCTACGGGCCGGACGCGCGCGCTGCAGTCCCGACTCTGATCGCGCTGCTCGACGAGTACCCGCATTACACGATGGCGGTGCACACGCTGGGTCGCATCGGTCCCGGTGCGAGGGAGGCGGTTCCCGCGCTGCTGGCACTCTTCGACAGATCGGATCCCAGCCGCCAGCTGCGGATCGCAGCCGCCGGTGCGCTGGGCGGGATCGGTCTCGTGGCGCGCGAGGTACTGCCCCGCTTCCGTGACGAACTGGCGGCACAGGATTTCTCCGAGGCCTCCGGGCGCTATCGCGCGGTGCTCGCTGCGGCGATTCTCGAGATGAGCGGTCCCGACGATCCGGCCATCCAGGCTTATGTGAAGCGCCTGGCGCGAGCCCAGAGCAGCTGGACGCCGATGACCCGGGTCGAGGCGGTCAAGGCCCTCGCTGCTCTCGGACCCGCGGCGAGCCCAGCCCTGGACTCGTTGCGCGCATCGCTGCGCAAGGATCGGGAGCCGAAGATTCGCGGCCTCGCCGCGGAAGCGCTGGGTGGGATCGGTGGAGCGGCGCGCTCGGCCCTGCCGGACCTTCGGAAGGCTCAGGCAGACGACGAGGAGTACGTCGGCAAGCGCGCCACCGCCGCGATCGCCAAGATCGAGGCCAGCGCCGAGACGGCCCTTCCGAGTGCGGGAATGGCGAAGCCGGCACCCGGGGCGGAGCGCGCGGAGCGGCAGAAGGAGGTCGCGGCCGACATCGCCGCGCTCTCCGGTTCGGGCTCGCGCCAGACGAGAGCCGCCCTCCGGCTGCTCGAGCGCGCTCCCGAGAGCCTTCCCGCCCTGCACCGGGCCGTGCTCGCGCCGGACACCAACGCGCGGGACCGGGGCCGCCTGATTGCGCTGTTGCTCGACCTCGGCGATCCGCGCTCGGTGGACGTCCTCCTCCAGGTGGTGCGGGCCCATCCGCAGGAGCCCGGGCTCCGCATCGACACGCTGCGCGCGCTGGGCGAACTGCCCCAGACCACGGCCTCGTTTGAATTCGCGAAACAGACGCTCGGCGATGCACAGGAGATCCCGCGCGTGAGGCGCCAGGCGCTCATGTACTTCGCCATGCAGCGCGACGAGCGCGGGCGCGAGTGGGCGGAGCGCTACCGTGACGACGACGACCTCGACATGCGCGCCACCGCGCTCTACCTGGCCGCGTCGCTCGGAGACGCGACGGCCCTGGAACCCATCACGGTGCTGCTCCGCGAGCAGCCCCGATCGTCGATTCGCTACGGCTTGCTACTTGCTCTCGCCGAATTGGTGGATCCGGCGTCGTTCGTACGACGCGTCGACCCTGCGCTACAGCACGGCGACGAGTACGACAGCGCGCTGCGAATCGCGAAGCTGCGGCCCGCCCGAGCGAGAGAGCGCTTGGCGATGGCGCGCAAAATGCTCGAGTCGGAGTTCCCGAACGAGCGCCGCATCGCGATGCGGGCTCTTCTCGAGGCGAACGCGTTGAGCGAGTTCACGCCTCTGCTCGAGCAGTGGTGGAGAGTTCCGGCGCACACGCGCGCCACCGTGGCGGCTGAGCTCTACCGCGGCGGCTACCGCCTCGTCGAGAAGGACCGCCGCCTCGAGATCGAGAGACGGCAGTCGAGCTGAGGGTGGCGTGCACCCATTCTTCGAGCTTCTTCTGAGCGGGGGCGTTGTTGAATAGTGGGCGGAGACGTTGTTGAATCGTTGAGCTTTCGGCTCGAGTTTTCGGCTCGAGCTTTCGGTTCAAGCTTTCGGTTCAAGCTTTCGGTCCGAGCATTGTACCCAGTAGACGCACGACTTCTTCTGCTGCGGTCGCTGGAATCAAAGCGGTCGTCGAGATGCCGGATACGACCTTCGTGATGTTGTGATCGGCGGTTCCGTCCTTGCCCCAGACAGCACCGGTCGGCGCGCTGATATACGTCGAAAATGTGCGATGGCCCGTGCCGGGTCGCTCGCCGATCACGTGCAGTATCGCCCGCGGCCCGTCGAGATGTGCGAAGAGCAGTTCACCGACCCGATACCCCGCGCGCACGCGGCCCGAAGTGATCACCAGGTGTTCGGGTGCGATGCTCAGCTCTCGATCGTCGAGGCCCGCGCGCAGTCGCTCCAGGAACGGGTCAAGGTGGCCGTCTTCCATGATGGCCAGCGCATTCAGTCCATCTGAAATCACGACCTGGACATCCACCCGCCCCGCCTGTTCTCGGCGAAGCCTGTGGAGCGACGTGACCGAAGGTTCGTCCAATCGCTCACCGGTTGTCGGATGCAAGATATAATCGGCTCGATCCGACGACAGCGTCGCGAGCCGCAGACTGTTGGGTATCGCGTCGATGAACTCGGGTGTCAGTTCTGCCCAGATGCTGAGCTTCGCGTCGTCGTAGACGCGCTGAATGTCGTCTCGCAGAGCGGGCTGCAGGTCCCATGGCCTTTCTCCGTGGCCCTCGGCAACAAACAATCCGCGTCCGCGAACATCCGCGAGCCGCTGCCTGCCCTCTTCGAGAATTTCCGGGTCGCGCCTCGCATCGCCCTTGCGGCGGCAGTACTGCACGAACACCCAAAGCGGGTCGCCGAAATGATCGGTAGGGCGACCGTTCGCGTCGATGACGCCTAGCTGCTGAAAGAACTTCCAGATGGCGTCGTTGACGCGGTAGCCAAATGCTTCACGCAACCGGACGTGATCCTGATAGCCGGTCGTCAGATACCCGAGCATCGGGTCGATCTTGGTCGGCAATGCCATCAGGTAGGCCGGATTGGCCGGCATGATCTGGTCGAGGCACCAGTCGAGATCGTCGAGTGAAATGTCCATGTGCAGCGTCGAGCAAACATCCAGCCCAATGCACAGGCCGTGGAGCTTTCCCATTGCGATGTCTTCCAGGCAGCACCGCACGAGTTGTTCGCGCGTGCGGAAGACTTCCGGTCCGATGAAACCCGCGACGTCATTCACGTGTACCCATGAGGCGGCCGTGTTCCCGGCCGCGCGCTGGGCCTGAGCGACCCGTTCGGTCAGCGCGCGGGCAAGACCGTACTTGCGGGACTCATGCATGAGCATGTCGAAACCGTGGCTGTGGCCGTTGGTAAAATCTGCTCCCTGACCGGTCTCGAAATACAACGCGTATCGTCCGCTGCGCGTGTCCGCGTATCGCTTCAGCTTTTTGACGCTGATGTCGAAGGTTTCGTTGGCCGTGTCGCTCCCCGCGATGCTCTGGAACCACAACTCGGTCGAGCCCGGCCATTGGCGTTCGACTTCCGCCTGAACGTCGATGTGTGCCAGCACGCAATGTGGCATCAGGTGGTCGATTTCGAATGTGGTCAGCAAATCCTGCAGCGTTCGTTCGATTGCTGCGACCGAAGCCGGATTGCTGGAGACGGGATTGGTTCCCAGCAGCACATCACCCACCGCGTACGACCAGCCAGCGAACACCTGCCAGCGAATGTCATCCACGTCGTCGGTTGGTGAATTCGGTTGAATTCGGGCGCCGAGGTAACCCCGGGCACCGATCTGACTTCCCGGCAATGGATTGAAGATCTTTCGGCCGATCTCGATGAGTTCGTCGTTACGCATCAACTTTACGACGCAGGAAATCAGGTCACTCGGCAACCCGGGCATGATCTGCTTGATTGCGCCTTCATCGGAGGCCAGCAGGAACTGTTTGAATTCGGCGAGAGTTTGCTCCGCCAACGGCATTCGTGCGCGTTCGTTCCGCCCTGAAGAGATGAACTCGAACAAGCCGTCGGGATGAAGCGGGTGCGCGTCGATGTCCGCCAAGCGCGTTTTCGAGAGCAGGGTGCGCGCGTTTCGCCGCGAAGCATCATCGATCGCCGCCACGCCCACGATGTCGTCGCCATCTTTAAAATCGTTGGCCGCACCCAGAATCTGCGCGTAGCGCTTCGTGTCGTGCGCGCCGCGCAGTCGCCGAATGAAGCTGAAGACATCTTCTTCCGGCAGCCCTCCGCCGCTTGAAGACATCGCTTCAGCTGCCTTGGCGGACCGGCCGCACCGAGCTCGCCACTTCACGCGGGTTTTGCTCGCGCAAAGCATCGATCTCTCGACTGACGGCTTCCGGCGATCCCG
>PVMK01124099.1_pt1 | contig 11635 bp, 14 predicted proteins | sample 1853481 | NCBI WGS metagenome assembly PVMK01 (sample SAMN08533507, study PRJNA380276) | Marine sediment metagenome, whole genome shotgun sequencing project. | reverse complement strand
GTTGGTGTAATTCAGTTCGCTACCATCCTGCAAACACAACACCACTTTTTGACCCATCATGCGTCGCGCCGTTCGCTGGCGGTGGGGAGCCAGTATATTGGCCATGGTCACCGCCGAGGTTTCCGGTTGGTCGATCATCCGGTAGTAGGCTTTCGTGGCCGCCCAATCGCCCTTGGCGACGCCACTAAAGGCGCGGGTTGGCACCACAGCCTTGGCCGTGGCCACACTGACCAGCCTTTTACTCAACCGCTTATCACCCAGCGGCGCCCCGCCAAACTCATATTCAGCCCAATGCTCTGCATCCAACCCATCCGTAATATCCAATGCGCCCGATCCTGCGTTAGGCGATAACCCCAGGTGTTTCCTGAACTCGCTTTCCAGCGGATAAACATAAATGGCCTTGCGACTGAGTGCCGATTTGGCCAGTCTGTCCTGCCTGCCACGCCCTTTTGTTTTGCCAATTTCAATCCAGTTGGCCGCCCGATAGCATGTGCCTGAATAATGCGCTATGTCCACAAAACTCTCAACCAAATAGGGCCTGTATTGATAGCGCTGCTCAAAATCAACCGCCAGACGAGCCAGGCTCATACTTAAAACCTTCGATGCCAGATTGCGGCAGTCCACACTCGGCCGGATCAGAAAACGACTCATCCCGATCACTCGATGCAAGTGCGCTTGCTGTTGTTCCTTGTCCCACCCGATCCACTTGTCTCGAGCGGCCAGTTGCAAGGCGGCGGCGGCAAAACCAAAGCCGCCCAGCCAGCCGTGCCGGGAGCCAATCAAGTAGCGCAACTGCCGACCAACCAGCGGGCCGTCTCCTAACGGATGTTCCCTCAGCATCAACTCATTCCATAGTCGCTTCTCTTCATCTGTTTGCACCATCACCAGTTTTAGATTCTGAACATCACCCACCTCATGGGGGACATCAACAGGCAGTGAAACCGGTTCCTGTAAGCGTCGAGGCAACTTCCTGGCCCGTTTGCGCCGGACTCCAGGCAGATTGATGTGCCCTGCCTGCTCCAATTGCCGCAATGCCTTCGCGCAACTACTGATCTGGATCTGGCCACGAGCATCATAAAACTCAAACTGCTTACACGTTCGTGTTGCTAAATCCGTTCGATGGCGAATGTCTTCGTTTTCCAGCAGCTGCCTGATATATTCTATGTTCGCGGGCGTCGATAACGTCCGCTTGATTTGGTTTTGTGTGATCATGCGACAAGCATGCACTATTCAAGGCATTATGTCCAGATGCTAAATATGGGTAAATGGCCGACCCCATGAATGACTGCTAACACCACAAGCCGCCATTACACTATCTTGTTTGCCCGCTCGCTCACCTAGTCAAACGACATTTGGCTGTTGAGTGCGGCGACTGATTCGTCGTCCAGGCCGATGCGCTTCAGTAGTGCCAAGTAGCGAGGGTGGTCTTTGACAGCATCGTTGTGCCTGAAGGCGTTCCTGATATAAAACTGCGGCCACGATTTAATCTCTACGCCGCGCTCCATTAGATCAATGGCTTCTTCCACCTCGCCGAGGCCCAATGCCAAATGCGGGGCTACTATCATGTCGTGATATGAGGGGCTGCTCTCTACCACATCCCTATAAATTTTCCTGGCTTTAACGTAATCGCCCTGTGATGCGTAACAGAGAGCAGCCCTTGCACTGAACCGCGTATCTTGCTGCAGTGCTATGGGAAGGCTTTCCACAACATCTAGTGCGGCAGGGCAATTTTCAGTAACCGTATACGCATCGACCAAAGCCGTAAGCGCAAAAAAGTGCTGTGGTTTCAATTCGAGGGCTTCCTGGGCTTTTAGGATGGCAGCTTCCGCATCGCCGCTCCATAGCAAAAGCCCGGCGAGATTAGCTTTGAGGCCGGCGTGTAGGGGATCGCGCTTCTCGAGAATTCTGTAAAGTCGAATGGCTTGCGGTATTCTATCGATAGACACTAGGTAGAATGATGCATATGCGCCCATCGCTAGTGAGTTCTCCCGGTCTGCCAACGCTCGCTGATACAATTTACCGGCAGTCTCCCAATCCCCTTGCAGTAGCAGCGTCATCCATGCTTTGGCTGCCAGCGCCTCACTCTGATCAGGATCCAGTTTAAGCGCGCTCTCGTACGCCATAATCGTGGACGGACTTGCTTCCTCAGTCGCTTGCCATAAAACAGTCACGCTACGTGCAAAAGCGAGATACCCCCAAGCCAGGGCATAGTCAGGGTCCGCTTCCACCGCCTTCTCAAAGTAACTGATACTCAGGTAAAGGTTCTCTGGGCTGTCCCAGTCATACAAAGCCCGTCCGCGCATGAACCAGTTATAGGCTTCCAGGCTCTTGGTTTGCTCAGCAATCAGTGGCTCAACTGATTCAACGCCCAGTTCGACGCGCAACGCCTGTACGATGCTCCTGGCCAGTTCATCCTGTAACGCGAAGATGTCGGTTAGCCGGCGCTCATATGACCCGGACCAGATGTGATAACCGCTTCTGGCATCTACTAACTGTGCCGTAATCCTCACACGGTCACTCGATCGACGAACGCTGCCCTCCAGCACGGCCTGCACACCCAGGATGTCGGCAATCTCGGCAACGGTCTTGTCGGTATCCTTGAAGGCGAATGACGAGGTTCGGGCCATAACATTGAGTGCATCAACCTGGGACAGGGCGATCAGCAATTCCTCTGCGATTCCTTCGGCAAACCATTCCTGGTCTCCGGCCTCACTCATGTCTGCAAAAGGCAGCACTGCAATGGCGCGATATTGCTCGGGGTTTGGGGCTGTAGGCTTACCGCTTTCTGCCGACTCTGGTTCTACCAACCTCTTCTGCAACGAAAGCCTGTCCACATAGAGGTAACCTACGGTAGCTACCAGCACGCCAATCAGAACAAACTCGGTAATTCTGGCAATGGAGAAGTGGTGGCGCTCTCCGGGCGAAAGAGGCGGCGTACGCACTACCCCTTGCGGACTGAAATCAAAAATCCAAGCGAAGACAATGGCGAGGGGAAAACCAAGGAGGACCATGGCAAGGACCAGGTTGACAGTCCAGTCGGGAAGGCCAAGTCGAGGGAAGGCAACATCGGCCACCTCAAGCAGCACCCAGCCGACCCCCGCATACACCAGCGCGGCTCGATAGACTTTACGGCGTTTCAGTTCCGTCAAGAACCTCGGTAAAACCATCTAATTATTCTCGTAAATCCCCTTACCGAACACTATATCACTGGAATCTGTTGAGTCGAGCTATCGAGGATGGTGTGAATAACCAAGCCAATAAGTCAGGTACTCGCCTTTGTAGTGCAATAGTGGCGTCATCCTGCGGATTTTTGTGTGGAGAACTGGAATCGCGAATGTCTCTTGATAGGACAATATAGCCAATTCGGCAGGCTGGCCAGGACCTCCTCGGCTGTCCCCATCCATCACCTCATTGCGGCCGTACAGATGTCATCGAAGAAGCCATAGCGGACCTGCGATAGGAGTCAATCTGGTGCGCCACCCGCAACGTCCGCATTTCGCCAAAAGCGAATTACATTGTTACTTCATTCGAGCACCCGGCGCCGCCAGTCTGCCACAGCGCGACCAATCTTGTGCGGGTGGTCCTCCTGAATGAAATGCCGGCCGATGCCGAGATAGTGGCTTTCAATATTCCTGTGCTGCTCCACGATAGTTGCCGCCATTTCGGGTGAGATGATGGCGCCGGGACTGACATAGAGCATCAGAAAGGGTATATCGGTTTTTTTCATCCATGCGCCATACCGGTTCATCACATCGGCATTGCGCTTCGGCCCGTCGGCAAATGGCACCTCGTTGGGCCAGACCAGCGTCGGCTTGCGAGATTCCGGCGTCGCGTAGGGTGCACGGTAATAGGCCATCTCCTCTTCGGTGAGTTTGCGCACGACCGAGCCCGGAAGAATCTTTTCGACGAAGAAGTTTTGCTCGTAAACCATCTTCGGACCGATCTCCGGGTCGCGCAAGGTATGGAACATCGAGCCTTCAGGTGGCATGACTGACCTTGGCATAGCCGGTGGCACCATGGCTTCCATGAAAGCGACGCCGATCACGTTGTCTTCATTGCGTGATGCGTAGTCCAGCCCGATTGCCGAGCCCCAGTCATGAATGACCAAGGTGATGTTCTTCAGATCAAGCGCGTCGATAAACCCCTCTACATAGCGGAGGTGATCGTCGTAGGTATAGTCGATATCGGGTTTGTCCGATTTACCCATGCCGATCAGATCAACGGCAATAGCCCGCCCCTGTGGTACCAGATAGGGAATGACATTGCGCCACAGATAAGATGATGTCGGATTACCGTGCAGGAAGAGGATCGGGTCGCCCTCACCCTTCTCAATGTAATGCAGTTTCGATCCCAATATTTCGATATACCGGGACTCATAGGGAAATTCGGCCGAAATCGTCGCTTCGGGCGGCGGGGCGGGCTGCTGCGCCCACACCGCTGAGATGGTCATGGCATAGCTCGCTAGAACTGCTGTGGTCAAGAGCGTTTTGAGTTTTATCATTCCATTCTCCTTGTCCGTAAGATGCTGCCCTGAGCAATGGTAAAACGATCATTATCCCAAAAATGGACTAATATCCAAATGTCCGAATTGAGTCGGTCGAGGCTTATCCGACGCCTGCCCGTTAAGTATTAGCGCGAGACTGAGGGCTTGCGGTGGTGGGCAGGCATCGAACAACCCTTAAAGATTTCTGCCAAAAGCATATCACGGCTCTAATGTCTCAAAGTAGAACAAAGGAGTCATTCGCGGTCAGTAGATTTCGACCCCATGAATGACTGCTTACACCACACAACGGCCCTTCTGGAGCACGGATTTTTAGCTACTCAGGGGGCAGCTTGGTGCCAACAGCAGACACTCAGTAACGCCAAGGACGGCGGCGGTGAAACCGTCCGTAGCCTCTTCATGTTAGGCGCTTCTACAAGCTAGCCTCCCATAATCTTTAAGGCCACGTAAGGCATGAGGCTAAGCACAAAAAAGGCAATTTTGTATTGGGCCAGGTACTGCACATACATGTTCTGCAACTCATCTTCTGAGAGCCCAAGCATTGATTTATGTATTGGAAGAATTACTCCCTTCAGAGAAGTGAGGATTACGGTAGCCAGAAGCAGGACGGCTAGATTCAAAGTCGTAGTCCAACCAAAAAAGGTTGTAAGCATCGAAATATCTATCATTGTTTATGTATCTCCTGTGCAAATCATCATGAGTAACAGCTAAATATAGGGACTTAGTCCGTTGAAAAACGGGATTCTGTGTTTTCATGAGCGTCGGCTTTGTGTCGAAGGCGACCCCGAAGCCCGCTTCCTCCACAGATTACCAGCGTCCGCTTAGAGCACTCTGCGGCCGCTCATCGCGATTCTACCTGATCTGGCCAGCGTCTGCTCCGTGCCAGAAGCAGACGCTCAGTAACGCCCACAACCGCGGCCGCCAGGCTGGTCTGGTGGACAAAGAGAGCGTACTGCTTGTGCTGGTTAGGCGTCATACCGCGATGGATGTTTTACCAGCTCTTCATTTATGAAATTCGAAAATTCCGGTGGTACGTTCTTTTGGACCTGCTCCCACTCTTCTGCCGCCCATGGATAGTTTCTGACCCAGTATGCGGTAACTCTCGCCACACCAAACGAGAAATACGCGTCCAACAGCCCCTGCTGCTGTTGATAAAAAAGATTCTGACAGTGTCGCACATGAGCTGAAAAAAACTTTTTAGTTTGAAGCGCTCCGACTTCGTTAAAGAATCCGGATCACTCAGAGACTTAACTAGTACGTCCGCGATATCGCTCGTGTATCTAGACGATATGAGCTGCACGCCAAGATCAGTACGCGCTTGTGCTGTTGCAGCTCGCACAGCCTTCCGCGTCTCCTTAATCTGATAACCGACGTATACAAGCGACGCTATGACCCCGAGTGCCGCCAGCAGATCAGTCAAATCAGCGAAGTTTGCCAGGTCCATTGATGCCTCCAGAACGGTTGCTGATGATGCTTAACAGTTTATTCATGAGAATTCAGTTGATTAAGTATCAGACCCTAAGCCCAAAATTTATCATATCTACTCAGGGTCTGCTTGGTGCCAACAGCGGACGCTCAATAACGCAGCCGGCAGAGGCGGCGCCGTAGGTGACATCCCTGCTGCCTGGCCTTGTTATGTGTGCAACTTAAAGTGGGACAACCTTGTTTGCACACGGACCTTTTTGACCCTGCCCAACTTCAAACTCAACTGCCTGGCCGTCATTAAGTGTTGCGAAACCACCGCCACTCTGTATCTCTGAATGATGAACAAAAAGATCTTTTCCGCCATCTTCGGGTGTAATGAAACCAAAGCCCTTATCAGCGTTGAACCACTTAACTGTACCTTTACTCATGTCACTTCCTCAAATTGGTGGTGAATAATTGTGTCTCTCCACTTTCGAATTCACCGGATCGAAGTGGAGCCGTCAATCTTTTCACATCAGCCTGCTATATATCATCACCGGTATGAGTGTGATTGTCACTGCCTTGTGGTGTTGCAGCATCTTGAGATTGCTTATTGCTTGCCTCAGCCTTTTTAAGGCGCTTTTCTTCCTTCTTCCTCTTCTTTGCAAGTTCTTTCTGTCGCTTTTCAAAAGAATAATTGGGTTTAGCCATCTAGATCTCTACCTATAGATTTTACAAATTGGACGTTAATATCAAACACATAACGCCAAGTTAAAAAGACGGCGTAGCCGGTCGATTTTGAACGCCTTGTTGAACTTTTTACAGCTCAAGATTACGTTTTAACACCTTTGCTGATGTAATAATTCGCGTAGTGCGATAAAGCTCAGGATGTTTTTCACTGTCTGTGTAACGCAGAGGCTCGCCTGACGTTGGACTAACAAACCAAGAGACTTCTGGGCGAGGCTCACCTAGCTGCTTTTTAAGCGCATGCGGTGTAATTCCTATCGCTTCAGCCGCCGCATTGAACGTGCAGCGTGTTTTTACTTCGTTTAGGTAATCAACTACCACGGTAATTTTGTCCTGCACTACAAGATGCTCCTTGTAAAGTTAACAGCTAAATATATTGACTAAGTCCATTGAAAAACAGGATTCCGTGTTTTCACGAGCGTCTGCTTTGTGCCACAACCGGACCCTCAGTAACGCTATGCTCAGGGACAGCAAGAAGTAGAGCGATGAGCGCTTTTTGCTGTCCACTGGAGCTACTTGTTAGCGTTAATTATTATGTTGCGCCTTAATTATTCGATTCATTGTTATTAGCATTTACCTGATACAGAAATTCTTCTAGCTTGTTGTCGGTATCTAATAAATGATCTTCCAGCCAGTTTCTCAGTAATTTCATGTAAGGCGTGCCAAATGGTGTGTGGCCACCGCGTAATTTGCTTCTCAAGGAATATAGTTGCTCTAGCAGACTGGTGTGTTCGTTTTTATGATCGACAATCTCTGGGTATTTGTAGGTTTCCATTATTTCTTCTTCGTTCTTGAAATGTTCTTCTGCTAATGTGACAAAATCATCAAGATATTTATACGCTTGATTCTTTGATTGTCCTTTTGACACACATTTGTTTAAAGCCTCAAGCAAATCGATTAATTGCTGATGATCTTTTTCTAGCAATGGATGCATAACTGTATTCCTACTATAAATATGTGCAAACGCTTAAATGTTGTGATCGCCCAAATTCTTTGATGCTAACAGTTTCGCGTTTATCTACCATGCTGCACACAGCGGACCCTCATCACATCATAGCCCATCCGACCGAAAATAGGACTGAAGGCCGTTCCCACCACGTTCGGGACGTTCACAGGTGTCGTAATTCGCGCCATTTGAGGGCGCGCAAGTTTCAGGAGCGGATGCTCAATAACACTTCAGGTTGGGGACTGCCGTAAGGCAGCCCCAAACCCTGACTTGTTCATTGACGCGTTTCCATGGCTTAGTGAGTCCGAGTCGTCATTCCTTTTTATTTTTCCTAATTCTTTTCCAGCCTAACTTCCAAATTATCTCAAACTGTTTTTCCATAAACTGTTTCTCAAATAATGAAGAAAATATCCATAGTCCGTGCGCTGTGATATACTCAAACCCTTCTACAACAGTCTTATTGTCCTTTGTTGAAAAATTGACCTCCCCAACTCCCCTCCAAAATCCTCCAAAAATCCAGCGAACTTTTTCGTTATGTTGATACTCAACATTTTTTGCCTTCAGAGGAAATGGGAGCGCCTTTAAAGGAACAGCATACCAACCATCTTCCAAGACTTTAGTTGGTTTCACCACACCATAGAGCTTTGCCCAGTCTGAGGGTGATTCAAAATATGGAAAAATTGTACTGATGGGTAAATCGAACTCTTCTCTGAAAGATAAATACATTTCCTCTCCAAATCCTAATTGTTGATAGCCATAACAGTTATACGGAACTGTTCCGTTGAAAAACCGGAATCAGGGTTCTCATGTGCGTATCCTTTCGGCTATTAGCTGCGGACCACGATAGCATGTGCAAAACGTCTCTTCCTAGGACAAAGCGGCCCCAGGCAGAGCTGGTCAATTATCGATAAAATAGGCCACACAACGGCCGTTTCCACTGAGCAGTCATTCTGTCTTGGAGTGTCTGACATTCCACATGAGCCACAGGCTAACAATAAATACCGAGACCCTGATGATTACCATTATCGCTGGCATCTTCGGTGCTACTGTGGCGAACGCTGCGAACCGGCCACTTAGCTCGGGGGTCATTTGACTGCCTAATAACATATATTCTATTCCCACTGACATAGCCGCCAAATGTCCCGCAAGATTGAACAAGAAGCTTATCGTGTAAATAGCTGTAAGAGCAGCCACTTGCGGCCTGCTGAGTTTTGAGCCGACCGCGTATGCAACAATTAGATACCCGCATAGAATCGCGAAACCAAAAGAAACCATGGCTAGCGCATTCGCGTTACTGCCCTGCGCTAGATCGAGATATTCATAGGCTGTCATTATCTTTCTCCTTGTCTTGGGTGCTTACTACAAGGATAGACCGATTTGCAGAGGGCTGGATAGGAATGAGGCGCGAACGGTTCAGCCATCATAGCTCATACAGCCGCTTATAGGACATTACGGCCGTTCACACCACAAAGCCGATATTTTCGGGAAGTGATTTCAATTCCAAATCTGTCTCTTGCCAATAGCGGGCACGGAGTAGCGTCTACCCTTCATGTCTTGGTATTGGGTCAATATTGGGATTAACGAATTTCTCCCTAGCCTCATCGGAGAACAGTACTTCTGCCGAGTAGTGCGTCATCATGATCTTCGAGTCGAGCATTTCAGGGTGTTGCTCAATGAATATGTCTGCGGAAGCCGAGTCATCAGATTTTTCCATGAAATGACGCACGGCCAATATCCACGCGTGAGTAAGTGTGTGGTGAAATTTGGTGGGATCAACACCATTGTGATCCAGAAAGCGAAGCAATGAATCGCGTATTAACTGGCTAGATGCGTCGACATCGTTCTCAGTCAAGTAGGCGAAAGCCAAGCGTAGATGCGCTCTATGGTCGAATTCATATACAGGATACTCGCATTTTTCGAACTGTTCCTTGAAAGCTCGATCTTCATCTGACATTACGTGCTTCATTCTGCATCTCTGTTTTTCGGTGATTGATTATCAAGCATTCATGAGGGTCAGCTTCGACAGCGGCAGTCCATTACAGTGTAGCCCAAACTTCCGCTTTTAGGACACAACGGACATCAGCCCGGATGTTGGCAGGCTCCCCGGCATGTCCGTAACCTCATGAGGGACCTCCACAAAATCCTATGGGACAAATAGGCCTATACTGGCACCACCAACACAGGTGGACACTTTATGATCTACAGAAAAATGGAATTCCGAGGGGGCACTTCACCACCAAAGCCAAAGGAGCTGACCGTCTCCGAGATGATCCACAAGAACCCCAAGCCTGGACCTGGAGACCTGAGGGCATATCTGGTCCAGCGCACAATGGCGAGGCACGGATTCACAGAGGAGCAAGCTCTAGCGGTAATTCTGGCGTTCGGAGGCTAAAGAGTGCTCAGAGGCGCTATGGTAAACGAAATCCCATGGGAACGTCCCTTCCTAGAACAATATAGATACTTACCCGTTCTCATCCATACTGTAGGAACTGGCAGGTATCTGTCAGTGAGAGCGGGACATGCACCTGCTGACTACGAATATCTTAGAACTAACATTTGATGTTTACCGCTTTGGTTTCGAGTCAGCAGGTGCGCTTGAGATCGCTAACGAATACTCAGGGCTTGCCGTCATACCGGCTCACCTATATTGTCTTCGAAGATCTCAGGCATGCATGCCCCACCACTTCAATTTAGCATAGTGGAGAGATGTTATGAATGAGCAGGAAGTTGTTGTCTATAGCGTCTATGTCGGTATCGACTGGGCCGACATTCAGAAACATGATGTTTGCGTTCAGCAGGCAAACTCAGACGCTCGGGAGTTCGATGTTATTCAGCACCAAGCTGAAGCAATTGATACTTGGGTCAAAGGGCTGCATCGGCGTTACGGCGGCACCATCGCTGTGGCGGTAGAACTGAGCAAGGGGCCCATTGTCTCAGCCCTACAGAAGTATGACTTTATTGACATCTTTCCGATTAACCCGAGCACGCTGGCCAAGTACCGGGAGGCCTTCCAGCCCAGCAAAGCCAAGGACGATCCTACCGATGCTGAACTTGCCGTGGATATGTTGTTGCGTCACTCGGAGCACTTCAAGCTGTTGAAACCACAAAGCGCTGAGATGCGTGCACTGGCGACGATGGTTGAGCAACGCAGGCGCTTAGTCGACGAACGCATCCGGATAACCAACCGGCTGCGCAGTGCACTGAAACAGTACTATCCGCAGGTTTTGGAGTGGTTTGATCACATCGATACGCCATTATTCTGTGAGTTTGTAAAACACTGGCCCACCCTAACGCAGGCAAAGCGAGCCCGCGCAACCACGCTGAGGCGTTTCTTCCACGAACACCATATGTACCATGAAGGCGTGATCGAGAGGCGTCTGCCAGCGATCAGGAACGCACAGCCACTCACGTTGGATCAGGCAATCATCCTACCCTATCGAGTTCAGGCTCTGGTGCTGGTTGAGCAGTTGGAGCTCATGTTCAAGGCCATCGGCCAGTTCGATACTGAAATAGAGAAGTTGGCTTCAGCGCACCCCGACTATGGTTTGTTCCAATCGCTTCCTGGAGCTGGTCCGTCACTGGCACCCAGGTTGCTGGTCGCTTTTGGCGAGCAACGAGATCGCTTCAAGAGTGCAGCGGATATCCAGAAGTATTCAGGGATTGCGCCGGTGACAGAGCGCAGTGGACAAAAGCACTGGGTGCATTGGCGATTGCAGTGTCCAACTTTCTTGCGTCAAACCTTCGTCGAATGGGCCGCACAGACGATCAACAAGTCTTACTGGGCGGGCGAATACTATCAACAGCAACGTGAAAAAGGATCGACCTACCAGGCTGCTGTCAGGGCGCTAGCTTTCAAATGGATACGTATTGTTTACCGTTGCTGGCAGACCGGAGTGGCATACGATGAATCTCGGTACCTGAAAGCGCTGGAACGGAGTGGATCTCCATTACTCAAGAGGCAAAATATGCTCGAATCAGCTTGACTGAATACCTCAGGGCGTGAAGGAGTCATTCGCGGTCAGTAGATTTCGACCCCA
>PVMK01118350.1_pt1 | contig 11635 bp, 8 predicted proteins | sample 1853481 | NCBI WGS metagenome assembly PVMK01 (sample SAMN08533507, study PRJNA380276) | Marine sediment metagenome, whole genome shotgun sequencing project. | reverse complement strand
GCTCCTTGTAGTAGCCGCTCGCGATCCACGGGCCGCGCACCTGCAGGTGGCCCTGGCTCTTCCCATCGCGGGGCAGCGCGTTGCCGTCGTCGTCCACGGCGCGCTGATCGATGAGGAAGACGCCGCGTCCCGATTTCATCATCCGATCCGTGCGCGCATCGGGCGGCAGCGCGCCGTCTCCGGGGTTCAGCGTGCCGTTCGCTGCGCCGCGCGCCTCCGTCATGCCCCAGGTGTTCATCAGCTCCACGCCGTACTTCTCGCCGAGCGTCTCCACCATCCAACGCGGCGGGGGCGCGCCGCTCGAGAGCGACATGCGCAGGTGCGGCAGCTTCGTGCCGGTCTTCTCGAGGTGATCGAGGAGCATCAGCCAGAAGGTCGGAACGCCCGACATGACCGTGCAGCGCTCCTCGGTCAGCAGCTCGGTCAGACTCGCCGGGTCGTAGGCGCGGCCGGGCCAGACGAGCTTCCAACCGAGCAGCGGCCCAATGTACGGAAACTGCCAGGCATTGCCGTGAAACATCGGCGAAAGGCCCAAGACGGTCTCCAGCGCGCCGTGCGGGTAGCCGGGGATGCAGTCGGCGGCGGCGAGCGTGAGCACGCTGAGTACCGTTGATCGATGAGAGTAGACGACGCCCTTCGGGTTGCCCGTCGTGCCCGAGGTGTAACAGATCGTGGACGCCGCGTACTCGTCAAAATCCGGCCATTCGTAGTCGCCGTCCTGTTCACCGAGCAGTGTCTCATAGCAGCGCAGTTCGGGTAGCGCCGTGTGCTTCGGGAGATCTGCGGCGTCGGCCATCAGGCAAAAGCCGCGAACGCTCTTCAGGTCCGGTGCGAGGCTCTCCACCAGCGGCAGGGTCTCGAGATCGCAGAACAGCCAGGAATCTTCGCAGTGGTCGATGATGTAGAGGAGTTGGTCGCGGTGCAGGCGGGGATTGATGGTGTGGAGCACGGCACCGGTGCCCGAGACGCCGTAGAACATCTCGAAGTGACGGTGGGAGTTCCAGGCGAGCGTGCCCACGCGCTCGCCCGGCGCGATGCCGAGCGCCCCGATTGCCTGCGCCAATTGCTTGGCGCGAACCAGCGCCGCCGCGTAGTCGTAGCGGAAGATCGTGCCGTCGAAGTCCCGCGCTGCGATCTCCGTGCTCCCGTGGTGCTCGCCCGCGTACTCGAGGAGGGCAGAGACCATCAGCGGTCGGTCCATCATCAGGCCGCGCATGGTTACCTCCCGGTTGTCCAAGAGCCCATTATACGCACATCGAAGTGCAGCTTGCGTGGTTTTGGACGCCCCGGCGGCAAAGGCTCATCCGGTCTTCGCCATTAGCCCCTGCAAAAGATCCAAGGTTCAGCTGGCCCGCGCCAATAGCCCCTGCAAAATGATCTCCGCGATCGCATCCGCAGTCTTATTCGCAGAGGCCTCGGCGATCTCGGCGACGGCGGGTTTCGCGAACTCGCCACCGAGTCCACCGAGCACATGGGCGATCGATGCGGTGTCGACCGGCGCGATCTGCCCGTTGGCGACCGCGCGGTCCAGAAGGCTCTGCGTCACCGCGATCAGATAGGCTTCGTGCGCGGAGAACAGACGCTCCGATCCGCCGACCTTCGCGAAATCGGCCGACAAAGCCGCAGATTCCGGCTGGACGGCTTTGTTGGCCGCTTGCAGGTAAGCGCGCAGGGCATCAAGTGGTGTCATGGACGCATCCAAGGCTTCGATGGCGGCGCGTCCGATACGGTGCAGCCGACGGTCAACGACTGTGAGCAGCAGTTCGTCCTTGCTCGACGCGATGTCGTACAACGTGCGCAGCGAGCAGCCGACGGCCGCGGCAATCTCGGCCATCGTCAAATCGCCGAGGCCTTCGTGCCGGAGTTTCTCCTCGAGTTCGTCGATCACCTCGAGTTGCCGCGCGCTGAGCTGTCGTTCTGCGTCGGGTGACAGCAGCGGCTTCGGCGCGCGCACGCCCGGAAAGCGCATGCGTGTGGCTTTTGCGGGAGTTCGCCTCAAGACAACAGCGCCTCCGGAAGGTCCACGATGCGAGCGCGCAACCACTCGCCGAGGCTCTTGGCCTGCCCATCCTGACGCGTCGAGGCGGCGACGCCTTCGCCAAGAAGTCCGTGCAGCACGAAGTTGAGCGATCGAAGGGCGGGCAATCGGTAGCGATCCACTTGAAGCTCGGCGGCTTCCGGCAGTAGTTCCTGCAACTTTTCTGTGGTCAGGAACTGATCGAGCCACGCCCACGCTTCGTCGCTGCGCGCGAAGATGCCCAAGTTCGCGTTGCCGCCCTTGTCGCCCGAGCGTGCGCCGTAGATCGCACCCAGCGGAACGCGCTTCGTCGGGCCGCCCGGTGTCGTCGCGTTCGGTCCGGGGTTCGGCGTCACTGCTACGTCCGCAGTCGGAATGACGGATGACACCTCGTACGCCGCGCCGCCGAGCACGACGACTTCCTGTGGAACGATCTCCGCCGGAACGCGCGCGGGCTCGTACACGCCGAAGCGACGCCCGCCGCCGGGTGCGCCGCCGACGCTCGTGTAGCCGGGGATGGAGGCCAGACCCAGTTCGACCATCGCGTTCGACACGGCGCGTCCGACCTTCTTCTCGTCCGAATCCTTGAGCGAGAGCCTGAAGAAGGCAGTGGCTTCTTCGTTCGACTGTGGATCTTCCTTGTCGGTGCGGACGATGCGCGTCTCGACTGCGGCAAAGTCTTCGCGCTTGTAGGGGCAGGCCGCCCAGAAGGCGTCCTCCACGAGCTTCGCCTTCGCCTCGATGTCGAGACCCGTCAAGCAGATGTTCATGTCCTGCCGAAACCCACCGAGCCGGTTGATGCAGACTTTGAGTGTGGCCGGCGGAGGCTCGCCCTTCGTACCGTGGATGAGTACGCGGTCCGGCGCCTGCTGCGTCAGCTCGATCGTGTCGAAGCGCGTCGTCACGTCGGGTCCGAAGTACTGCGGGCCGTCGATCTCGTACAAGAGCTGAGAGGTGACCGTGCCAACCGACACCTCACCGCCGGTGCCGTCGTGCTTGCCGATCACCGTCGATCCGTCCGCCGCGATCTCTGCCCACGGAAAACCCACGCGCGCCATGCCCGAAACCTCGGTGAAGAACGAGTAGTTCCCCCCGGTCGCCTGGGTGCCGCACTCGATTACGTGGCCCGCCACAACGGCACCGGCCAGCGAATCCCAGTCGGTGCGGCTCCAGCCGTGGTGCCACGCCGCTGGCCCCGCCACGACCGCCGCGTCCGTAACGCGGCCCGTGATGACGATGTCGGCGCCCTGATTCAGCGCCTCGACGATTCCCCAGCCGCCCAGGTAGGCGTTGGCGGTCAGGAACGCGGACGCGTCCTTGATCGGCTCGCCGGTCTCGAAGTGGTGAGCTGGCTCGCTGCAATCAATTCGCTCATGCGCGGAGCAGGTCATCGCCACGCACATAGGCGATCTTCGGGTTGAGGCCGAGCTTTTTCGCGACTTCGGCAACGGCATCCGCGCAACTGTCGGGGTCGAGCCCCCCGGCGTTGCTCACCACCTTGATGCCATTGTCGAGGCAGGTACCCATCACGTGTTCCATCTGCGTGACGAAGGTGCGCGCGTAGCCGCTGTTCGGTCGCTTCACGCGCGCGCCCGCGAGGATCAGCATGGTCAGCTCGGCGAGCCAGTCGCCGGTGAGAACATCGATGGGCCCGCCTTCCACCATTTCTCGGGCCGCGGTGATGCGGTCCCCGAAGAAGCCCGAACAATTCGCAATTCGGATTGGATCGGCCACGGTGACTCCTTCTACGCCTCTTGTGCGGGTTCGATCCCGAGCAACAGCGCTCCCCCCTCGACTTGCTCGCCCTCGGTTACCCGAACTTCGCTGACGACGCCGTCTTCCCTGGCGCGCATCGGGTGCTCCATCTTCATGGCTTCGAGCAGCAGAACCCTGTCGCCTGCGCTCACGCGGCCGCCCACCTTCACGCGCAGGTCGATGATCTTGCCCGATGTTCGGGCGACGAAGCCGCCGGCATCGTCCTCGCCACCGGGCCGCTCAAAGCGCGGTCGTTCTGTGAAGGCCAAATCGCCGTTCGGACCATGGACGATCAGCTGGGCACCCGATCGAGTGACCAGAGCCTGCGTGCGGCGTCCGCCGATCTCCACATCCATGCCGTTCTCGCTCCAAGAGTGGATGTGCGCGACCGTACCGTCGCCAAAGCGGAAGCTCCCGTCGCGCAGAGTCCTGTAGAGCACGGTGACGGAGTTCTCGCCCTGGTCGAGCACGAGCTTTTGATCGGGCAGGCGCCCGTTGCGCCAACCCGACGGCGTCATGCCGAGCACCCGAGCGTCCCTGCGGTTTACGCCCTGTACCCACAGAGCGGCAATCTGCGCCAGGCGCACGCGCTCTTCCTCGCTGGCTTCGAAGCTGCGCTCGGGCTTCACGCGATCGATGAAGTCGGTGGTCGTGTCGCCCGCCAGAAACTCCTGTGTGCGCAGCGTGTTGATCAGGAAATCGCGATTGGTCACGACGCCGCCCAGGTGCGTGTGTGCGAGTGCCAGTGCGAGTTTTCCGGCAGCTTCGCTGCGCGTGGGTGCGTGTGCGATCACCTTGGCGAGCATCGGATCGAAGTCTGTTCCGATGACGGAGCCTTGTGTCACACCCGAATCCCAGCGCACCACCGGCGCTTCGGCCGGTGTGAACGCCACGAGCGTGCCGGTGGCCGGCAGGAAATCGTTTGCAGGATCCTCCGCGTACAGCCGAGCTTCGATCGCCGAGCCGTTGAAGCCGATGTCGCGCTGCTCGTAACCAAGCGTCTCGCCTGCGGCGATTCGCAGCTGCTCGCGCACCAGATCGATGCCGGTCACCAGCTCGGTCACCGGGTGCTCTACCTGGAGACGCGTGTTCACTTCCAGGAAGAAGAACTCGCCCGAGTCATCGTCGAGCAGGAACTCGACGGTGCCGGCCGACTGGTAGCCGAGTTCGCGCGCCAGCCGCAGTGCGGCTTCGCCCATCGCTTCGCGCAGATCGGCATCGACACGCGGTGAGGGCGACTCCTCGATGATCTTCTGGTGGCGACGCTGGATGGAACACTCGCGCTCGCCCAGGTGCACCAGGTTGCCGTGCGCGTCGCCCAGAATCTGGATTTCGATGTGGCGCGCGCGCGCGACGTAGCGCTCGAGGAAGACGCGGTCGTCCCCGAAACCGCCCAATGCCTCGCGCTTTGCCGCAGCGATGGACTCGTCGAGCGAGTCCGCGGACGCCACCACGCGCATGCCCTTGCCGCCGCCGCCGGCCGCGGCCTTCACGAGCAGCGGGTAGCCGATTTGATCCGCGGCGCGCGGGTCCAGCGAGCCAGGCAGGGTGAGTACCTGCGCCTTCTCGGCCAGCGCCTTGGCGGCGATTTTGTCACCCATCTGCTCGATGGTTTCGGGCGACGGTCCTACCCACACCAGGGCTGCGGCGCCGACTTGCGTCGCGAACGCTGCATTTTCCGAAAGAAAGCCGTAGCCGGGGTGAACCGCAGCGGCGCCGGTGGCCCGCGCGGCTGCGAGGATGGCTGTAGCGTCGAGGTAGGAAGTCTCGAGTCGTACGGCCTCGTCTGCATCCCTCACAAACGGCGCATCGACGTCGGAGTCGACGTACACCGCCACGCAACGGATTCCCATCTTGTGCGCGCTTCGGATGATCCGCCGAGCGATCTCACCGCGATTCGCGACGAGCAGCGTATCGAAGCTCATAGTCGGAACACCCCGTAACCGTCGGTGCCCTTGATCGGCTTGTTGCGAACTGCCGAAAGGCAGATGCCCAGGACCGTTCGCGTGTCGCGCGGATCGATGATGCCGTCGTCGCTGATCGCACCGCTGGCTTCGAGCGCGACCGAGCCGCTTTCCTGCGCTGCTTCTACGAACTTGCGGAGATTTGCATCGGCTTCCTCGTCGAATGGCTCGCCTTTGCGCTCCGCCTGGCCGCGGCGCACGATCGACATGACACCGGCGATCTGCTTGCCGCCCATGACGGCGATCTTGGCGCTCGGCCAGATGAACGTGAAGCGGTTGTTGAATGCGCGCCCGGACATCGCGTAGGTGCCCGCGCCGTAGGACGCACCGACGATCACGGTCAGGTGCGGGACCTCCGAATTCGTCACCGCATTGAGCATCAGCGAGCCCTTCTTCACCATGCCCGCCTGTTCGTACTCGCGTCCGACGATGAAGCCCGTCAGGTTCTGGAAGAACACCAGCGGCATGTCGATCTGATTGCACAGCTGGACGAAGTGCGCGGCCTTTTCGGCAGAGTCCGGGTAGAGGACGCCGTTGTTGCCGAGGATGCCGACCGGGTAGCCGTGGATCGACGCGAAGCCGCAGACCAGCGTCGGTCCGTAGCGCGGCTTGAACTCTTCGAAGCGCGAGCCGTCCACGATCCGACCGATCACGTCGCGGATTTCCACGGGTCGGCGCAACTCTGGATCGATGATGCCGAGCAGCTCCTCGGGATCGAGCACCGGGGGGTCTGCGCGCAGCGACGGATCGGGGCCGGGCTTGCGCCAGTTCAGGTGCGACACGATCTCACGGCACAGGCGCAATGCGTCGGGTTCGTCTTCGGCAAAGTATTCGCCCAGTCCCGAGATCTCGGCGTGCATCTTCGCGCCGCCTAGGCTCTCGGCATCGGAGTCTTCGCCGGTTGCCATCTTCACCAGCGGGGGGCCGGCCAGAAAGATCTTGGACTGTTCCTTGATCACCACGTTGTAGTCCGACATCCCGGGTTGATAGGCGCCACCGGCGGTCGACGAGCCGAACACGACGCACACGGTCGGGATCTCGAGCTTCGAGAGCTCGATCATTTCGTAGAAGACGCGCCCGGTTTCCGCAAAGTGGCCGATGCTAGACATCGCCGCCGTATCGCCTTCGTCCTTGCTGCTCGAACCGATGCGACGCAGGTCGGCACCCGCTGACTCCACGAAACTGACATACGGCATGTGATTATCGCGCGAGATCTCGAGCGCGCGCATCCACTTCTTCGCGACGTACGGCGTGATCGCACCGCCCAGTACTGTGGGGTCGTTCGCGAAGATCACGCACTCCACCCCAGCGATGACTCCAATACCGAGCACCGCGCCACCGCCGATTGTGTACGACGAGTTGTAGGCGGCCAGCGAGCTGATCTCGAGAAACGGGCTGTCGGGGTCGAGTGCCAGCGCAATGCGTTCTCGCACCGGCAGCTTGCCGCGTTTGGCAAGGCGCTCGTGGTGATAGGCACCTCCACCGAGTTCGGCCTCGTCGAGCAGCGCCTCGATTTCCTCGAGCCTCTTAAGCATGTCCTCCCGGTTCTCCTGGAACTCGGGGCTACGCGGGTCGAGAGTGGATCGGAGGGGTGGAGCGAGCAGTGTGGGTTGCATGGCTTTCCTATCTTGATAGGGCCTGCCTGAAAGGGCGCTGCCGAAGTGTATTGACGGAGGGTAACAAATTCGGTAATAATGAGCAATAAAACATTCCCTCACCCTGAGGCGCTGGAGAACCCATGGGCGAACTGGTTCGGCACGAGACCGCCGACGGATCCTGACCGTCACCCTTGCCGACGTGGACAACCGCAACGCGCTCAGCGCTGTGGTCGTGAACGGTCTCCACGATGCGATCGCACTGGCCAACGCGGACCCTGTGATCCGCGCCGTCGTCGTCACGAACGAGGGCAGCACCTTCTGCGCCGGCGCGAACCTGAAAGAGCAATCCGGTGCGGCGAAGGGCGCGCAACCCAAGGTGGGCTTGGAACAGTTGCTCGGCGAGATCCAGTCCTCGACCACGCCCGTCGTCGGCAAGATCAAGGGGCACGTGGTCGGTGGGGGCAACGGTTTGGCGGCGGCGCTCGACATCGCGATCGCACAAGACGACGTGAAGTTCGGTTTTACCGAGGTTCGGCTCGGCGTGGCGCCCGCAATCATCTCCGTGGTGTGCCTGCCGAAGATGCGACACGGCGAGGCCATGGAAGTATTCCTGCGCGGCAATCGCTTCCCGGCTACGCGTGCCGCGGAACTCGGCTTGATCAGTCGTGCGGTGCCTGCCGACCAATTGGATGCAGCGGTCAACGAAGTGCTCGCGGATCTGCGCCTCGGCGGACCCAAGGCGCTCGGCTTCGCCAAGAGCCTGGTCTACGAAGTGCCGGGCATGGAGCAGAAGGAAGCATTCGCGTGGACCGCGGATCTCTCTCAGCGGCTCTTCAAGAGCGAAGAAGCGGCGGCTGGAATGAAAGCCTTCCTCAAGCGCGAAAAGCCGCCCTGGGCGAACAAGGAAAAGGAATGAGCCAAACGCTGCAAGTGAGTGTGGACTTCCGAGACGAGGTAGATGAACTCCACGGTTTTCTCCAGACGCTGAAACCCGAGGAGTGGGATCTCGAGACGGGCTTCATGCACTGGACGCCCTGGGACGTGGTGGCCCACCTGCACTTCTTCGATCTCGTGTCGATGGTCGCGTCCGAGGGCGAGGAAGCATTCGCGGCGGAGCGCCGGTCACTGTTCACGGCGATCGGCGGGGGCAAAACCAACAAGGAACTCGCACGCGAACGCTTCGCTGATCTCGACGCAGCGGGTCTGCTGGCCCAGTGGCGAAGCACGGCGCACGCTCTGGCGGAAGCACTCGGCACCTCGGATCCAAAGCGCAGGCTGCCCTGGTTCGGGCCCGACCTGGGTGTGCAGATGTTCATGACCGCGCGTTACATGGAAACCTGGGCCCACGGCCAGGAAATCTATGACCTGGTCGGCGCAACGCGCACGCACACCGACCGCATCAAGAACATCGCCACGATCGGCATGAAGACCTTTGGCTGGACCTTCGTGAATCGGAAAATGGAGATCCCTGGACCGCCTCCTCATGTGCGGCTTGTAGCGCCTTCCGGCGAGATCTGGGAGTGGAACGAGCCGAACGAAACCGAGTGCATTCGCGGCGAAGCGGTCGACTTCTGTCACGTGGTGACCCAGGGACGCAACATCGCCGATGTGAGCCTCGAAGTGCGCGGCCCAATCGCCACGCAGTGGATGTCGATTGCACAATGCTTTGCCGGTGGGGCGGTCGACCCGCCGAAGCCCGGGACACGCGGGCCAAAGAACTGATCAAAATCGCGCTCTGGTGCGAAACCCAGTACGGCGATGCGCTCCATCATCGCCGAAAACTCGCGCCCGAGCTCAACGAACCCCGGAGACGCAGACCAGTTGATGCAGGCAGGCCAGCTGAGCTTGGAGCTAATTCTCAAGATATTGCAGATGTGATCATGCTATTCCCCTTGAATGTCTGGAGAACCACATGAATTTCGAATATACAAACCGCACCAAGGAACTGATGGCGCGCCTGACCGGGTTTATGGACAAATACATCTATCCCAATGAGGCGCGCTACTACCAGGAAGTTTCTGAAGGCCGTTTCTGGCCGTCAATAGTTGAGGAGCTGAAGCCCAAAGCCAGGGAGCAGGGGTTGTGGAACCTTTTTCTGCCGGAATCCGAATACGGCGGCGGGCTGACCAACCTGGAATACGCTCCGCTGTGTGAAATTATGGGACAGGTTATGTGGTCTCCAGAAGTATTCAATTGTTCCGCGCCTGATACCGGCAACATGGAAGTGCTGGTGCGCTATGGAACATCAGAGCAGAAAAAGCGTTGGCTGAAGCTACTTCTGGATGGCGAAATTCGCTCCTGTTTTGCCATGACGGAACCGGAAGTGGCATCTTCGGACGCCACCAACATACAGTCGTCCATCGTACGCGACGATGACCACTACATAATCAATGGCCACAAATGGTTTTCCTCAGGCGCGCCTGATTCGCGCTGCAAAGTCATTATTTTCATGGGCAAGACTGATCCGCACAATCCAAACAGACACAAACAGCAATCCATGATTATTGTGCCTTTCGATACACCTGGCGTGGAGGTGCTGCGGCCGTTGCCCATTTTTGGTTACTGCGGCACCCCGGATGTTACCGGTGAAGTGCTGTTTCGGAATGTACGCGTGCCGGTCGAAAATATCCTGCTCGGCGAAGGAAGGGGTTTTGAGATTGCCCAGGGAAGATTGGGACCAGGGCGCATCCACCACTGCATGCGTTTGATCGGTCTGGCGGAGCGAGCTCTCGAGAAGATGTGCAAAAGAACCCTGACGCGCGTGACATTCGGCAAGCCCGTCGCGGAGAGGACAGTGACTCTGGAGCGTATTGCCGAGTCACGCATCCTGATTGATCAGGCAAGACTCCTGGTGTTCAAGGCCGCCTATATGATGGATACAGTAGGTAATAAAGTGGCGCGTAAAGAGATCGCCATGATCAAGGTGATGGCGCGGAATATGGCCTGTCAGGTAATTGACTGGGCAATGCAGGCACATGGCGGCGGCGGCGTAGTGGATGATTTCGGCTTGCCAATCGCATATGCCAATGCGCGAATGTTGAGAATTGCAGATGGTCCGGATGAGGTGCACCGTAACCTGATCGGTAGGCTGGAACTCAAGAAGTACCAGTAACAGCTGCCAAGGATCGCGTTGTGTCAAATCTCGAAAGGGCTATTGATCAGAGTTTCGACTGATGACGCAGTCAAACTATTTGTGTGACGATCTATCGTCGCATGAAAAGGGAAGGTGGAGTCAATGACCAACCCGACAACAAGTATCGACGAAATCAAACTCACTCGCTATCTGAAAGATGAGATTCCAGGTTTTGAAGGCCCCATTGAGATACAGCAGTTCGCATCAGGTCGATCCAATCCGACATATTCAATCAAGGCTCAAAGCGGGATCTACGTATTGCGACGCCAACCGTTTGGACCGTTGCTAAAATCAGCACATGCCGTGGACCGTGAGTACCGGGTAATCGAAGCGCTCAAAGCCACCGATGTTCCGGTACCCCGTGCCTACCATTTATGCAATGATCGCGATGTGATCGGTAGTATCTTCTTTTTGATGAGTTTCGAACAAGGCCATGTATTTAACAGCGCCGCGCTGCCAGAGTGCGATCGTGAAGAACGTAACTCGCTGTATGAAGAAATGATTCGGGTGATGAGCAATCTACATAACTTGAAACCGGAATCCATCGGATTGGGAGATTATGGCAAGCCCGGCAATTACTTTGAGCGCCAGATCGGACGGATGTCAAAACAATATAGGGCCTCTGAAACCGAAACCATCGGCGAAATGGAAGAACTGATGGAGTGGCTTCCGGCGCAAATTCCCGGTGATGACGGACAGGTAAGCCTGGTCCATGGTGACTACCATTTTTCAAATATGATCTTCCAGTCAAATGCCTCGCGCCTCAAGGCTGTTCTGGACTGGGAACTTTCCACCCTGGGACATCCTTTTGCCGACTTGGCCTACTTTTGCATGGGGCTGCGACTGCCGGAAACCTTTCCTATCCGGGGATTAGGGGGAAGAGATCGGGCATCGCTTGGCATACCCAATGAACGAGAAATTGTCGAGCAGTACTGCCGACTCCGCGGTATCGAAAAGATCGATAACTGGCCATTCTATTTGGCTGTCTGTTTGTTCCGTTTGGCGGCCATTGTGCAGGGTGTCAAGAAGCGCGGGCTGATCGACACTGCCTCCCAGGAGAAAGAAGCGCTCAAACTCGGCAAGGTTCCCGCTGAGTTGGCCAAAATGGCAGTAGCTCTGATTGAAGGAAGACAATAGAGGGGTGATTTGTGAAAGCTGCCGTTCTCGC
>PVMK01182429.1_pt1 | contig 11636 bp, 11 predicted proteins | sample 1853481 | NCBI WGS metagenome assembly PVMK01 (sample SAMN08533507, study PRJNA380276) | Marine sediment metagenome, whole genome shotgun sequencing project. | reverse complement strand
AATTAAATCCTTCTGCATTCATAGTCATTTTTATTATTCTCATAGACTCATTAGCAAGATACATCATTTCATTAGAAACTTGTGATGATAATTTCAAAGTTGAATCTACATGTCTATACGGCGCAATAAGTAAATGAGCATTATTGTATGGATATAAATTCATCAATACGAAAGAATTTACACCTTTCAGCAACACTAAATTATCACGATCTTGGTCGCTCTTACTTTTTTGGCAAAAAATACAGCCTTTTTCTTTGGGACTGCGAATATAGTCCATTCGCCAAGGCGACCACAATCTTGATTGATCTGTCAATTTTAGCTGCTTTCTTCCTCACGCGTTTTCTGATAAGCCGCAATTACTTTCTTTTGTTGATCTCCCGGCATCTTTTCATAATGACTAAATTCCTCGGTATGCAATCCGCGACCACCCGTCAATGAACGAATTGTTGTAGCATAATTATGCAGTTCACCCTGGGGCATTTGAGCTTTAATTATTTGAAAACCACCATCAGAATCCATACCCATTATTTTACCACGCCGACCTGAAACATCTCCCATAACATCACCCATGAATTCTTCCGGGATTTTAACTTCAACATTAGTAATTGGTTCAAGCAAGCATGGTTTTGCTTGTGCAAATGATTCACGGAATGCCCATTTACCGGCTGTTTGGAATGCAATGTCTTTTGAATCAACCGGATGTTGCTTCCCATCGTAAAAATCGACTTTTACATCAACAACATGGTATCCTGCAATTACCCCCTCCAAACATACTGACTGTACTCCTTTTTCCACAGACGGAACAAAAACACGATCTACATTTTGTCCTTTTAAAGTATCAATAAATTCAACACCCTCGCCGCGTTTATTTGGCTCTATCCGCATCCATACTTCAGCAAATTGACCAGCTCCGCCTGATTGCTTTTTATGACGGTATTTAGCTGCACCTTTACCAAGTATTGTTTCACGATAAGGAATTTTGGGTTCAATCATTTCAATTTCAACATCAAATCGGTCTTTAAGTCGATCTACTGCTGCTTTAAGATGTAATTCTCCTTGTCCGGAAATAATCGTCTGGCGAATTTCACTATCTACGCGATAAACAAAAGTCGGATCCTCCTCATGCAGTGATGCCAATCCCATTGATATTTTTTCTTCATCGCCTTTTGCTTTAAGCAAAATAGCGGCATGAATATTTGGATTTGGGTAATCAGTTTTTGGTAATAATACTTTAAATTTTGAACTACAAAGAGTATCACCTGTATGAGTGTTTTTTAACTTTACTACAGCACCCATATCTCCGGCATTAATGTGCTGTACGCTAGTACGATTTTTACCATTCAACACAAATAATTGCCCCATGCGTTCACTTGATCCTTGGGATGTATTATAAAGATCTTGACCTGTTGTTACTATACCTGAATAAACTCTAAAAAATGAAAGGTCTCCAACGTGCGCTTCACTGATTGTCTTAAAAACTTGGGCAACCGGTTCGGGATTGTCAAGTTTAACTTTAATATCATCTTTTTGATTAACATCTTTTGCCATTATGCTAGCTCTGTCAACCGGTGACGATCCATACTTACTTATAAAATCCAATAATCGGTTAATACCGATGTTATTTGAGGCAGACGTACAAAACATAGGAATAAAGGATTGATTTTGGAAAGCAGTGTGGATTCCTTCTCTCATTTCATCTTCTGAAAGACTACCTTGTTCAAAGAATTTTTCTAACAATGTATCATCAGATTCTGCTATATATTCAATAAATTCTTCGTGTAATTGTTTTACACGGTCGGCCCATTCTCCTTCGGCCTTAGTTTCCGTAAAGCTGCCACTGCCGTCCGTTTTGTACGTTATCATTTCACTTCTAACTACGTCAATAATTTGGTTAAATCCCGGGCCTGCATTGACCGGTAATTGTAACGGAAATACATTTTTACCGAATCGTTCGCGAGCCTTTTTAAGAATTTCATCAAATTTGGTATGCTCTCTATCCAGACCATTAAGCACTAAAATTTTTGGTATACCAATTTTTGTGGCATTTGACCACATTTGCTCTGTACCAACTTCGATTCCTTGTGCAGCATGAACAACAACCATTGCCATATCAACAACAGCTAAAGCCCCGAGAGCCTCGCCGACAAAATCTAGATAACCCGGAGTATCAATAAAATTGATTTTCTTTTCATTCCATTCAATGTGCAATGCTGTGGAATGCATCGATATCTGACGGCTATGCTCATCCGGATGGTAATCAGAAACCGTTGATCCATTTTCAATCGAACCAATTCGATTTACAATTCCACCATTGGCTAACATAGCCTCTGATAAAATAGTCTTTCCGCATGCTCCATGTCCAACTACGGCTAAATTTCTAATGTCACCCGATTTATACTCTTTCATTTTTTCCTCTACTAAATTATGTGTTAGTAATTATATTTTAATGTTTAAGTCTTCTTCAATATACGAACGCACTGCAGGAATCAAATAATGCTCCGATAATCCATAATTTTTCAAACTTTCTACTATTGTTCTTGATTGATATTCAATTGGTTTTATTTTATTGATTACAATAACTTTATCCTCATTAACGCGACAACCGCCACCGTTAAAATCTCCCATCCCATTAACAACGCGAAATCCCATTCGCTCAGCTAATTCCTTTAAATATTCAAATATTTTATTTGTATTCAAAAATTATTATAACAATTCTTTACGATTCTGTGTTTTAATATATTCAACCAATTCTTTTACATCTTCAACTTGGTCTTTTGGAATAACCAGCGTAGCATCATCCGTGTTCACAACAACAATATTATCTAAACCGACAACCGCAGTAAATCTATTATCAGATTGAATAAAATTGTTTTTTCCATTTAGAACAATACCATCACCCTTGATAGCATTACCTTCGTCATTTTTATGCATCTGATCATAAACAGTGTTCCAGGAACCTAAATCACTCCATTCAAATTTAGCTTTGATCAAATAAACATCTTTAGCCTTTTCCATTAAACCATAATCAATTGATTCCGGTTTGATCTTTTCCCATACATCTTTAAAATCATTTCCTGAAGTAATTAATTTATCAATTTGCTTAAGCTGATTAAATAAATCAGGCATATATTTTTGCAAATTATCAAAAAACGTACCTACGTCCCAAATGAACATGCCTGAGTTCCATAAAAAATCGCCACTTTTAATAAATTTTTTAGCCAATGATAAGTGCGGTTTTTCTGCAAATACTTTTACATTATAAGCATCCAAATGATCAGAATCGCTTTCGGGATCATATTGGATATAACCATATCCGGTTGAGGGAAAGGTTGGTTTTAAACCGATTGTAATTAAAGTTTTTTTTCTGCGAGCTATATGTTTAGCTGAAGTAATTGCTTTAGCAAACTGCTTGTGACCAATAATCAGATGATCAGCCGGGAAAATTCCCATTACGGCATTTTTTTCCAGTTTTGCAATCTTAAGTGCTGATAATCCAATACAAGGTGCGGTGTTTTTGCCGCTTGGTTCGATTATAATATTTTCAGGCTTAACTCCCGTAATTTCTTCCTTAATTGTCTCTGCGAGATCTTGCCTGGTTACTATAAAAATGTCCTGAACAGTATTAATTTTTTTTAGACGATTAACTGTCATCTGCAACATACTTGTCTCGCCAACAATTTTAAGTAATTGTTTCGGGCGATTCTGTCTGCTATAAGGCCAAAAACGTGTACCGCTTCCTCCTGCCATTATTACACAATACATTAATTCACTCCAGGTAGAATAATTGGAGCAATTTCAGTTTCCCAATTCGACCGCACTTCGAATGTATCCGGATAAAAATAAAACCATTCGCATGGTATATTTGGATATGCATTTCCAAAACTGTATTTCATATCTTCATCATCATCTTTATAAAAATAAAGTGAATAATTACCTTCAGGTATTGTTTTAAACTCAAATTTAGACTCAGAATTTACAATAGACGTTTGTGACAACGATGGATTTTTCACAGAAAACAATTCTGCAATAAAATTTGATTGCACTGTTTCATTAATTTTACCGGTAACTGTGCCATATCCTATATTTTTAGTTGTTCGTAAATTAAGGACAATAACAGAATCCTTAAGTCCTCTGCCTTCTTCTGTTAAAATACCTTCCCGATTAAATTTTAATTGGTATTTTTCACTTTCTTCCCAAGGTATTAATGGAGTCATGTGAAATTTCATAGGCGTTAGTTGCTTAATATTCAAATTTACCGCAATAGAATCATTTTTAAATAATTTTGGCAAAATTAATGAATCTCCCGCTAATTGTACCGGTTTGGAAAATATAATATCTAAATTTTGTATTGTTAAGGCATTGGGTGAAATTTGAAAATTTGGTGTTGGATTTAGAATCTTTAAATAACTAGTATCGGGTTCTTGCGGAATTTGGATTATGACTTCCGCTGAATCTAATAGTAATTCATCATCAATTTTTAATGATACAATATTTACTCTTAATGAATTCTGCTCTAATGAATCATTTGTCTGTAAAATCAAATTTTTCTGATCCATTGGATCTAAATAATATTGAAGTAAATCAATGTTTTGATCATCTTCCGATTTCAATTGTAAATCTATCGTTAAACTTTCCGGCAGATCATTGTTGAAAATTATTTTTCCTCTTTTAAACGCAGACCATTCTCCGCCTAACAATTTCAACTTTTGCGGCTCTTTCCAAAGCCGCATATTAATATTTGATAATGTATCATTTTCGGCAAGCTTTAATGTATTTTGCCAATGTAAACCATACCCGGTGTGATCGGTATTAAGCGGTAAGTCGGTACCTGATTTATCCACTGCAAGCACTTTGTAATTGCCCGGTGCTAAATAACTAAACGAGTAAAGTCCGTCGTCATTAACATCGGTAATATAGTCCGGTTGAGTTGCAAATAATGAATCGGTTGTCGTACTATTAATTTCCCATAGATGTATCGATCCCTCTTCTAAGCTGTAAACTTTCCCTTCAATAACTCCTGAACTTAATTTTCCTCCGGTGCTATAGGCTAATTGGATTGTATTTGCTAAACGGATTTTATGCTCATCTTGAATATTGCGATTTAAATAAATTATATAAGTCTGTTCACTTTCTAATGAATCAGGAAGTGTGAGTTTTATTTCATTACCTTTAAATGTAAATTCTAAAGGCATTACCAAACGCGGAAATACTGTAATGTTTTTCTTAAAGCTGGCTTCGTTCATATATTCTGAAAATTTTATAACAATTTTGGGAGAACTTAAATTAACAGATCCACTTGGCGGATACACTTCGATAACGGTAGGAGGAGTTTCATCTATCGGTCCACCGGGAGGTATTTTGGTCGACGCACAATTCCACAGCAACGCAATGCCGATGAATAAATAAATTGTAAATAATAAGTTTAATCGTTTCAAAAAATTAATATGTTTATCAATAGAATGAATATACCGGTTTTAAATTATATGATTCTATCATGCAACTTTTACATTTACAGCTTTATCGCCTTTCACCCCGAATTCTGCATCAAACAAGACTTGTTGTCCTTCCCGTAAACCTCTCTGTTTTAATTGTGGACGTAACCCACTCACATGTACAAAATAATCTCGGTCATCGTCACCGATTATAAAACCAAAACCTTTTGCATTATCATATTGCTTAACAGTGCCTTTGATCATAAAAATCCCTTATTTTATTGATAGTACTAGTTTACCGACAACCCGTTCAGTTTCGCTATAGCGATGCGCTTCACGAACTTCCTTAAGTGGATAAATTTTATCAATTATTGGTTTCACTTTACCATTTTCTATCATTTCAGTAATTAGCTGCAAATCTTGCGGATTGGATTTAACGGCAATCATTTTAGCTTTTTTGGAACTAAATAATCCGGTAATGAAATTTAATATCACGGCTACAGACGGGAGCGTTGTGACATACCTGCCATTTTTATTTAAAATTGGTTTGATCTTACTATAAGATTGATTTGCAACAGCATCAAAAAATATGTCATATTTTGATTCACTTTTGGTAACATCTTCTTTGGTATAATCGATGATTTTATCAGCACCCAATTTCTTTGCAATCGCAATATTTTTAGTACTGCAAACACCGGATACTTCGGCACCTAACGCTTTTGCAATCTGAACACCAAAATGACCTACACCGCCCGAACATCCATTTACTAGAACTTTCGAATCTTTGGTTAACGCACCAAGGTTTACTAATGCTTGATAAGCGGTCAGTGCTGCCAATGGTACTGAGGCAGATTCATTAAAATTTAGATTAGCGGGTTTTAGAGCTAAATCTTTTGGATTTGCAACTACATATTCTGAATAAGCTTTACCTTTAAAACCTCCTAACTTTCCATATACCTCATCGCCAATTTTAAACCCGGCTGCATTTTTGCCTACAGCAGAAACTTTACCGGCTATATCCTTACCCAAACCTTTCGGGAATTTTTTCCCGGTAAATATTTTAATACTACCATTTCGAATTTTCCAATCTACCGGATTTACAGAAGTGGCGTGTACTTCTACTAATATTTCATTTTCATTAAATATTGGATCTTCTAATTCTCCAACTTCCAAAACATCCGGTGAACCATATTGATTGAAAAACACCGCTTTCATTGTTTTACCCTTTATTAATTGTGTTGAAACTAAGTATATGCGGAAAATCATCAAATATAAAACGGAGTGAATAAGTAACCGGCATTGATTCATAGTTTTATTAGGATTTCCATCATTAATATGGTATATCATTATGTATTTGATTTAAATATCAGTATATTTTAATGTATTTTAATCTAATTACATTATAATCAAATGAATATTGACAAAATCGACAAAAAAATATTAGAAACTTTACAAGAAGATGGTAGAATAAAAAATTCCGATCTTGCAAAGATAATTAATATATCACCACCACCAACCGCAGAAAGAGTAAAAAAGCTTGAAAAGAACGGATATATCAAAAAATATGTGGCTTTAGTTGATCCGGCAAAGGTTGGAATAACCTGCTTCACCTATGTTGAGGTTACACTTGTACGTCATGGTAAAGATGCAGTAAAGCGCTTCATGGGTTCTATTGTAAAACTTGCTGAAGTTTTAGAATGTCATCACATTACCGGTGGAGCTGATTTCCTGCTAAAAATTGCCACAAGAGATATACCGACTTATGAACAATTTATAATTCAAACCCTAACTGCTTTACCTGATGTTCAACATTTAAAAACTCTTGTTGTGTTATCAACTTTAAAACAAGAAACAAAAATTCCTATCGGAGAATAATAATGATTAACCTTAAAAAGAAATACATTCCAAAAGATGTTAATCATTGGATCAAAGAAGGTCAAAAAATGATTGCTGAGCATCAAAAACGTATTGATCGCACTAAGAATTGGAAATTCGATACAATCGCGACACATGGTGTTTATGATATTAGCGAAGCGTTAAATAAAAACAATGGTTCAATTATGGAACCAATATATATGAGCCCCGCCCAAGCCTACCACGATAGTGGTGAGATGGAAGCCGGACTTTCATATCAAATGCCAAATTGGTGCTATACACGAATTGCAAATCCTTCTAATTTTTATCTTGAAGCTACCACTGCCCTATTAGAAAGTTATGGTACGGGATTAGAAGCTTGCTCACTTGCTACTGCAAGTGGTATGAGTGCTATTCGAACTGCGACCGATCCATTTCTTGTAAAAGACGATTCACTACCCGCGCCAAATTTTGTCGCTTCAGCGAAAGTATATGGCGGAGCATTTCAACAGTTTTGGATACGCCGTTGGCTGGAACAGGGCGTCGAAGTCCGTTGGGTAAAAAATCCGACTAATATAAATGAATGGGCAGAATTAATAGACTCAGGGACAAGATTCGTTTATGGAGAATTTCCGTCAAATCCATCCGTTGATATTTTTGATATTCAAGCGGTTGCAGATTTAGCACATGGAAACGACATACCGTTAATTGTCGATGCTACTTGCGCCTCCCCTGCACTTACTAGGCCGCTCGAATTTGGAGCTGATATTGTTGTTCAATCTGCATCAAAAGTTATCGCATCAAGCGGGACGACAATATTAGGATTATTAACATCAAAGAAAAACATTACAAGCAAAATTGGTCCCGATGAAATGAAAGCAGATTTTGCAACATGGGCAAAATTGTGGCCTTATCGTGATAATGGTCCTGCAATTAATCCAATGGCTTGTATTTTGGCATTAAATGATATACGCAGCTTACGAATGAGGATTGCCCAAATGAGCCGTAGTACTCAAATAATCGCAGAATATCTTGAAAAGCATCCAAAGGCTGATAAGGTACATTACCCTGGACTAAAAAGCTATTCTTCACATGATTTAGCAAAGAGATATATGAAATTGGTTGATAGCGAAGAGAATCTTTACGGATATATGCTATCAGTTGAAATTAAAGAAGATAAAGCCGGCTCAACGGATAATACACGAAAATTCTATGATGGTTTAAACATGATTTGGCGCGCCACTGATTTAGGTCGTGTTAAAACAGTTGCCACCTTAAATGCCATATCTACTCATCAGCAACAAGGTGAAGAAGGTCGCGCATTGGCTAGCATTAAACCGAATGCAGTTAGAATTTCTATCGGTATTGAAAATCCCGATGACATAATTTCGGACATTGAAAAAGGCTTTGCGAACATCAAATAGCATCGAGGAAAAGAAATGAAAAATAGAATTGCATTGATCGGATTTGGCACAGTTGGTCAGGGATTGTGTGAAATTTTACTTTCAAAAGAGGATTATCTCAAATCAAAATATGGTTTTGAAGCAAGTCTCGTCGCTATTAGCGATGTCCTAAAAGGAGCAATTTATTGCAAAGATGGATTGGACATTCAGCAGTGTTTGGATTTAGTAAAATCAGGCAAAAGTCTTGAAGAATATAAATGTGAAGAAAGCAATTGTGATTTTGAAAGAGGCTGGGACTCAATCCAAACCATTAAGGAAACTAACGCTGACATTATTTGTGAGTTGGCTTATACAGATGTTAATACCGGCGAACCGGCAATCACGCATTGCAAAACTGCATTTACAAACAAGAAACATGTAGTTACAAGCAACAAAGGTCCTGCTGCTCTTCAATATTCCGAATTACAAAGAATTGCTGAAAGCAATAATGTAAAATTTTTAATCGAAGGGACGGTAATGTCCGGTACACCTGTTCTCAATTTAGCTGACGGACCACTTGCAGGATGTGAAATTACCGCGATCAAAGGGATTTTAAACGGAACTACTAATTACATGTTATCTGAAATGGAAGCCGGCATGACCTATGCTGATGTGCTAAAAAAAGCGCAGGAATTAGGTTACGCTGAAGCCGATCCAACCGGTGACGTTGAAGGATTTGATGCAATGGCAAAAGTTATTATTTTATCTAATGTTGTAATGAATGCCGGAATTAACGCGACCGATGTTGATCGGCAAGGTATTACAAATATTACTCCTGAAATGATTTCTGATGCACAGAAAGAAAATGCACGATGGAAATTGATCGGATCAATTGAGAAACAAAAAGATGGTATTAAAGCATCGGTTAAGCCGGAAAAACTTCCTCTAACTCATCCGCTTGCTAATATAATGGGAGCTACAAACGCCTTAACTTTCACTACAGATTTACTTGGTGATGTAACGATCATCGGTGCCGGAGCAGGCAAAATTGAAACCGGATATTCTATTTTAACAGATATTTTGGAAATTCATCGAAAACAATAAAAATTATTATTATGAAAAACATTAGATCAAAAAAACGAGATACTCAAGTTGCGCACGCCGGTACAAATCCGGATAAAACCTATGGTTCCGTAGCACCTACGATTTATCAGACATCCACGTTTAAATTTAATTCGGCCGAACAAGGTGCCAAGCGCTTCCTTGGTGAAGAACCGGGTTTCATTTATACTCGATTGGGCAATCCTACCACAGCAGCTTTACAAGAGGCGGTTGCTATATTAGAAAAGGGAACAGATGCTTTAGCTACAGCTTCGGGGATGGCTGCAGTTTCTACTGTTTACATGACATTTTTAGATGCCGGTTCGCACATGATCGCTTCTGAAGCGATATACGGTCCTTCACGTGTAGTAATGGAAAAAGAGTTTTCACGGTTTGGTGTAGCGTCTGACTTTGTTGATACTTCGGATATCGAAAAAGTAAAAAATGCTGTCAAACCAAATACGAAATTGATTTTTATCGAGACGCCCGCAAATCCCACAATTAAATTAACCGATATTAAGGCTTGTGCTGACATAGCTCATTCTAACGGTGCGATTTTGGCAGTCGACAATACATTCATGAGTCCAATCTTACAAAATCCATTTGATTTTGGTGCAGATATTGTAATGCATAGCATGACAAAATATATCAACGGTCATACCGACGTGGTTGGCGGAATATTAGTTTTTAATGATAAAGATTTATTTACACGTACTCGCAAAGTTTTATTGAATCTTGGCGGCACAATTGATCCGCATCAAGCTTGGTTGGTATTGCGCGGATTACGGACGCTTGCCTTGCGTGTTGATAAAGCTCAAGAAAATGCGCAAATAATTGCCCAATATCTTGAAAACCATCCAAAAGTTGAATGGGTATTATATCCCGGATTATCTTCACATCCACATCATGAGTTAGCAAAAAAACAAATGCACGGTTTTGGTTCCATGATCAGTTTTGAAGTAAATGGAGGTGTTGAGGGCGGCAGAACTGTTATGGATAATGTTGAGCTTGCTACATTGGCCGTATCGCTTGGCGGATACGAAACTCTCATTCAACATCCGGCATCCATGACACATTCGGCAATGAACAAACAAGACAAAATTGATGCCGGTATAACCGACGGTTTAGTGCGTATTTCGATCGGTTGTGAAGATGTGCAAGATATACAAGATGATCTAGATAATTGTTTAGCAAAAATATAGTAGAGTAAATATATGAAAATGTTAATCGGTGGTAATTGGGTTGAAAAGAAAAAGAAAATTGATGTTTTAAATCCTTACGACAATTCATTAGTTGATACAGTTCCACATGGTACCGTTGATGATATTGACAAAGCTATCGAGATTGCTCAAAAAGGTTATGAAATAAATCGTAATTTACCTGCTCATAAAAGAATTTCTATTCTGAAGAAAACTGCCGATATAATGGAATCCCGTTTTGAAGAATTAGCAAAAACAATTGCGTCTGAAGGGTCAAAAACTATCAACGAAGCGCGTAAAGAGGTCGGGCGAGCAATTAATACCATAACTATTTCGGCAGAGGAAGCTCGCCGAATAAATGGCGAAACAATACCATTCGATAGTGCGGAGGGATCAGAAAACCGAGTTGGGTATTATTATCGGTTTCCGATTGGAATAATTGCTGCAATCACACCATTTAATGACCCATTAAATTTAGTAGCACATAAGCTAGGGCCGGCAATAGCAGGAGGTAATTCGGTTGTATTAAAACCGGCTACCGTTACTCCTCTTTCTGCCTTAAAATTAGCAGAATGTTTTTTAGAGGCGGGACTGCCCGGTGAAATTCTTTCAGTAATTACAGGTCACGGGCAGTCCCGCCTCTAAAAAACATTCTGCTAATTTTAAGG
>PVMK01124064.1_pt1 | contig 11636 bp, 14 predicted proteins | sample 1853481 | NCBI WGS metagenome assembly PVMK01 (sample SAMN08533507, study PRJNA380276) | Marine sediment metagenome, whole genome shotgun sequencing project. | reverse complement strand
GCAATTTGCTGTTTTGAGCATGGACCGCTGATATTCGTTGAATGGCTTCCTGGATTCGACCGCTGCGCACAAGAGCGAGCGCTTCAGGACTTCTCCGCAGCCCTTCCTATTCTGATTGAGACGAGCAGTGGCGGGACGTTCTCCTATGACCGGAAAATGCGGCTAAGGATTATCTTAGAAAGCTATCTGGACTTATTGGCGAAAGTCCAGGGAAGTCAATTTGAAAAAGATGCCGGCATTGATGCGACCGCTGAAGCCTTTAAGCTGGCCGATGCCTTGAGCGGGTCCACTGTTAGGGGAGCCATTGGCGCCAGCACAGCCAGGGCGGCGGTGACCTCAGAAGAGCTGGCAGATCTTGTCCGCAAAGAGCAGGACGCCCAAAAACAACTCAAACTTATGGAAACAGCTCTGACGGACAATCTAGCAGCACCGGCAGATCAGCAACTTCCGGCAGTCATAAAAGAGCTGAAGAGCAAAATAGATACCCTGACGCGTGCCCGTATGGTTCTGGTTGATGAAATCAAAACGCGATTTCCAAAGTATGCCGAGTTAACTAACCCCAAACCGGTTACCATTTCGCAGTTGCAGAAGAACCTGCGTTTAGGGGAAGCCTTTGTTTCCATATATACAGCCGATAATCACAGCTATGTCTGGGCCATTCCCCCTGAAGGTGAGGCTGTCTTTTCCACGGTACCCCTTGGCCGCGAAAGGCTTTCGCAGATGATCGCCGACCTGCGTAAAGCTCTGGATCCCAAACCCATAACCTTAGGAGATATTCCCGAATTTGACACATCCCTGGCTTATGAGCTTTACCGTAAGCTGCTTGATCCGGTTAAAAATAGGTGGCAAAGCGCTAAAGACCTATTAATTGTGGCCCACGGCCCCTTGGGCCAACTGCCCTTTGCGCTTTTGCCGACCGCACCCGTCAGTCTCGGGGAAGAGGAACAAAAGCTGTTCAGCAAATACAAAAAGGTCCCCTGGCTGATCCGCAAAGCGTCGATAACCCGACTGCCCTCGGCGTCCACCTTTGTCAATCTGCGCGGCGTTGCTGCCGGTGATCCCATGCGCAAGGCGTTTGCCGGTTTCGGTGATCCGATTTTTAATCTGCAGCAGCTGGCCGAGGCCCAAAAGGAAAAAGAAGAGCCCGCCATCGTAATTGCCGGCCAGCAAGGGCAACTTAATGTTCGCGGAATTCGCATTTCTGAAGAAGGAACCCTGGATAGTGATAAAATCGTTTCCTGTACGCTTAATAAATTAAATCGGCTGCCGGATACATCCGCAGAAATCAGGCATATTGCCGAGGCCTTAGGGGCCAATCCAAACGACGATGTTTTTCTGGGCCAGCAGGCATCCGAGCAGCAGGTCAAGTCCATGGATTTATCGAATCGCAGGGTGATCGCCTTTGCCACCCATGCCCTGGTGCCCGGCGACCTGGATGGATTGGATCAGCCGGCCCTAGCGCTGTCTGCTCCATCAATCTGCAGGGATGATGAGGACGGCTGCTGACCACGGCAGAAATTTTGCGGTTAAAGCTGAATGCGGATTGGGTGGTGCTTTCAGCCTGCAACACCGGGGCGGCCGAAGGCAAGGGCGCTGAGGCCATATCGGGTCTCGGACGCGCGTTTTTCTACGCCGGAACCCGTGCAATTCTGGTGAGTATGTGGCCGGTGGAGACGACTTCAGCCCGTGAGCTGACCACCGGGCTATTTAAATACCAGCAGGCGGACCAAACGCTTTCGCGGGCCAGAGCCTTGCAAAAATCAACCCTCGCATTGATCGATGGGCTCGGCTTTAAAGACCCAGCAACCGGCAAGATCGCGGCCAGTTATGCGCATCCGCTTTTCTGGGCGCCTTTTATTATGGTGGGCGAAAGCGGTCGTCCTGCGAATTGACGTTCGAATCAAACTCCATAAACCCCTCTAAACGCGATTGCTTGTTTGCGCGTTGTCTTGTCAAACCTTAAATTAGATCGCCCTCTTATACTAACGGACCCAATCGGCCTGAAGCGGACGAACGGGCAAACCGTTTTTATACTCAAGTTTTGTTGTATTATTGTCGATATTTATTCTTGAAAAGAAGACAGGCTACCGGTCGGTTCCATCGTTCTTGGGTCAAATTGCTGCGACACACACAAGATATTGTGGGTGTATATCAGAACATACTAATATCATTGGTTATTATTATATTTTTCTTGAGTTTAAGCCGAATTTATGTTTAAATTTAGGAATACGATGGGCGTACAGGGGGAAAACGGATTCGAATTGGTTTTGAGGACTGATGGACGGACGCGGAATTAAATTTTCAAAAATCTTTGTAGTAAGCGCCATTTTTATTCTGATTGCCACCGTTATATCCGTGCATGCGGATATTTACATGTATATCGATGATAACGGGGTGATGCATTTTACCAATGCACCCACCTCCAATGAACACGATTATAAAGTTTATATCAAAGAAAGAACCTCCATTTCCACCAAGTTTCACTCCACCGATAAATACGATGAATTCATTTCCGATGCCTCCAGGGAATTCGACGTCGATTCCCGCCTTTTGAAAGCCATGATCAAAGCCGAGTCTGATTTTGACCCGCGGGCGATTTCCCGGAAAGGCGCCATGGGTCTGATGCAAATCATGCCGGAAAACTTCAAAATGCTGAATCTGAAGAATCCACTCGATCCCTGGCAAAACATCAGGGCCGGCGCCCAGTACTTTAAGAAACTCTATAAACGGTTTAATGGAAAGCTGGCACTCTCCCTGGCGGCTTACAACGCCGGACCCACAGCGGTCGACCGCTATAGAAGTATCCCGCCTTATCAGGAAACAGAAGAATATGTTCACCGGGTCTTAAGGTACTACCGAACCTTTAAACAACTCTAGAACCCATCTCAAAAATGCGTCTAAGTGTCCATGGCGGCGTTGCCCCGCCAATATAGGCGGGATTTCACATCTGTTTGTATGAATATTAAGGTGTTCATCAAACCGATTCAAAATGCTCACATACTAACGTGTATGCTCCGCTTTCGAATCGCTTTGTGCCTTGCCCTGAACCCTAATCCACCTTTTTGAGATGGGTTCTAGAACCTTAAAAATACCAATATCGAAGACGAGGTGGAGCACGAGGAAGAATACGAGGTAGGCAACGTTTCTTCGCTTCGTCCTCGTCGTCGTCCTTGTCCTCGTTATCTAACTCGCAATCGTTTTGTTGCGAGCTTCCTTAATTATCAATCTCCCTTTTCAACAGCAGGTCGATGATGGCCTGGCCAATGCGGGCATTATCTTGAATCCCGCTGAACTGGCTGCTTCCCGGTCCAAACGCAAAGATCGGAACCATTGAAGCGGTATGGCCGGTGGTTGTAAAACCAGTTGAGGTCACCTGTTTGGTTTTCATGGAACCGTCGTGAACCGCGAATCCGCCGGTTTCGTGATCGGCGGTGACGATAATCAGCGTGCTGCCGTGTTTTTGAGCAAAATCGAAACCTGTCCCGATAGCACCGTCAAAATCGATCATTTCCGCAATAATCCCCTCATGATCCTGTTTATGGGCGGCCCAGTCAATCTGGGACCCTTCAATCAGCAGGACAAATCCCTTACGGTTTTTTGAAAGAATTCGAATGGCTGCTTCCGTCAATTCGGCCAGAGAGTAGTCCCGATCTGCGGATTTTGGCAGGCCATCAGGTGCCAGCAGCGCAGCCAGCTTTTTGCCCTGACCGGGCAATTTATCATAGGATAAGACCACCGGCATCCGGGTTTCGAGCGACTTGAGCAGGTTTTTATTGTCCTGACGGCGGCTGCCCGCATTGGATTTTGGAATAAAATACGTCCAGCCCCCACCGATCAGAACATCAAGGCCGCTGTTTACGATTTGTTCAGCGATATCGGCATGTTGGCGGCGATCTTCGACATGAGTGAAAAAGGCTGCCGGTGTTGCGTGCGTAACCGATGAAGTCACCACCACCCCGGTGGATTTACCCAGTTCTTCGGCGAATTCAAAAAGAGTTTTCAAAGGTTTTTTATCCGCAGAAACCGAAACAGCCCGATTGTAGGTTTTATGGCCGGTTGCCAGGGCGGTAGCTGCTGCGGCCGATTCGGTTATCAGTTCGTTTTCTGAGTGAGTGGTCACCATTCCGCTGACCGAAAAACGTTCCAGATTCAATGTGCCCCGGGCAATTTTTCCAGCCGTGATGTGGGCGATCCCCATGCCGTCACCGATGTAAATAATAATATTTTTCGGATAATTATCGTTTCGGGAACAATTACCAAAAATTAAAAGAATCAGAAAAAGGACCGTGCAAACGATTATCGGTTTTATCTTTTCAGCGGCTGCTTTCATTGCTTGTTTATACCTGAATTTACCTTGTATTCGTAACGCTAACCCAAAGCGGAACATTATTATGAAAAGCGGGATAAAAAGCCGCAATCGGTTAGATTGAGTCAATTGCCCATCCGGTTCAGCGGGGCAATTGGATGGTGATTATTTTTCCGCCATATCCATGAACAGAGTCGTGGGCCTGAATGGATACTTTGTTGACGCTTTTTGGAATCTTTACACCGCCAAGGCTTCGGGTAAAGGGCTGTTCGTTTTCATGGGGATGATGCAGAATGCGGGTTGCCAGGACGGTGCCGTCGGGTGCCACCACGTCCCACTTATTGGCATAGTGGTCCCAGCCTTCATCGTTGTGAAGCACCGTCACGTCAAAATGAAAGGTGTTTTCGCCCGTCTGTTCAACTTCGACCTTCAGTACATCAGCCTGGCCGGCGGATACGGTACTTAGGGTCAGCAATAAAATAATTATGATTAATGAAACAACTTTCATAGTTAACGGTTTTCTTTATATTCCCCACCCCCCCGATACCGGTATCGGAGTTCCGGTGATATAGGATGCTTCATCAGAAGCCAGAAATGCGATCACGCTGGCAATTTCCTCTGCTTCGCCCATGCGGCCCAAGGGCGTGTTATTGATAATCGGCTGCTTATATTTTTCAGCCATAAATGTTTCGATGGTGGGTGTGCGGGTCAGACCGGGCAGCACCGTATTGACGGTTACACCGTCTGATCCGGCTTCCTTGGCGACCGATTTGGTTAAGCCGATAACGCCGGCTTTGGCAGTCGAGTAGGCCACTTCCGCTTTGGCGCCGATCAGCGCATAAATGGACGATACATTGATAATGCGTCCCCAGCCCGTTTTACGCATATCGGGCAGCAGCAGCTGAATCAGCGTAAACGGTACGACAAGATGAATGCTGAGTACCTCCAAAAAATCGCTGGTGTTTATTTTGGCAACGGTTCCGGGCCTGTCAAACCCGGCGTTATTTACCAGAATATCGATACGGCCCTTGCTTTTTACTTCTTCGACGGCCTTTTTGAGAGCTTCAATATCGGTTAGATCCAGTGCGCAGGTGAACACCTGCCTTCCGGTCCGGGTGGTTTGGTCGGCCACCTCGGAAAGCGCCTTTGGATTCTTATCAAATAAAATTAAATCTGCACCTTTTAAAGCGAACACCTCTGCGCAGGCCCGGCCGATTCCCTGTCCGGCTCCCGTAATCAACGCCATATGACCGCTGAGTTCCATTGAATTTCGCTCCTGTTTCTAGAGTTAATATTTGTAGGTCGCCTTCTTCGCAATACAGTTTTGTTTTAACTGGAGCCCTTTTTTTCCCTTCCCCAGAACAAACTCCCAAAAATCCTTACGGCTGCGTAATAGATTTCAGCCGCTTTAAATTGCTCTGCCATCAACATCCGGTAGAACTCCTGATCGGCATCCATTCGTTTTATTCGATTCTTAAAGTAAAAGCTGAATTGATAAAATACATCGTGCACCAAAGATGGATAATAGGTTTTTGAAACCATGGTGTCGGGATTGAGCACGCCTTCCGGGGTTCCAATGGCCGTATCTAAAAACTGTATTTTCGGGCTGCAGCCGTTCCAGGCATAGCCATTGGCGTGACTGCCTTTTACAATCAGGCTGCCATCTATTTTCAATTTCATCCATTCGTTTTCAAATTCCGTATTGAAAACCCTGGTTTGAAATTCTTTGTCCTCCTTAACGATATAGATGTAACCTGTTTTCTTCATAACCGAATTATGGGATTTTCTGCTTTCATCAGCAATTACGATGATCGGTTGTCGGGGCTTCAATACGTCAAAAGCGGCGTTTTTGAAAGATACTTTTTTTGATCGAATTCGTTTAAAATGAAATGCGCTACATCGGCGCATGATATTTTTCCGGCCGTGACACCTTCCAGCCCGGTAAGCGCCCGATTCCTTGTGTGGCGCCGATAACTAAAAGTTTCATTCCTGTGCGTTCCTTTTTTCAATTTAGATTATTAAGGAGATGCCCGGCACGCACCCACTTTACGGTAACGCGGTGAATCAGTTCCTGCCAGAGTTCAGAGGGGTTTTGGGCAAAAACCGCCTCTGCGTCAGCTTTTACTACATGCCAGTCACCCCGGGTCCTTTCAAAATCGAGTTGATTGGGTGCCCAGCCGGCATAACCGGCGAAGAGCCGAAACTTTTCGTCTTTGGCCGTGCTTTTCATCAGGCGCTTAAGCACCTTCCAGCTTGAACTAATATAGACATCCTGAGTTATTTCTTGCGACTCTTCAGGTACCCGGGAGGATCTGATGAGCATCAGCATCTGGTTTACGGCCACCGGACCGCCGACGTAAATGGTATCCTTGCGCGCCTTTAACTCCTTTATATCCGGAAAAACAGTCGCAAGCTTAACTTCCGAAGGGCGATTGATTACCAGGCCGATAGCACCGTCCAGCCCGTATTCAACCAAAAGCACAACGGTTTCCCTAAAATTTGAATCTCGCAGACGGCGACTGGCCACCAGAAACTTTCCTTTCGCCAATTCTTCCCTGGGGCCAGGTCCGCCGGGATCTCTTTTGGGAATAGCGGCCTCGAATATCAGCTTTGCCAGCTCCCGGCTGAAGGATTCCGCACTTGATTCCGGACTTAAAACAGGCGCTGTCTGCAGAATCAGGACAACGAGCAGGCAAAGACATACAAATCGCTTCGCGGGCCATCTGTTTTTATGCGTGGCAGGATTCAGTCTCACCACCCCTTTCTAAAAGAATAAATTGGGGACGACTGTTATAATATCAAGGCCCGGTTTTACCAGGAAATGAATCGGTGCGTCAAGAATGCAACAACTGAACCGTGTTCTCCTGTTTTATTCGCTGAATCCCAGACCTTTAAAACCCTCTAAATGTGCCTGCTTAACCAGCCACGTGCCGTCTTTTTTCAGCAGTTGAAGTTTAATCTGGTATAAATCCGCATTTTCTCCCACCGTTTCAAGCCAGCGCTTCGGATCATCGTAGAATTCTTTTATATCGGGAAAGGTCTGGTCCTTTTTAACGATCAGCAAATAGACCGCGCAGGCGGCCGTATTGTCTTTGGCGGAAACATCAACGGAAGGTTTGGGATATAAAACTTTAAGTTTGCCATAGTGCATAAATGCCCGCCAGAGGATGCGCTTGATTTCCAGACGATTCGCCTGACCCGGATGCGCCACAACGTCTTCGGTGGTCAGGTCCATAATCCCGCCGACATTATGGTCTTCTGCCAGTTCCGCTCCTTTTTTAATCAATTCGCGGATGGCCGACACATCATCTTTTTCCGAGCAGGCGACCAAAAAGAGAAAAAGAATCCCCCAGAGTATCGCCGGCCCCGCCGATTTTTTTCCAAAAAGACAATAGTTCATGTTTGCAATTTTCATTATTTAAAATGATTGTTTTGTGAAATTCCAATGTTGTCTTTGGCGGGAAATTCTATAGTTTTAGCTTACCCAATTCCCGATATGCGATCAGGGGTCTTCAACCAGCATGTCTCTTGTTAGCTTGCCGGGTTCTTTTGCACCGATCAGGCTCATTATGCGTTGCATTTCTTCCGTAATTTGATTGATGATTTCGCGGACCCCTTCGCGACCTTCGGCGGCAAGACCGTAAAGGATCGGACGGCCAAGGCCTATCAGTGAAGCACCAAAAGCCAATCCTTTAATCACATCACTTCCGCGTCGGAAACCCCCGTCGGCAATCAGGATCGTTTTGCCTCCGACAGCCTCAACAATTTCTTCCAACACTTGCAGCGCATGGGGCAAATAGTCCAGAGTGTGTGCGCCGTGATTGGAAACCACCATGCCGTCGGCGCCGGCCTCAGCGCACTTTTCTGCATCTCGCCGGCTTAAAACGCCCTTGCAGATCAAGGGGCAGGAAACCTTTTTGCGGATGTCTTTTAATTCTTTCAGGGAAAGTGGTGTACAGTCGGAGGCCACCTGCTTGTCGTGGACTTTGGTTCCTTGCCCGGCGTCCGTTTCAATACCGACCCATGTAACACCGGCTTGCTGAATGTCTTCGAGGCATTGGAACATCTGGTCTCGATCCCTTAAAGGCTTGGCATTGGCTACGACCGGAACACCCACAGCAGTGAGTTTTTTTAAATTCTTTGGGATTGGCGTACCGGTCCACATAAGACTGCCGGCCTCTTTTAGAGCCTCGGCCACATCCATCAAGCCGTTTTCCGTTATGGCCGGAATCGGCATGGTCATGGCCGACATAATTACCGGAGTTGCCAGCTCCACTTCGAGGACCCGGCAGGCGGTTTTGGGCTCTACGCCGTCGATGTATTGTGGACGGAAGGTATATCGATCAAGGATGCGGCGGTCATGCTCTATAATAAATCCGGTTTCAACCGCATCCAGCAGCCATCCGAACTCTTTTCCCCTGAGAAGCCGTTCTCCTTTTCGGTAGATGTCAGTAAGCCCCATACAAATCTTCTCCTTTCATTTTAGTCAAATTCATTCACCCCGACCCGCTTATTCATTGGAGTTGTAGTTTGAATCGTGACAATTTGCAACAATGTTGCAGGTGTTCGATGAATTCGTGCAGCTTGATATTGTGCTATGGGTTTTGAAAATCCTTTCGGAGATCGGGCCAGGATTTATACCTGTTTATTTTATGGTTCAAATTAACCCTTCTATTCCAGGGACGGTCCATTAGTGCTACCGGTATACCCATCTTCTGCGATAAGTGCAGTGCCATTGTGGCTGAGTCTTCTACCGCAAGACTAAACTTCATTTCAGAAAATTTTTCCATTGAAATGGCAATTTTTGTGTCAATATTTTCCCGGGAATATTTATCGACCATTGTAAAGGAATGGTAAGGTGCGTTGTGTTTCGCAAGCCAATCCAGTGACGCTTCATAGGCGGTGGTTAACCGACCGGTTACGATCGAAATTTGATAGCCAAGCTTGACCCACTCTTCTAATGCGCCAATAGCACCTTCTATGGGGGGAAACGCCATTATCACTTCAGCCTGATGGACCCTCCGAAAAAAATGCTCGTATTCACTTTCGGTAAGTTTAAAAGAAACTTTGAGATCAAACGAAATAATATCCTCAAAATTTACGCTTTTACCGAATTCAAGCTTTAGTATTTTGAGAAATGCGCTGGTGGTATCAGACAATACGTCATCAAAATCTACATATATCGGTGACATGAATCTCCCTTTTACAGAGGCGACGGCGGTTTAGCTTCATTTGCACTGCCAGGTTTCAAAATCATGTGCATGAATCTTTATCCTTTATCCACGATATCAAAACTCTTAAATCATCGTTTGTGCTTGACTGAAGTATCCTATCTCTTAGAAACCGAACGTTGAAATCAGCGGCGCTGCTTTTTGCGTCTGCTGAATTTATTTGTTAGCCATCTCTCCAACTTTTTTTGCTCTTTCCATTGCAATCAAAATATTTCGATGGAATATTTTATAAGGAATATCAGTGTTAAGCTGACCCAACTTTTTTCTATACCCTTTTTCTGAGAGTTCAACTAAATCAGGTAAATAGAAAAACTGTTCCCAATCTCCGATTTTCTTTTGAAAGGATTCTGTCATTTTCGTCACTAAAGGATTATCAAGGTGCTTTCTATTCCAAGGACAGGATTCTTGACATATCTCACAATCAGCTACCCTATTCTCCATAACTATTTGCATTTTTTTAGGCAAGTTTTCATTCTGCAATAGATATGACATACACTTTTTTACATTCAATACATACGGTTGATCAAGCGCTGCTAAAGGACAGGCTTTTTGACATTTGTCGCAGTTGAGGCATCGATTGGATTCCTCTTTGGTGTTATGCTCAAGATCGGCGTTTGTTATAATTCCACCAAGAGCTAAAAACGTGCCATACTTTTTTGATATAAGCAAAGAATGCTTGCCTTGCCATCCTAAACCTGCTCTTATTGCAGCAAGTTTTAATGGAAGAATAGATCCTTCTTTTTTAGAACCCTCACAAACAATTGCTTGAAATCCCTCATTTTTTAAAAAATCGACAATGGGTTCAAGCGGTTTCACAACATCAAGGAAAAACTCTGAAAGATAGAGTCTGCTCGTTCTACCATACCAGGGGTTTGCCCAATTTGGCAGGGTCACCGCACCAATGTATATACCTGCAACAATAATTGTTTTTGCGTTCGGTAAAGTTAGTTTCGGATCTCGCCGTTTAGAGCTTCTTAATGCATAATCTGAAAATTCGGATGCCTCAGCAAATCCCAAAGCATCTATTCCTATGGAATCAGCAAGATTTCTGATTTTTTCTGAAAGCAAATCTTTTTTCATTTTTTTTATCACTAACTCCTCTTTGACTTATAATTGATTTCAATTATATTTCCAAGATTTTGCTTTCAATTCAATGATACCAATCAAGAATACGATAATGGCGATGGCCCATAAAAAAATATAACCGCGTACTGGAATGTTAAGTGTTGAAGTAACCAGCCAAATCATTAAGACCAATGAGCCACAGAAATTAATTGCGATAGCACCGCCTAAACCTAATCCACGAACATTTTTTTTAAAACCTAATCTTTCAATAAGCAAAGCAATTCCTATCCCAAAGATAACTGCCCCCAATAATGTTGGGTAGAAATCAAAATTCGAGCGAGGCACACCGAATACTTCTGCAATTCCAAGGGGGAATGATAAAAGTAGTATTCCTAAAATGAGATTAATGATTCCATCAATAGTTAATAAAGTTTTGTGCTTGGTATTCATGGCAATACCCTATTCGAATAACTTTGACCACTTTTTCATCATCAAGAATTTGATAAATTAATCTGTGTTGTATATTGATACGGGCAGGAATAGGCTCCCGATAAGTCACCTATTCCTCCTCATGAGAATCACATCCAAGCCGCGAGCCCGATAGTCTCTGAAGCGGTCACAAAGAAAATCAGGAGCTTCCGACGGCGCTATTTCATCGAACCCTTTAGCCGCATAGAACTGCCGTAAGTAGCTGTAAGGTGTGCAGTAGCAGTCACGGCCGCTCCCATTGCTGATCAGCGAGTCCAAGATCGCCTTGCCCACACCACGGCCACGATGTTCCTCCATGACCCTCATGCCCCGTAAGACGAGGACGCCCTCCTCTTCAGAGAGGCGGCCGGCGGCAACAATTCTCCCTTCTTCTGTCGCATATACGACTCGATCTGCAGGATCTACTGACCCGCCATAGTCGGTAGTACGATAAAAAGTCGAAAGGTCACCTACCTCCGATGCCTTCGCACTATGAATTTTCATGAGTATCGGTAGCGCCTTCTAACGTTAAGGATAACCAGCGGGGCTGATGCCTTCAAAGCTTG
>PVMK01119696.1_pt1 | contig 11638 bp, 11 predicted proteins | sample 1853481 | NCBI WGS metagenome assembly PVMK01 (sample SAMN08533507, study PRJNA380276) | Marine sediment metagenome, whole genome shotgun sequencing project. | reverse complement strand
CGGCCAGAAGCGGCCGCTACGATCCCCTAGTGTGAACGGGGAGATCTCCTTGGAGCGAGTTCCAGGATAGTCTAGATTCAGCCCAAATTTCCTTCGTAGGCGCTATCTGTTCAGGATCATCAAGTGTAGCCAGTGCAACATCCAAGAAATCTCGTTTGACTTGATAAGTCAGTGACGTTCCGCATTGCTGGCAAAATGTCCGCGTCACGCCATCTGACGAATTGTACGTAGCAGGCATCGCCCGCGTAAAATCAAAATCTACCGCTGGGCAGACCGCCCAAGCGACACTCTCCGCTCCAGCAGCACGTCTGCACGATACACAATGGCAAATAGCTGCCGCTATGTTGGTAATTACGTAGCGAACATCGCCACACAAACAGCCACCTTCGAATGATTTTGGCATTATTGATGACCTTTAAAGGAATATCAGCCGATGGCTGCTTTGGGTCACAAGCAGCCTCTCAGAGACTACCACGTGAGCGGCTGCTTTCGAGCGCATACCAGCCGCTCGCCATTCGTTTTTCACAAGTCGCAATTCTGAGTGTCTGCTTTCACCAAAAGCAGCCGTTCGGCCACAGGCGATAAATGACGGCTTACGGCCGCAAGCGGACGTTCATAACCTTGTCTCAAGGACTCGTTTGAGGAGCTATGTGACGCCAGCAACGTTACGCGCGTGTAATAAGGTCGGCACCTGTCCGGTCTTATTGATAACAAGACGATCGGGCAATTTGTATGCAACTAGTGACCCAAACGGTTTTTTACATTTGCGTCCTGCTGAGCCTGCCGGTCGCAGAGGCGCAGTCCAGAAACGGATTCGACCTTGATGACGCCGCAGTCCCGATCGATGAAATTCGCAAGACGGGAGTGCGCCGTGACGGGATTCCATCGATCGACGATCCGAAATTTGTGACCACAGACGACGCGGACTTCTTGCGCGACGACGATCGCGTCATCGGCGTTTACAGAAACGGGCTGGCCAGGGCCTACCCGATACGCATCCTCGATCACCACGAGGTCGTCAACGACGTTTTCGACGGCGAGGCCATCCTGGTAACGTACTGCCCGCTCTGTTACACGGGCATGGTGTTCTCGGCCCAGGCCGGCGATTTCGGCCTCAAATTCGGCGTATCCGGACTGCTGTACAACAGCGATGTTCTGCTTTACGACCGGACCACTGGCTCACTCTGGTCGCAAATTCTGAGCACAGCGATCACTGGTCCTCTAAAAGGCATGACACTGCCCGCTGTACCTGCGTCGCATACGACCTGGCGCCAATGGCGTGAAAGACATCCGACCACAACAGTCTTGTCCACGGATACCGGATATCGCCGCAATTATCGCCAATCGCCGTACCTCGACTACTCGCGATCGCGCGCACTGATGTTTCCCGTCAAGGAGAAGAACGATAAATATCGAAACAAAGCCCTCGTGCTGGGCATTCGCCTGGGCACGACGAGTCGCGCTTACCCATTCGATGAACTCAGGAAACACGGCGCCGACACTTTTGAAGACGTCATCGGCGCCCAGCAGGTGACGATAGAGTGGTCGGAAACAGACGATTTCGCGAGAGTGCTGGACGATGGCGGCGAGGAGCTTCCGTCAGTCATTGCCTACTGGTTCGCGTGGTACGCTTTTCATCCGGATACAGAGATTTTCCATGTCGATGTGGCGGAGTAATCAGGTACAGCAATGTTTGGGGTCAGAGTAAAAACGCCCTGGTTCTTTAGTGAGTTGAATCCCGCGAAGTCCACGTCGCGTGCAACGCAGGTTTGCCGGTTGCACGACATGCACCGGTAGCCCTGGGGGCAATCACGCCTTCTCCTCGGCACTGAGATTCTCCATGAAAAATCTCCCTAAAGCTTGCCATATGGCCAATTCCAAGAATGCTGCTATATCCAAAGTAGGTTTGAATCTTTTGGTTTTTACTCTGACCCCATTTATCCCTTTCGAAAACCTCGGTTCGACCCCAGTTCTCAGTTCTCCGAAAAGAAATGGCGATTCGGATCACCCGAATGGCCATAACTAATTGATAAATTTGGTGCCGGCACCAAGAGTCGAACACCACCTCGGCAAGCATTGACCGAACCACCGCGGTTAGTGACTTACCGTAACCGACTCAATCCGAGGAACCTTGTGACTGTATCAAAACGACAAAGGCCCCCTAAGTGGGGGCCTTTCTGGTTTTGGTGCCGGCACCATGAATCGAACACGGGACCTACTGATTACAAATCAGTTGCTCTACCAACTGAGCTATGCCGGCTTGTTGGGTCTGTCGCTGTCGCGCGGGGCGCATTATTCGCTTTTCGTGCCTGCGTGACAAGCCCGAATTGATACCCGCCTAGTTTGACTGGGGACAGGTTGCCTCTTCTCGCAGCAGGACCTTTTCCTCGCCGTACTGTTCGACGATCGCACCAGCCCCTTTGCCGGGCGGCAAGCCGATGTCGACGAAGAACACCGTGCCCTCTCGAGTCCTGGCCACGATTTCGGCCGGTAGCTCCAGCGATTTAGCTTGCAACTCGATTTTCTCGGCCCGCTCCAGGTCCCCGAACAGGCCGAGTGAGATTTTCAGGCCTTCATCATCGGAGTCCACCATATAGGCATCGGTAATTCCGCCAACGGACAATTTTTGGAGCAAGATGTCGCCAGCTGCACGATCAGGGACATCTCGTATTTGTACCCAGTGGCCAACGAAGATCAGGCCTTGTTCCGAACGCAGGCCTGTTCGCATGCCTTCGCCCGCGTACTGCGTGAGCGCTGTGTCGGCATCGATGCTGGCCTTGAATGGCCCGATCGAAACGCAGGAGCGCCCTACAACCGCGGCCAGATCTGACGGCTCTCCCGAGCCAAGCACCGCACCAACGCTCGTACCTGCTTCTGCACCGCTATATTGCGATACTGCGAGCGGTGGGCCCAGATCCGATTCATTAACAATGGCAACCCCGGGTTGAACTGGTTCTTCGGCAAACATGCCCCATACAAAATAGAGGATGTTGGCCAGCAACAGGAGTAACAACAAATTCTTCATTAATGGCTTTCCAGCATGTGTGCCAAACCTTGCAGGACAAGATGCGGGCGGTGCAGCGGTGTTTCTTCCAGCGACTTAAGGATGCGTGACGCGTCACCACCGGTCAAGATGATTGTCGGATCATAACCGTTTGATCGCAATACTCTAATCGATCGCTCTATCGCGCCAAGTAGCGCGCTTTGCGTACCGCATGCGACCGCTTTTACGGTGTCGCTCGCGAATATGTCCATGCCGGTTGTGAAAGCGCTTCTGCGCCGACCCGCCTTGGGGATATCGCTTGTTTCATCGGCCAGGGCAGACGACATCAATGCCACACCGGGCAATATCTGGCCGCCGAGATGCTGACCATCGTCATCGAGTACGTCAATCGTGACTGCTGTTCCGGCGTCGACGATCAGGCAAGCGGACTCAAGCTCCGCCCACGCGCCGATCATCGCTACCCAGCGATCGACGCCCATTCGCCGTGGTTGCCGATAACTGTTGGTGACACCAAATGCCTGGCGTGCGCTTTTGGCAAAATGGAGGTCGCAATTACAATGCATGCCGACAACGCCCGACAGGCGAGTCGCGAAACTTGTTCCGGCCACATTGCTGGCGCTAACGGCGCTGACGTCCCGCGGCAACTTTGATGTCAACGCCCCAAGGCCGTCGTCATGTATTTTCTGCAACGCAATATGCCCGGTGCGACGTATTGCTCCACCGTCTAACTCGCCCCACTTCAGCCGTGTGTTGCCAATGTCCATTAGCAATGCGCTCACGAATCCGTTCCAGCCCGACTTGCCATGACGATAGACCCGGATATAACACGTCGCTGTCCGTCTTGCGTGTCAACAAGCAACGCACCATCAGAATCAACTCCCGCTGCAATGCCGGTGATCTGACGATCCGGCATGTCAACCGTAATCACTTTGCCGAGCAACCAGTCGTACTGGCGCCATTCATCCACGAAACTGTCAAAACCCAGTTCTTCGAACTGGACTATGGTTGCGTATAAGTGCTCGATAATTGCGCCTGCCAGCTTATCGCGTGATGGCGGGCTTGCCGAGATGCTCTTCAGATCGACCGCAGCATGAGCCCAGTCACTCTCTGCGCCAACATCCAGTTGTTCGCGAAGATCCACGTTAAGACCAATACCGGCGACAACAGTGACGCCACCATCTGAATTTGAACGCGTCTCGGTCAGCATCCCGCCGAGTTTTCCGTCCAGCGCGACAATATCATTCGGCCATTTCAAGTTGATTTCGCTTATCCCAAGAGAGGCCAGCGCCCTGACGACACCGACGCCAAGTGAAAGAGTCAGATTTGGCAGACTGCTCGGCATTGACGCGAACGTATAGGCGATCGACAAACATAGCCCGGCTCCTGGCGCCGATTGCCAATTGCGGTAGTGGCGCCCGCGCCCTGCGGTCTGGTGATCCGCCAAAGCTATTCTGAAGCGTCCGGGACCTGGCGGGACCTGCTGCAGTAAATAGGAATTCGTCGAATCGACCTGCTGAAAGATCTCGATGTCATCCAGCCGTGACAGGGGTTGCTCGCTTAACGGTCGGCGTACGACGCTCGCATCAAGATCGTGCATCGTCTGAATCTTTTACCTTGCGTCCAAACAACATGAGTTTCGTATTTCTGGTTTCCGTGCCTTCTCGCATGCGCTGAATATTCGAACGGTGACAATAGATAATAAAGAGCGCCATTGCCGCACAATAAATGAACAGAGGCTGGTCCGCCGGCAAGCGTGTAAAAGCTATCCATACCGGCAAGGACACTGCCGCGGTCATCGACGCGAGCCCGACGAAACCGGAAAGAGTTAATACCAACGCCCAGACAAGCAGCAGCGGTAGCAGTAGATTTGTGCTGAGAACGGCGAGTGTACCGATCATCGTGGCAGCACCTTTGCCGCCGCGAAAACGATGATAGATAGGCCACACGTGACCGATGACCGCAGCAGCCGCGCAGCATAGTGTCAGCCATGTCCTCGAAATAGTCGGATCCGCAGCAATAAATGGCAGCTCAAGCCCTGGAATGACACCCGCGCCGACAGCGCCCTTACCGATGTCCACAATAATGACACCGAGCGCGAACACAACGCCCTGCGTGCGCAAAGCGTTGGTCCCGCCCGCGTTGCCGCTGCCCTGGGTACGGATATCAACGCCACCCTTCAGCTTGCCCACGATCATCGACCCCATCAAGGATCCGATGAAATAACTGAGCAAGAATTTTACGCCGAGCTCTAACATTAAGACCAACCGTTTTGCGTAGACAGACGCCGCCATTGTAGCATCGGCTTAGCATTCGCCGTGGTACCAGAATGACGACCGAACCAATTCCGCTGTTTGTCAATCCTGCTGCCGGACGCGGACGCACCAACCGTCGCGTGCCGAGAATAGTTGAGCTGCTCGAAGGCTCTGGCATAACCGTGACCCTCAATTTCAGCCGCTCAGTTGGCGATCTCGAACGGCAGGTGCGCGAACAGGTTCGGGCGGGCGAGGGAAGAATACTGGTCGCTGGGGGTGATGGCAGTATTCATGAAGCCCTCAATGGCCTCCTATGTGTGGATTCGCCTGCGGCGCTGGGCGTAATTCCAAGTGGCACTGGAAATGACTTTGCCAAGGCCTGCTCGATTCCGCTCGACTGGGAACAAGCGACACAGTTATTGGCGAGCCGGCTGACCGCGAAAAGCCCGCCCCGGCTGATTGACATTGGTCGAATGAACAAGCGCTATTTCGCAAACGGTGCGGGTATCGGATTTGACGCCAAGGTCACGCGTATTGCGCGGTCAATTCACTGGCCGATCGGTGACCTCGTCTATCTGCTTGCGATCTTTCGCTGCATGATCGATGGAATCGCGACGCCGCATGTCGACATATCGGCGGATGGCCCGCTTTGGAGCGGACCTTTAACACTTGCCAATATCAGCAACGGGCCGTGGGTCGGTGGCATGTTTCACATAGCTCCGATGGCAGACAATGCCGATGGACATCTGGACATGGTCGTAGCTGGTCCGGTATCTCGCATACGCATTCTGCGCCTGCTGCCCAAACTCATGCGCGGGGAACATATGGGCGAGACGGAAATCACTCACGCGAGCATCAGGCAATTGAAGATCGAGGCGTCCGAGCCGATACCATCACACCTGGATGGAGAGGTTCAGGAGCTGCAATCGTCGTTTGAGATAGAGCTTCTACCCGGCGCCCTGCGCCTGCTCTGAGGCGGTTCGGGATCCCAGGTAAATTGCAGCGAGCGTAATGACAGCGCCCGCAAGCTCCGTCGCAGTCAGTGGCCGGGCGAAGAACAGAATGTCCCAGGCAAAGCTCAACGTAGGTTGCAGCAGTAAGGCGAGGCCCGCATCCGTTGTAGAAACGTGCGGTAAACTGCTCGCGATAAAAAGCAAACCCAGACAGTTGGAGAGAACTCCGTACGCAATCAACCATGCCGCATCGGCGTAGGTTGGTATCACGAGCGACTCTCCTTCCACCACGGCTGACAGCGCGAGTAATGCTGCCGACACGAGCGAAATCACGGCGACTTCCCGAGCAGGAAGGCGGTACGCCGAGCGCGAACGAACCGCACGCATCGTCAACATATATCCTGCGTAGACGACAGCGGTCAATAAACCAAACACAACGCCGAGGCGATAGTCCTCGGGCAAGCTTTGCCAGTCGAGCCCAACAATAAGAGCCAGGCCAAACAGCGCCAGGGGAACGGCGATCAATTGAATTGGCCGTGGCCGCTGGCCCAATAACAGGACCCCTGCCAGCATCATGAAAAAAACCTGGAAGTTGGCAAGCAATGTGGACAGCCCGGGACCAACGTAATTTATGCTTCGGTGCCAAAACCAGAGGTCCAGCGCGAAGAACACGGACGACGCGCCAAGAATCAGCCAGGCGCGCTTGGAAAAATTCAGCTTGCGCCCAGTGGCTATCAGTAAAATAGCAAGAGCGCAGCCGCCAATAAGCGCTCGATAGAACCCGCTGGTCGTAGGCGGAACATTGACCAGCTTCACCCAGACCGGCGACAAACTGATCAACCCTGCGCCAATGAACAACCGCGTTCTCGGGTTACTAAGGTATCGCATTGAGCGTTACCTTATTTGTCAAACGGCCCACTACCTCTGTAGCCACGCCGCTAAGCGAGACTGCACAGAAACATCAGCATCGTCGATCATCTCCAGGTAACAGGTATCAACCGGCGCAGCCGCCAGACAGATTTCAGTGCTGATCAATTCATCGCCGCGAAACACGAGCAGATCGAGCCTGTCGCCATCCTGATAGGTGGCCAGTCTACGGCTCCAATTGCTGGTCGTGAGCGCCAGACCATCGAGTGCTACAGCAACATCACCAGGCGCAATGCCGGCCAACTCTGCAGGACCGCCATTCATTACCACGCTAAAAACCGCTTTGCTGTTTCGCTGAGTCAGCGTCGCACCAACCCAGACCTTGTTTTTCTTTTTCGCCTTGCCGGCTTTGCCACCTTTATCAGCCTTGCCATTTGATTGACGCAAATGGTACGCAATGCCGTGCCGGGCAAGCAAAGGTTGTAGTGGCAATTCACCGGTACCGCGAACAGCTGCAGCAAAAAAGTCAGAAAGATCCAGACCTGCCACTTCGGCGCAAACGAATTCGAACCCGTCTTCGGGCATGCCTTTCCCAGACTGGCCCCATCGGGACCAACACTCTTGCATGACATCATCCAGGGATACGCGATCGTCTGTCTCTTCCCGTAATTTGAGATCCAGTGACAGTGCGATCAACGAACCCTTCGCATAGTAGCTAACAATCGCATTGCTGGCGTTCGCGTCCTGCTTGTAGAATTTCGTCCACGCATCAAAACTGGACTCTGCCACACTTTGCAGATGTCGGCCGCCGCCACGTAGTACACGTGTAATTGTCTGCCCCAGCAACTCAAGGTAGCTCTGTACGGATATCAGACCGCAACGTGCCAATACGAGCTTGTCGTAATAGGAAGTGATTCCCTCAAAGACCCAAAGCAGTTCGGTGTGCGACTCGGACTGCAAATCATATGGCGTAAATGCTGCCGGCTTGAGCCGTTTGACGTTCCAGCAGTGAAAATATTCGTGGCTGGCGAGGCCCAGGAACGTTCGATAACCATCACTAACCTCCGACTCACCGCGTCGCGGCAAACTGTCGCGAGCACAGACGAGGCTCGATGACCAACGATGCTCCAGACCGCCATAGCCACTGCCAGGCGCGTACAACAGGAACAGGTAGCGATCAAAGTCTTTGGGTGCTCCAAGCATGGACATATGTTCTGTACACAGGGTCTGCAGATCGCGGCAAAGGCGCGCCATGTCCGCGCGTGTCTTGCCGCGAATAGCGATCGCGTGTGGAATGCCATTTACCTCAAATTCACCGATCGACAGCTGACCGATCTCGACCGGGTGATCAATCAGCTCATCGTAATTATCCGCTGCATACACGCCGTGTTCATAAGGCTCCGCCTGCATACGCCGCATTGATGTCGCGACTCGCCAGCCAGCTCCATGCGGTTCATTCGGCGCTACGATTTCGAGCTCGCAAGGCATGTCTTCCTGCCCGAACACGCTCAGGAAAACACAGGGCCCGTTGAAATAGGCATGTGCCGTATCCAGGTGAGCCCCACGAACACTTTCATCATAGGCGTAGATTTCTGCGATAACGGTAACCGGACGATCCGCAGGCGCGGCTTGCCATCGACTCTTGTCGAGTTTGGTCAATGCCAGCGACAGACCATCCGACTCGGCGCGGATACTGACGATATGCTTCGCATAGTCCCTGACCATGTAGCTACCGGGTGTCCATGCAGGCATGGTGAATATCTGACCATCATGCGCAGGGTTCTCGACGGTCAACGTAACTTCAAACAGATGCGCTGCCGGATCTTTCGGCCAGATGCGATAGTGGAGAGGGGCATTCATTATGCGCGCACAGGTTCGGCGATCTTCAGCGTCAAGCATTTAGCCGAGCCGCCCGCCTTCAGAAACTCAGTGAGTTCAATTTCATGCACTTTGAATCCAGCCAGCATCAGGCGTGCTTTCAGCGGATCAGATGCACGGTGAAGAAAAACCTGATCGCCGATATTCACGGCGTTGCAACCGAAATTGCCTGCATCAAGAGTGTCTACAATAATTCGCTTGTGCGGCGGAATTCTGCTTTCAATTGCGATCCGTGATTCGTAGTCGAACGCAGGCGGGTGATACATCAAGAACCCATCTGTCAGCGGACAAAAACACGTATCGATATGATAAAAGCGCTCGTCTGTCAGGCGGATCGACACCAGATCAACATCGAAGAACCTCTGAATTTCCGGGTGCGCTTCCATTTCGGTACGGAATCCGTGACCGGTCCATAGCCAGGGCCCACCCCGATCGAGCAAGCAGTCACCCGCGCCTTCGAAACCGATTTTTTCATCGAGGTCCAGCAAATCAAATCCATTTTCGCGGAACCACTGCTTGAAATACGATTCTTCAGGCCGACGCTCATGCGGCATGAAGTGGCTGGCTATCGCTTTGTTGCCGTATACAACGCCGGCATTCGCTGTAAACACCATGTCCGGCAGTTCCGGTTGCGGGTCCATGGTAACCACTGCAGCGAATTCCGATAACGCATCGTGGAGTTGTTGCCATTGTTCTTTAGCCCGGTCCAGACTTAGCGTATCTTCATGGCCTGCCATCCACGGGTTAATGATGTAGTCCACAGTGAAGTAAGTAGGCGGACACATCAGGATCTTGTCGTTGCTGCTGCTCATTTTTTTCTCTTCTGCTTATCGTCTTATCAGCGCGCTTCGTACAAAAAAAAGGGAGCCGGTCACCCGGCTCCCGTCATCTGCTATCCAGTGCTTGAGCGGCTTAGCGCTGCACTGACTGCATATCTCCAAGATGCATCAGCGGCAGCGGGCTTGGACTTGAGCCATCCATGAAGTAGATCTTGCTCGCCGGATCCTTCGATATCGATTTCAGGGCTTCTAGTGATTGCAACTGAATATACGCCGGATTGTTGGCGATAGCATTGTTGATCGCGTTAATTTCGTACGCTTGCGCGTCGGCGAGAATCCTCATACGTTGCGCTTCCTCTAGGGCCGCGGCATGACCGGCCTCAGCCCGAGCAACTTCCTGTTGCAGCTCGGTACGGACTCGTTCCAGTTCAGCTCGCTCCCTCTCGACAGCCTGTTCACGTTCTTTCTTCTGTTCGATCGCGGCCACGATAAACGGTGGGAGGGTGATGTCACGAATAAGCACGTCAGATACGATTATGCCGTACGGGGCGAGATACTCTTTCAACCCTTCAGTAAGGCCCGCTTGCAATACCGTCTGCGTTTCCTCAAGAAAGAAATCTTCGGCGCGTCTGATGCTCTTGCCCTGCTCGCGCAGCAACGATCGCAATTTCGGAATCAAGTGAACCCGGACGGCGGATTCCGGATTACCCGTCTGCTCGAGAATATCCGGCGCCATGTTGCCGTCGATGCGGTATTGCACACTCACATCCAGTCGGGTTTGCAACTGGTCCTGGGTCGGCACATTGGCGGTTTCTATATGTGTTTTTTGCCGGGCATCGAATGTCGTCCACTGATACAAGGGGTTGACCGGTACATGCAAACCCTGCGGGTAACCTTGCGCTTGCACATTACCGAATAACGTGGCGACACCAACCTGGCCTGGCGGTATCGTTTTTACGAACTGCGATCCGACCAAGAGTATGACAACAAACGAGACGACGATAACAACAAGGCTGCGCTGTGGGTTTGCACTGGACATAGGGGATCTCCTGTTTTTGAAAAATGCCGGGAAGCCCAAGAGATATGGGCAAAATCAATGATTTAAAGGTTTCTTACTGGAATTATGCGCGCGGCAGGTGCAGTTCGGCAAGCATGCAACGGACGCTGCCACCTGCTGAATTCTCGATGCTGTGTATGTCCACCGACACAACCTGACCGTTTGCTTCCAGTTGCTGCCGTTGGGCACCGGTAAGTGCATCACAGGCTTGCTGCGACATTGCGATAAGCCGCCCACCGCTCGCAGTCCGCAACTCCAGCATGTTGCCGGCGAATGCTCCGAGCTGCTGGTAACTCAGTGAAACAACATCATGACCAGACTGACGAAGCCGCTGCAGTACCGCATGGCGTTGATCTTCATTGCTGATAGCTTCGTCGCAAACAACGGCGATTTTCTCGCCGATATTCATCAACACGTTGGTGTGATAAATCGGCGTACCGTCTTCTCCAACTGCATCAAATGCAACAACGTCGTAGCCCATTCGTTGCGCGAATTCACCCAACACTTCCAGAGTCGTTCGCGATGACAAACAGGCATAGGCAACTCTGTTCGCACGGTCCAGCACCATGCTTCCAGTGCCTTCGAGATAGCGTCCGGACTCCTCATGTGATGACAGGTCAATGAGCTCGCGAACCTGAAAGCCGTGTGTCCCAGCCAACGCCTCTATAATCTCCATGCGTCGTTCGGCGCGCCGGTTTTCTGCCTCCATCGGGTACAGCACAACTCGGCCATCAGCGTGAAAACTGACCCAGTTGTTCGGAAAAATCGAGTCAGGCGTATGTGGCTCCGCTGTGTCCTCAATCACTACGACGTCGATGCCATTGCCACGAAGAGCGGTTACCAGATTG
>PVMK01116663.1_pt1 | contig 11639 bp, 10 predicted proteins | sample 1853481 | NCBI WGS metagenome assembly PVMK01 (sample SAMN08533507, study PRJNA380276) | Marine sediment metagenome, whole genome shotgun sequencing project. | reverse complement strand
GGCGCCCACGGTCGGCGGGATCAATCTCGAGGACATCAAGGCGCCGGAGTGTTCGAGATCGAGGACACACTGAAGGAGCGTCTCGACATTCCCGTGTTCCACGACGACCAGCACGGAACGGCCATCATCTCGGCGCTGCGCTGATCAACGCCCTCGAGCTGGTGGGAAAGAAGATCGAGGACGTGAAGGTCGTGTTCTCCGGAGCGGGGCTTCGGCGCATGCCACGGCGAACCACTACGTCCGCCTCGAGCAAACCCGAAGAACCTGTGGTTCGCGGACTCGAAGGGCGTCATCAGCACGAAGCGGGACAATCTTACCCCTCATAAGGCCAAGTACGCGCAGGACACCGACCTCGAGACGCTGGCCGAGGCCGCAGTCGGGGCCGACGTACTCGTCGGCCTCAGCGTCGGCGGGATGTTCACACCGGAGATGATCAAATCGATGGCGGATAATCCGATCGTATTCGCGATGGCCAACCCGGATCCGGAGATTCTTCCGGAGGACGCACACGCGGTCCGCGACGACCTGATCATGGCGACGGGGCGCTCAGACTACCCGAACCAGGTCAACAACGTTCTCGGGTTTCCGTTCATCTTCCGCGGCGCCCTGGACGTGCAGGCTACCAGCATCAACGACGAGATGTTCCTGGCCGCGACGTACGCACTGGCCGCGCTCGCCAAGGAGGACGTGCCCGAGTCGGTGGCGGCTGCCTATGAGGGAAAGCGCCTGCACTTCGGCCGCGAATACCTGATTCCGACACCGTTCGACCATCGGGTGCTGCTATCGGAGGCGAGCGCGGTGGCGGAGGCGGCCATGCGGACAGGGGTAGCCCGGCGCCAAATCGACCTCGAGGAGTACAAACTCCAGCTCGAGGCCCGGCTGGGACCGGACCGCGAGCTCATGCGCACGATCCTGGACACGGCCCAGCAGACCCCCAAGAGGATCGTGCTGCCTGAGGGCGAGCTCGACACTGTGATACGTGCGTCGCACGCGATCGTCGAGGAAAAGCTCGGCACGCCGATCCTCCTCGGAGACCCGGAAGTGATCCGCGAGGTCGCGGAGCGCGAGGAAGTCGACCTGGATGGCGTGGAGCTGCTGGACCCGCAGACGCTTTGACCGCCTGGACGACTACGCGCAGCGGCTGTTCGAGCGCCGCAAGCGGAAGGGCGTCACGCAGGACAGCGCCCTGAGGAAAATGAAGGACCCGCTCTACTTCGGAGCGATGATGGTGGAAAGCGGTGACGCCGACACCCTGATCGCCGGGGCGAACCTGAGCTACCCGAACGCACTCCGGCCGGCCCTGCAGACGATCGGGATGCAACCGGGCGTCAAGAGCGTGGCCGGACTGTTCATGCTCGTGTTCCAGGACCATCTGTACTTCTTCTCCGACACGACGGTGAGTATCGACCCGACGCCGGAGGACATGGCGGAGACTGCGATCCTGACGGCAGACTTCGTACGCCGGCTGTCGATCAGCCCGCGGGTCGCGATGATCTCTTTCTCGAACTTCGGGTCCGCGCCGCACCCGGAGTCTCTGAAGGTGAAGCGAGCCGTCGAGATCGTGAGGGACCTGCGGCCCGACATCACCATCGACGGTGAGATGCAGGCCGACACGGCGGTCGTCGAGGGCATACTGAAGACGCGGTATCCGTTCTCGGAGCTCAAGCGACCGGCGAACGTGCTGGTGTTCCCGAACCTCACGGCGGCCAACGCCTCCTACAAGCTGCTCAGCCGGCTGGGCGGAGCGGTAGCGATCGGACCGGTCCTGCTCGGTATGGCCAAGCCGGTTCACCTGCTGCAGCGGGGAGCCACCGTCGAGGACATCACGAACCTGGCGGCGATCAGCATCGTGGACGCGGCGCACCGCGGTCGCGAAGAAGACGTCGTGCAGGGTTAACAGGTCGCTGACAGACCCTGGGCGGTCGCGCGCGCCGGGGTCTGACCACGTCTTCCGGAGGAGACGCTTGCAGCACTCCACCAGCCGGACGGTGCGGGACCCCCTGTGGCAGAACGTGTGCCTCGATGCCACGGCCGCGGCCGTCATGGACACACCCGAGTTTCAAAGACTCCGTCGGGTGAAGCAGCTCGGCTTCGCGCATCTCGTGTATCCGGGCGCCGTCCACAATCGATTCCTCCACGCCATCGGGGTCTACCACCTGACGTGTCGCGCGATCGAGGCGCTGGACCAGAAAGGCCACCTGGACCTCCTCGACGAGGGCGAGCGAGAGTTGATTCCGGAGGTCAAGCTCGCGGCCTTGCTGCACGACGTCGGCCACTACGCGTTCTCTCATGCCATGGAGGAGCTGGAGCCCGACTCGATTCCGGGCCATCACGAAGAAGTGGCCGACCATTTCCTCCGGTCTGCCGGAATTCAGGCGGCGCTGAGACACAGAGGGCCTGGAGCGGCACGGCGAATCGGCGAGCTGATTCGCGGCCGATCGGACCACCCGCTGCAGGGACTCGTGTCCGGTTCGCTGGACCTGGACAAGATCGACTACCTGCGAAGAGACAGCCTGTTCTGCGGAGTTCCGTATGGAGCCGTGGACGTGGACCGCCTTCTCGACTCGCTCACCCTCGCGCGGGAGTCCGATTCCTCTCCTCTTGAGGTCGGCGTGACGGAGAAAGGCATCTCCGCGCTCGAGTCCCTGATGTTCGCCAAGTACCAGATGTTCCGGAACGTGTACTGGCACCACGCCGTCCGCTCCGCCACAGTGACGTTCCGCCGGCTGGTGGAAGGGGCGCTCGACGCCGGCCTCCTGAGGCGCGAGGACCTGGCGGGGCCGACGGACGAGGAGCTGCTGAACCTGCTGAGCGCGCGCTTGGAGCAGGGCGATAGCCCGGAGATCCTCCGGACTCTGCTGAGCGCCCTCGTCGACCGACGCCTTCCCAAACGCACTGTCGAACTGCTGGGCGACGAGCTGCCCGAGGGTATCGCGGACTGGCTTCCCGGTCGCCGGGACCTGGTACGCCGGGTAGAGGACCGCCTCGCGGCGGATCGCGGTCTCGAGCCCGGTGCCGTGTACCTGGACTACCCCGCGAATCCACGCATGCTGGAGCTGAAGCTGCTGCTCGTTCGGCGTCGTGGCGAGGTGATCCGCCTCACGTCCGAGGGCGAGGCTGGACTCATCGATCTACCCCGCTTGGGACGCTCACTGCACCACACTACGCGCGTGCTACGGGTATTCACCCTCGAGTCAACCGGCCGTTGGGACCCCGCGCCGCTCCTGGAGCTGCTCGCGTGCGCAGAAGCGGAAGTGGAGAAACGCCTGGAGGACGGAAACCCGATCTACGTCGACTGAGTGGGGGTATGCCGGAGAGACGAGCTCAGTCGGTCTCGCCGATGAGCGTTACGACGGCTGAGATGTTGTCCATGCCACCCGCCAGGTTCGCCTCACGAACCAGCCGTGCCACACAGCGCTCCGGGTCCTTCTCTTCCAGCAGGATGGAGAGCATGCGCTCCTCGGAAACCATGTCGGTCAGCCCGTCGGATGCGAGAAGGAACATGTCACCGTCCCGCATGTCACCCTTGTAAAGATCGGGTGTGGGATGGGCCTCGGTACCGAGGGCGCGGGTGATGATGTTCGACTGCGGATGGTTCTGCGCCTGTTGCGGCGTGATCATCCCCCGGTCGACCTGTTCCTGCACCCACGAGTGATCGCGCGTGACCTGGCTGATCATGCCATCCCGAGCCAGGTAGGCGCGACTGTCTCCGATGTGGCCGATGACGTAGATGCCGTCTTCCCTGAGCAGGAGAACCGTGGCCGTCGTGCCCATCCCCAGCTGAGCGGTGTTCTCGGCGGCCTGCTGGAGGATCTCGTGGCCCGCGTCGACGAACGCCGTGCGAAACCGCTCTTCCACCTGCTCGAGGGCCCCGGTGGCGCACGTGCCGCACAGGCGCTCCGCGATCCGCTCCGACGCGATCACGCTCGCTACCTCACCGGCGGCATGTCCGCCCATTCCGTCAGCTACAACGAAGACTCCGGATTCGGCCGAACAGTAGACCGAGTCCTCGTTGCTGCGCCGTACCCGCCCCACATCGGTGAGCGCGGCGCAATTCCACCAGAATCGTCCCATGGACCTCTCAACAAAGAAGATGTGCGCTGTCCAACGCACGAACGCCGGACGGCGCACCCCACTATTTACTCGCGTGCAGGCGATGGGACAAGCGGATCGACGGAGGCGGCCGCTGCGCCTCGTCTCGCGCACCGCACAGCGGGATCGAGACAGGGCCTGTTTGACGCTTGCGAAAGGCGTTCTTAGCTTCCATCCCCTCTGTTCCGATGGCTGCACCTACTCCAGGGATAACCATGTCGCGCACTGGACGATACCACGGGAAGGTTGTGTCTCCCGAGGCTGCGAGCATGGTCGACATGTATCTGGAGGACCTCAGCCGTTACGCCCTCCTCACTCCCGAGGAAGAGGACGCGATCGCTCGCCGCGCCCGGGCGGGAGACAAGAAGGCCCTGGCACAGCTAGTCCGGGCCAACCTCCGTTTCGTCGTTTCCGTCGCCAAGCGATACCAGAACCGGGGCCTCCCGTTCGCGGATCTCGTGCAGGAAGGCAACGTTGGAATGGTCACGGCGGCGAAGAAGTTTGATCCCGACCAGGGCGTCAAGTTCATCAGCTACGCGGTGTGGTGGATTCGCCAGGCCATCCTCGCTTCGCTCGCCCGGCAGAGCCGGTCGGTTCGGCTGCCTCTGAATCGCGCCACGGAGCTGGCGCGGGTGCTGCGGGTCAGCGAAGACCTGAAGCAGAAGCTGGACCGTGACCCCACGCCGGGAGAGATCGCAGGGCCCGCGGAACTCCAGGAGTCCACCGTGGAGATGCTCCTCGCGCTGAACGTGGCGGAGGTGCGGCTCGATGCGCCGGTCGGGGATAGTGAGGACAGTCAGCTCATCGATCGTTTCCTCGTCGATGAGTCGGACGTGGAGGAAGCCGTAGACGCCACGATTCTCAAAGAGCACGTGACCCTGGCACGCCAGAACATCCGCCCCCGGGATGCGCGGGTGTTGCCGCTCTACTACGGGTTACAGGGAGAGTCAGAGCACACGCTCGAACAGATCGGACAGCTCCTCGGGGTGACGCGGGAGCGCGTACGGCAACTCAGGGACCGCGCGCTCCAGGACATCCGGAACAGCGAGTTCGGCAAAGCCCTCGGTACTTTCGCGGCGGCCTGACCGACGAGACTCAGTTCGCCGGGATCTCCAGCAGCTCGAGAGCCGGGCAGCGAGCACCTTCCGTCCAGTCGATCCCGCGCTCTCCTTCGTCGCTTTCCGTGCTGGCTACCAGCAGTCGCGCCGGTCCGTCGCGCCTCACGGCAAAATCGATGCGTCCATTCGGGCCAGGAACGGCAGCGAGCCACGTGAAGATCTCGCGCGACTCGGAACCCGAGTAAGTCCGCATCTCCGACCACTCGGCCACATAGCCTGTGGCCCCGAAACGGGCCAGGAAGAACAGCGACGTGGCCGCACCCGTAGGGGCGTCGGCTCCGACCGAGTCGTTGATGAGGTAGGTGGCGGCCATCGCCGGCCGGTCATCTCCTTGCCACGGCACGGCCACGAGATCGGCACGCTGGGCGAGGAACGGGCGGCCTTCCCCGCCCTGCCTCAGCAGCTGTTCCGTGAGGATCGGGCCGAACGTCCGGATCCGATCGTCGACGACGGGGGTCCGGGGGGCGAGCACGTCGCCCGAGGACGTCCCCGCGCCGAGACCGAAGGAGATCACGGGAAGAGCGACGCCCGGCGGCAGCAGCGCGCGGGCGGGAACCACCGACGGGCAGCCTGCGTCCACCGTGCGAGGTGATCCCGAGAAAACGAGCGACCCGATGCGGGACCCCGCCGCGCCAAGCGCCATCTCCGTTCCCCGGACGGCGAAGGCCGAATCGAAGCGCGCCCGGTATCCCTCAGGTGGAGGCTCCGGAAAGTCGAGCGATCGGAGCAAGCCGTGCTCCAGCCGCGCCACGGGCATCGCCACGGCCTCACCGCCCGCACCGGTCGAGCGGACGGCCCAGACCAGGGGCCCGGCCGGCAGGGGCAGCTCGACTTCCTCAGCCGCCAGCTCCTCGACGTCGGCCTCTACGGGAGGAGGAGAAGGATCCTCGAGGTGAAAGGACGCCCCGCCCCACTCGAACTCGCAGCCGCCTGCCGCTGCGACGAGGAAGGATGCGAGAGCCAGCCGGCGGAGCCGGCGGCTGATTGGTAGACCCTGAACCCGCACGCTGTACATTGCCATGACTGGAAGCTACGAGCCTGTCCCCGAGCCGATCAACCGGAGCATGAATCGAGTCGCCCTGTTCGCCCACGAAGCCTGCAGTGCTCATGACACGGGCTGGGAGCACCCGGAGCACCAGGGGCGCCTCAGAGCCATAATGTCGGCGCTCGGAAAGGCCCTTCCCGAGCTCAACGATCGGGTGGAGCCGCTGCATGCGGAGCCCGCCACCGAGGAGATCCTTCTCAGGGTTCATTCCCTCGAGCACGTGAAAACCGTGCGCCGGGTCTGCGAGCAGGCCGCGATGGAGAAGACGATCCTCCGCCTGGACCCGGATACGGCGGTTTCGGGCCGTTCGTGGGAAGCTGCGCTGGGAGCATGCGGCGCCGCCGTCGACGCCACGCGGTGGGTCAGCTGCGGCGAAGGGTCGTCGGCTTTCTGCCCCGTCCGTCCGCCGGGCCACCACGCCACGCGCGACCGCGCCATGGGCTTCTGCCTGTTCAACAGCGTGGCTGTGGCCGCCCGGAGCGCTCTCGCCGAGGGCCTTGCTGAGCGCGTTCTCATCGTCGATTGGGACGTGCACCACGGGAACGGCACACAGGACATCTTCTACGAAGACGCGGATGTCTTCTACCTGTCGATGCATCAACATCCGCTGTACCCCGGCACCGGATCGCGAGAGGAGCGCGGAAGGGGCGCCGGTGCCGGAACCACCCTGAACGTACCCTGCCCGCCGGGGCTCGCGCCGCAGGCCTACGTGGAGGCCCTCCTCGAGGGAGTGGACCAGGCGGCGACATTCGAGCCGGAGGTGGTGTTCATCTCCGCCGGGTTCGATTCGGCGCGTGACGACCCGATAGGCGGCTTCACTCTCGAGCCGGAACACTTCGCCCTGCTCACGCGCGAGGTGATCGAACGGACTCGCGCGTCGGCGGATGGGCGGGTCGTGTCACTGCTGGAGGGAGGCTACAACCCGCCGGAGCTCGGACGCTGTGTGACCGCACACGTCACCGCGCTTACCGAGGCGGCCGGCAATTGAGTCTGCACATGAGAGGAACGATGAAGATCTTTTGGGAGACGTTCACGATACAGCCGAAGCACCCGTTCAAGATCAGCCGCACGACGGGCCACGAAGCAGGCGCGGAGCGCGTGTGGGTGCATATCGAATGTGACGGCGTCGAAGGCTGGGGCGAGGCGGATCCCAATTCGTACTACGGAGAGAGCGCCGCCACCGTGATCGCTGCTCTCGAGCAGATGCGTCCTGTCATCGAGGCGGCACGCGGGCCGGAGGCTCTCGAGAGCATCGAGCGAGACCTCGAGAGAGCAGTCAACCACAGCGGCTCGGCACGCGCTGCCGTGAGCACGGCGCTGCACGACCTGGTGGGCAAGCGGGCCGGCCTTCCACTGTGGAAGATGTGGGGACTGAGTCCCGCCGAAGCCCCTCCAAGCTCGTTCACGATCGGCATCGATGAGCCCGACGTCCTGCGGCGGAAAGTCGAGGAAGCCGCGGACTATCCGATCCTCAAGGTCAAGCTTGGCACGGACCGGGACGAGGAAGTGCTCCGCATCATTCGCGAAGGCGCTGGCGAAAAAGTACTGCGGGTCGACGCGAACGCGGCCTGGGCAGGCAGAGGAGGCACTCGAAAAGATCGCCATGCTAGCGGATTTCGGGGTGGAGTTCGTGGAACAGCCGCTTCCCCCGGCCGACCGGGACGGGTACCGGTTTCTGCACGGGAAGTCGGTCCTGCCGGTGATCGTCGACGAGTCCTGCGTCAACAGCTCGGACATCCCCGGCCTGGTGGGGCTGGCAGATGGGATCAACATCAAGCTGGCCAAGTGCGGCGGACCGCGTGAAGGACTGCGGATGATACACACGGCACGATCGTGCGGCCTCCAGGTGATGATGGGGTGCATGCTGGAGTCCACTCTAGGTATCGCGCCCGCGGCCCACCTGGCGTCTCTCCTCGACTACGCCGATCTGGACGGCGCCGCGCTCCTGGCCGCGGACCCGTTCGTGGGTCCCGGGCTCGAGGGAGCGGAAATCCGTGTCGGCGATGGACCGGGCCTGGGGGTCGAGCGAGCGTGAAGCTGCTGCAGGTCCTTTGGCTGGCCGCGCTGCTCCTCCTCCTGGTCGCACGCCCGGGAGCTGGACAGACGATCCGAGGCACGCTCCTGGAGGAAGGCACGGATCAGCCCATTCCTGGTGCGTTCGTTGTTCTGCAGGACTCCGTTGGCCTGGCCGTGTCGACTACTCTCACGGGTTCGGCGGGCACCTGGCTGCTGCGCGCGCCCCGGGCGGGCACATACCGCGTCCGGGCCGACCGCATCGGGTACGCGAGCTCCACCTCGGAGCCCCTCAGCGTCGCCGCGGGGGAAACGATCGTGCATCGCCTGGTCGTTGCCGTAGCCCCCGTCGGTCTCAGCGAGCTTGCGGTGGAGGGTGCGGGCGGACAGTGCGAGGTCATGCGTGAAGAGAGCCTCGGCGTCTACCGCGTGTGGGAGGAGGCGCGCAAGGCCCTGGCGGCGATCGTGTGGACAGGGCAGCAGCAGTACTACCGTTTCGACGCCGTGCACTTCCAGCGGATGCTCGATGCCAAAGGCATGCCGACCAGCTTGGCGGAGTACGAGGAGGTGCGGTATTTTGGTCGGCACCCGTTCCGCTCGATCCCCACGCGGGACCTGATACTCGGCGGGTTCGTGCAGAGGATCGCGGGTTCTGTGCAGTACTACGGCCCCGACGCCGATGTGATGCTGTCCAGTGACTTCCTGCGTCGGCACTGTTTCCGACTTGTCAACACGGACGAGACCGAGCTGGTGGGGCTCAACTTCGAGCCGGTAGGTGGCTCGCGGGTCATCGACATTTCAGGGACCATGTGGCTCAACGGCGAGAGTTCGGAGCTCCGCCGCCTCGACTTCCGGTACGAGAACCTCGACCTCCCCGTCGACACGAAGCGACTCGGCGGCACGGTCGAATTCGCCCGCCTGCCCTCGGGAGCGTGGATCGTGCAGCACTGGGCGATTCGCGTTCCGGTCATCGAGATGGGGCCACCGCGCACGAGCAGCGGGGGCCGGGTTCTGCCACGGCGCCGCGTGCTCACCGGTATCGACGAGGGCGGCGGGCAGGTCACGGCAGTCTTCCTGACCAGCCGCCTCGCGGGCTCGGCTTCGACGGACACGCTACCCGTCCGCCCTCCCGCGGATTCCCTGATCGTCCGTTTCCCATTGCGAGATTAGATGATAGTGTGTTGCGCGACGCTCGACACACTACGTTATCGCGGATCCGTACGCCTCAGAGCGACGCCTCGGGATCGCGGTCGATCTCGAGCCGGAGACCACTGGCCGGCTGCGAGTGGTGGCGCGCCAGGTGCCGGATCAGTCGACCTAGATTCGCAGGCCGGGTGCCCTTCAGCAGGAAGTGCCATCTCCAGCGTCCCCGGATGCGATCGATCGGGCACGGCGCCGGACCCACGACGTCAACGTCATCCATCTCGTACCTGGTGACCACGTCACGGGCTGTGCCCGCCACGAGGTCGGCCGCTTCAGCAACGCGTTCCTCGGACGTACCGGAGACGATCAGGTTGACCAGGCGCCTGTGCGGCGGATAGCCGGGATCCCCGCGGTCCTCCAGCTCTTGTTCGGCGAACGCTTCATAGTCGTGCTCGACAGCAGCCCGAAGAACGGGGTGGTGCGGCCGCGCCGTCTGCACGACTACCTCGCCCGGCTCCTCGCCTCTACCTGCCCGTCCGGCGACCTGGGCCAACAACTGGAACGTGCGCTCGGCCGCCCGGAAGTCGGGCAGGTTGAGGCCGACGTCGGCGTTGATCACACCGACGAGTGTGACTCCGGGGAAGTCGAGTCCCTTGGCGATCATCTGGGTGCCGAGGAGTATGTCGACTTCGCGCCGCCGCATCTGTTCCAGCAGACGGCTGTGGGCTCCCTTGCTGCCCGTGGTGTCGAAGTCCATGCGGAGCACGCTCGCCGTGGGAAAGAGCTCGGCGACGCGCGTTTCGCCCTGCTCTGTGCCCATACCCGTGAAGGTGAGCTCCTGCTCTGCACACTCGCTGCATCTGTCGGGCACCGCTCGCTGGTGCCCGCAGTGGTGGCACACCAGGCGGGCCCGGGCCCGGTGGAAGGTCAACGAGACGTTGCATGCCGGGCAGCTCCACACGTGCCCGCAGGCCGGACACTGGAGGAATGTGGAGTATCCGCGCCGATTGAGAAGGAGGATGCTCTGCTCTCCCCGTTGCAGACGAGTCGACACGGCCTCCCGCAGTCGCGGGGTGACGATGGTTTGTGGCGTCTCGCCCGTTTCCACGGCCTTCGCCCTCACCTTGCACAGGTCCACCACTTCGACCGCCGGAAGCGAGTGCGGAGTCGCTCTCTCCGGGAGCTCGAACAGCGAGTACCGTCCGTTCTGCGCGTTGTGCCACGACTCCAGGGAGGGCGTTGCGGACCCGAGGAGCACGAGCGCTCCCTCCAACCTCCCTCGCACCGCCGCGAGGGCGCGGGCGTGGTAGCGCGGCGTGTCCGACTGCTTGTATGACCCGTCGTGCTCCTCGTCGAGGATGATCACCCCGAGGTCGGGCACGGGCGCGAAGATGGCTGAACGGGTCCCGATCACCACCTGTCGCTCGCCCGCCTTCAGCGATCGCCACGCATCGTGCCGTTCACCGACCGAGAGGGCGGAGTGAAGAACCGCGACGCCATCACCGAATGCAGCACGAAAACGTTGCACGGTCTGCGGTGTCAGCGCGATCTCCGGCACGAGAACGATCGCTGACCGGCCGCGTTCGAGTACGCTCTCGATGAGCCGCAGGTACACCACGGTCTTGCCGGAACCCGTGACCCCGCGCAACAACGCCACTCCGGGGTCCGGGCGCCGCGCCGAAGTAGTGAGGCCCGCCAACACCTCGATCTGTTTCGCATTCAGGCGCTGCGGGAGTTCCACGTCTTCACCGCTTCCGGCGAACGGGTCGCGACTCACAGTCTCCATGACGATCCTGGCGAGCCCTCGATCGACGAGGCCGCCCAGCACGGCGCGGCTGTAACCGTAATGGCTCTCGAGGTGCGCGACGGCGGCGGAGCCCCCGATGGCCTCGAGGGTCTCGAACGCCTCTCTCTGCCTGCGCGCCCGCCCGAAGAGGGCGTCCCGCTCGATCAACGTGGGCGCTTCTCCGACGATCTCGACCACCTGACGCTTCAGCTCGGCAGTGCCGGCCGGCTGCCTTTCGCTGAGTAGTCCCGGAGGAAGAGCGGCCCGATCAACGGGGCCCGGCGGCGCAGCGTAGTAGTTGGACGTCCAGCGGCACAGGTCTAGCAGGGGGGGTGAAAGCACGGGCTCGTCGTCGAGCAGTTCGGTCACGTCCTTTACCTGTCGGTCCGGCGGCGTGTCGGCTATCGCGGCCAGGATTCCGATCTCGCGTCGCCGTCCGAAT
>PVMK01120478.1_pt1 | contig 11641 bp, 9 predicted proteins | sample 1853481 | NCBI WGS metagenome assembly PVMK01 (sample SAMN08533507, study PRJNA380276) | Marine sediment metagenome, whole genome shotgun sequencing project. | reverse complement strand
TTTGACTTTCCAGAGCGCTTTGCCCTGCGTCTCAGCGGTCAGAGTGTTGAACGCTTGGAGAGGCGGGCCAAGTACCTGGTGGCCTATCTGTCCGGCAGTGAAGTGCTCCTCATGCACCTCGGCATGACTGGCCGGTTCACGGTCTATTGCAAGTCCCGAAAAGACAAGCCGTGGGGCCGGCCGCTTGGCGACTTTGCCCACATGACGGCTGCCAGCGCCAAGCACGATCACATTGTGTTTCACATGGAGCACGGTGCAATCGTCACATACAACGATCCACGCCGCTTCGGCTTCATGCTGCTCGTCCCCCAAGCCGAACTCGCTGCGCACCCGCTGATACGCGAACTTGGTGTCGAGCCGCTTGGTCCGGCACTAACCGCAGAATACCTGGCGCAGCGTGCGGCCGGGAAAGCAGTCGATCTCAAGGCATTTCTGGCCGACCAGCGCATTGTGGCGGGTCTTGGCAACATCTATGTGTGCGAGGCGCTGTTTCGCGCTGGGCTTTCGCCCAAACGCCCCGCGGCCAGTCTGGCAAAGAAAAGCGGCATGCCGGCGGTGCGCGCATTGGAACTCGTTGAATCTGTCCGTGCAGTGCTGAATGAATCGATTGCTGCAGGGGGCTCGTCTTTGCGTGACTACCGCCACACGGACGGCGCGATCGGTGCATTTCAAGAGTCATTCGCCGTCTATGGCCGCCAGGGACAACCGTGTGTATCGACTGGCTGCCAGGGCAACGTGGCCCGCATCGTCCAAAGGGGCCGCTCGACATTCTTCTGTCCCAAATGTCAGCGGTGAACGGTGCGCGTCAGTGCGAGCTGGGCCCTTGGGTGAGCTTCCGATACGATAGCACTGAGATCAGCGACAACAGCGCTAGCGTCACGCTTCCAGCAAGGAAGATATCGTTGGCGGCCCAGTCGGATTTGGGTGTGGCGAGCTTTCCGGAAAGTAGAAGAAAGGCCAACGCAGCGATCGTGCCAAGCCCTTGCAACGCGCCAAGGCTCGTCACGGCCGCGAGTGCGCGTGGTGTACGAAGCCCACTGTTGTCCGCACTGAGCCAGCGGGTGTAGACGAAGACGCCAATAGCGACGAGCGCCATGGCTGCGCCGTACTGCCACCCGTGGCGCCAACTCAATCCGGACAAGGAATAGACGGTCAGCATCGCCGTAGCTCCCCACGCATAGGCAAGACCGGTGAGGACAGAATTGCACAGAACGGAGGCGACCACGGCGCCTTCCCGGCCTTGCGCTGGGCCGTCGCGCATGAGCGGCCAATTGATGCGCAGCGTCACGAAAATTATCTGCACCACAAAGAGCGTGGCTGCTAGTGCGAAGATGGCGCGCGCGTCTCGTGCCGCGGCGAACACCATCACCAGCACGCTCGCTACGAGCGCTATAACAATCGTCAGCACCAACTGCTTTAGAGGTTTCGCACGTTCTGCGTCTTGTGTGTTCAAGTTTGGAGGTCCCAGCTATGTACTGGTGCGATTAGGATTTCTTCGGCTTCGGGCTGCGTAGGGCATTGGCGCTAATCAGTGCGAGCGCGGCTGCCCCGAAAAAGAATATGTTGTTTGCCGCCCAGTCGGGCTCTTGGGGATCGCGCGGCATCTTGTCGTCAATAACGAGGCCGATCATGGTGATGAGCATGCCCGCAAGCTGGCCGATTGTAAGATAGCGTGCCAGCTTGAGCATGGTTTCATCCTCGCGGCCGGTCTCGGCATCCCGGCTCATCGTCGCTGAAAAAAAGAAACACAGAGCGGCGACGACCCCGGCGGCGAGAACGTACTGCCACCACTCATGCCAATTCAGAATGAAGACGTATGTGAAGAGCATGCCAAGTGCGGCCCAGGCCCACACAAAGCCCATGTCGCGGGCGGTTGCACTAACGAGGGCTGGAAGGTCGGCACCTTTGGCAACCAGTCGCTGGAAGTCCCAAACGGCGAGGACCGCGAACCCAAGGCAAACCAGCGCCGCCAGCGCCAAATGCAGCCCTGGCCTATCTGCGCCGGAGCTCAGAAGGATCGCCAACAGGCCGATAACCAATGCCAAGATCCATGTCCAAGTCGACGTCATGCGTGTCCCTCCTGCGGCCTATTCTTGGGGTGCCCGGCGCACCCATAACAGATTTCCAGGGGCCTGTTCTCCGTTGCCGCCTGGTTCTTCCGCCCCGGCAGGCCCGTTGACCGGCGTTCGGGGCCCGTTTATACGACTGCCAACTAAAGCCGCTCGGAGCTAGGGTTTCGGGCGGCAAGTGCATTTCGCCCCGCCGCCCGGCTTGCCCGAGCTTTAAGAGCAAAGGACGGAGCGATGCCAAAGACCTAGGAAGGGTTAGGATATGGCCAACACAAAGTCGGCGAAGAAAGCCGCTCGCAAGGCGATTCGCCGAACTGAGATCAACAAGGCGCGCACCTCGCAGGTTCGCACCGAAGTGCGCAAGGTTGAAGCGGCGATTGTTGCAGGCAACAAGGACACAGCGCTTGAGGCATTGAAGTCCGCAACGCCGTTGATGGCGCGTTCGGCGCAGAAGGGCGCGATGCATAAGAAGACGGTTAGCCGCAAGATTTCTCGGCTGACGGCACGCGTGAAGGCGATCGCAAGTTGACAAATTCATGACCCATGTCGGTCATGACCCTTGCGCGGTATTTTCGCCACACGGCAGTTGCGCGTTGCGCGACCCAACAACGATTCTTGAACGATCATAAGCTGCGGATTTTAGTGGCGCTCCGGCCTCGCAGCGCGAGCACGTAAGTTGTGCGCGGGTGCTTGCGAAGAGCGGGCCTTCAAAAAAAAATTGACGAAACGAAACGCGACCGGTGGCAACGCGCATACCGTGTTGACCGTCGTGTCATAGCTGTGGAAATCTTTAGCTGCGTCAGCAGCGTACTCCACAGTTGGTGCATTTTATTCACCGGTTTTCCACCGCGTCAGTTAGCGCTAAAAGGTGGACGTTCGCGCGCGCAACGGGACTTGTGTCCACTTGCTTAACGAAGCGTAAAGGGCTAGCCTCTGTCCACTGCGTTACTCACGTTGAGTCAACAGCGGTTGATTTAGTAACGACGAGCGTCGAGCCCAGGTTTTCCTCAGTATCTCGTCCCTGGCTATATCGTCACTTTGATAATTGTATTGCGTATCTTTCTGGGCGCGAGCCCGGGGGCGGGGTGTTGTTTCCTTGAGCTTGTAAAACTCTGTAAATCGGGCCGTCGCCAGAAGTAATTCTGCGGCACTTGCGTTGGTGGAGGACACAAGTGGAGTCGATGGAAGTCGTCCACATTGAGGATGTGCCTGTGGAAGAGGTTTGGGCGCGCCTCCAGAATAATGCCAACTCCGTGTTGATCGATGTGCGGACGAGAGCGGAGTGGACCTTCGTTGGACTTCCCGATCTTAAGCAAATCGGGAAACAGATTCTGACGGTCGAGTGGCAAACATCTCCTGATAACAGGATTGATGCGGCATTCCCGGAGCGTTTGGCCATTGTGCTCGACGCGGCGGGAGCGAAGAAAGACGCTGAATTATTTTTTGTCTGCCGGTCTGGTGTTCGAAGTCGCATGGCCGCGGAAGCCATGGCGAATGCAGGATACCAGCGATGTAGAAATGTGGCGGATGGTTTCGAAGGGCCACTCGATGCCAACCGTCATAGAGGGCAGGTCGCGGGATGGAAAGCCGCCGGCCTACCTTGGGTGCAAGGTTAGCGCACCCATTTCGGAAGACTGAACAGAAGCGGATGGCGCAACCGCGGCGGCGGAAGGCGACCATGCGGGCCTGTTCAGGGCAACTAGAGGTGCAAGTCAACAGCGGACAGAGTAGCGGGGGTCAGCAATGCAGACGATTCAGAAGACGGAGCCAAAGGCTGCGACTGACGGTGGTTTGGGTACGGGCCAGAGCGAAGCAAAGCAAAGTACCGGCGAGCCGAAGGGCCTAAAGGTGCGCGCCATGCTGCGTGCGCGTCTCGGTGAAGATATTTTTTCCAGCTGGTTTCACGCGCTGGAATTTGACGGCTTCGACGGCAAGGTCGTCAAGGTCTCGGTGCCGGTGAAGTTTCTCAAAACGTGGATCCAATCGCATTACTCGCAGGATTTGCTCGAGTGTTGCCGTGCCGAATTCAAGGGGGCGGAACGCGTCGAGGTCGTGCTGCGCCAGCTCGGCGGATTGGCTGCTGCGCGTTGCGACAATGGCCAAGCGGCACAGGTTGGATCAGGTGATGGTGCCAACGGTTCCCGGACAACTGTGCGCACTGAACACGGTCAGCGGATGGCCGGGATCATGTCCCCTGCTCAAACGGTGGGTCGGACGAGTGTGAGCGGCTTCGAGGGCTCGCCGCTCGACCCGCGCTATACCTTCGAGAGCTTCGTGATCGGCTCTTCAAACCGCATGGCACATGCGGGCGCCACGCAGGTTGCCGAAACAGCGCTTGCTGACAAATCCGGGTTCAATCCGCTCTACATCCACTCATCGGTTGGCCTGGGAAAGACGCACTTGTTGCACGCTATCGCCTGGGAGGTTAAGCGGCGTGAGCCAAATGCGCAGGTGCTCTACCTGACAGCTGAGCGCTTCCGCTATCAGTTCGTCGAGGCGCTGCGCAGTCAGGATCCGCTCGCCTTTAAGGATAAATTCCGCTGCATCAATATCCTTTTGATCGATGATCTGGAGTTCATGCATGGCGAACGGACGGAGCAGGAGTTCGACCACATCATCAACGCTCTGCTTGATGGCGGGCGCCAGGTGGTTGTCGCCTCTGCGCGTGCACCCAACCACATTGAACGTCTCAACGAGCGCATGCGCTCTAGGCTTCAGCGGGGGCTCGTCACTGAGCTTGGGGCGCTTGACCACGAACTCCGGCTAAAGATTCTGGAGAAGCGTCTGGCCGAAAAGCGCGCTGGCGATCCTTCCTTCACGTTGGATCGTGAGGTACTGGAGCTTCTTGCCGAGCGCCTTACAGAAAGTGGGCGCGAGTTAGAGGGAGCTATCACCCGTCTCTATGCCACCTGGCAGTATATGCGCACGGCGATTACGCCCGACGTTGCCACGACGGTGATCCGCGATCTGGTGCAGGGACTGGAGCCGCGCCGCATCAAGATCGAGGATATTTTGCGCATCATCTCTCGTCACTTTGGCGTCTCGAAGTGCGATCTGCTTTCGCAGCGCCGTCATCGCTCGGTGGTGTGGCCGCGCCAGATTGGAATGTACCTCGCCAAGCAACTGACAGCGCGTTCGTTGCCCGAGATTGGGCGGCGGTTCGGCAACAGGGACCACACCACGGTGCTCCACGCTATTCGCAAGATTCAAGGACAGATAACGGATAGTCCTCGCCTGAAAGATGAAATTGAAGAGCTGAAGAAGCTATTGAGCCACTGAGCGGTTTTCAGTGGCCGACTGGTCAGCCGTGCCCGGGCAAGGCGCGGCGAATCGGACCGGAGCGGGGCGGCGTCGGCGTTGACGCCGCTCCTAAGCCGTTGGTAACCTCTGATAATATGAGCTTACGCCGTCGCCCCTTGAAAAAGTCGGCGGCATCGGGTCAAGTTGTCTAAGCGCGAATCCTCATTCAGTTTAGTGGTCCCAGCCTCCGCGGCTCACCGTCTCGCGAAAGGGCAGCCTTATGGCCTCTACAGGGACGAGGCTAGCCTCCCAGAATGCGCCGAGGGAATAAGCCATGCGGCTAGTGATTGAACGTGGTGAACTTTTGCGGGCGCTCGGCCACGTAACGAGTGTCGTTGAACGGCGTACGACGATCCCCATTCTATCCAACGTGCTGTTACGAACTCGCGATTCGACCCTAGAGTTCAAGGCGACGGATCTTGAGCGCGAGGTCATCGAGTCGGTTGCAGCCGACGTGAGCGCGCCCGGCGCCGTCACGGTTCCTGCGCACATTCTGCATGACATTGTGCGCAAGCTTCCCGACGGCAGCCAGGTCGACATTCGTAGAGACGCGGAAAAGGAGCGCCTGACGCTCGCCGCTGGCCAGGCGCGGTTCGCGTTGCAAACGCTTCCCGCCGAGGATTTTCCTGACATTGCCGTCGGCCAGCTAAGCCATGAGTTTGAACTTGGCGCGCAAGACCTAAAACGACTCATCGATAAAACGCGCTTTGCCATCTCGACTGAGGAGACGCGCTACTATTTGAATGGCATCTACCTGCACACGGCGCAGGCCGACAAGACGGCAACGCTGCGTGCGGTAGCAACAGACGGTCACCGGCTTGCCCAAGTCGAGTTGCCCGTTCCCAAGGGTGCCGATGGCATGCCAGGCGTCATTGTCCCACGCAAGACCGTGAACGAGCTGCACCGGCTTCTTGAGGACAGCACGGCGACCATAAAGATCGGTGTAAGCCAAGCGAAAGTGCGCTTCGAGATCGGCACCGTAACGCTCACGTCGAAACTGATCGATGGAACATTTCCTGACTACGGGCGCGTCATTCCGCAAGGCAACGACAAGGAGATGAAAGTCTCCAACGCGGAATTTATAGGTGCTGTCGATCGTGTGTCGACGATCGCGAGCGAGCGCGGACGTGCCGTCAAGCTCAACATCACGCCCAATAAACTCATTCTGTCGGTCAACAACCCAGAGGGCGGTAGCGCAACCGAAGAGATCAGTGTGGAATACTCGGCCGATCCGCTCGAGATTGGATTCAACGCCCGCTATCTGCTCGATATTGCCGGTCAGCTCGAGGGTAAAGAGGCCTGCTTCAAGCTTGCTGATCCGGGCTCTCCCACCATGGTGCGGGACGCAGACGACGAGTCAGCGCTTTACGTGCTTATGCCAATGCGGGTGTAGCCCGTGGAGGCAGCAGCCGGGCGGGCGCCCACGCCCAAACAAAGCGCCTCCGCTGCAAGGCTATGGGTTGAGCGCCTGACGCTCACGAATTTCCGTAACTATGCCAATATCGTTCTGGACGTTGGACCGGGGCCGCAGGTCCTCATAGGCGCCAACGGTGCGGGCAAGACCAATCTTCTCGAAGCCGTCTCACTGTTGGCGCCCGGGCGTGGTCTGCGCCGGGCGGCCTTTCCTGAACTCACGCGTGGCGCCAACGGTGGAGGTTGGGCGGTTGCGGCGCGCGTGCATACCCATCTTGGCCAAGTTGATATCGGGACAGGGCTGGCGCCGCCGCAAGAGTCTGGCGAACGCTCTAGCCGCCTTGTGCGCATCGACGGGGAGAGGATTGGCGGCTCGGGCGCGCTGGCCGACTACGTGGAGATGGTGTGGCTGACGCCCGCCATGGATGGCTTATTCATGGGGCCGGGATCAGAACGCCGCCGCTTTCTCGACCGGCTCATTCTTTGTTTCGATCCGAGCTATCGCAAGCTTGCGGGGCGTTTTGAGCGCGCCATGCAACAGCGCAACCGCTTGCTTGCCGACGGCGTGCGCGAAGTTGCGCGCTTTGAGGGCCTGGAGCAGGTGATGGCGGAGACCGGCACGGCGATTGCCGCCGCACGCGCTGAAGCTGTGGCTGGCCTTTCCTCCATTACGGCTGAGCGACAGGCGCGCGATCCAAACTCGCCGTTCCCATGGGCGGGGCTTGCAATCGAAGGTTCGCTCGAAGCTGATCTCGCCCGGTTGGCCGCCGTCGAGGTGGAGGACGCCTACGCGGCGATCCTACGTGACACTCGCGAGCGCGACCGGGCTGCGGGCCGCACCCTTGAGGGGCCGCACCGTTCTGATCTTCTGGTGTCGCACGGGCCCAAGGAGTTGCCCGCGCGCCTTTGCTCCACCGGAGAGCAGAAGGCGCTGCTTTTGGGCCTCGTCCTCGCCCATGCCGAACTCGTTGCGCGCCGCTGCGAGGGGATCGCTCCCATACTGCTTCTCGACGAGATCACGGCGCATCTGGACGAGGCGCGCCGGGTGGCGCTCTTCGATGAGATCCTGCGTCTTGGGGCTCAGTCGTGGATGACTGGAACGGATCAAGGATCGTTCGCCGCACTGCGCGAAAATGCTCGCTTTTGGCAGGTTGAGGATGGGGCTTTGACTGGGTTTGCTGCCGCATCCGGCTGAGCCGATATGGTCTCGTTGCAACCCATTGAAAAGTATCTTTTTTCCCTTGGGCGCCATGTCGTTCCGAGCCTGCATTTTCACGATGCAACGGCTGGTTCCGTGGTATAAGAAACGCCAAGGCCGACTGACCCTCAAGGACAGAACTATATGAGCGCTTTGCCCGCGAACAAAAACACGGGCGCCGAGGACTACGGCGCCGATTCCATCAAAATGCTGAAGGGGCTAGATGCTGTCCGCAAGCGCCCCGGGATGTACATCGGCGACACGGACGACGGCTCCGGTTTGCACCACATGATCTATGAGGTCGTCGACAACGCCGTCGACGAGATTTTGGCCGGCTACGCCAACGAGTGCTCTGTTGCTTTGAACCCCGACGGCTCGTGTACCGTGCGTGATGATGGCCGTGGCATTCCCACTGGCATCAAAACGGACGACGACCAGGATCCGAAGCGCTCGGCTGCTGAGATCGTTTTCACGGAGCTGCACGCGGGCGGCAAGTTCGACCAGAACGCTTACAAGGTGTCTGGCGGCCTGCATGGAGTGGGCGTGTCTGTCGTCAACGCGTTATCGACCTGGCTTAAATGCCGCATTTGGCGCGCAGGCAAGGAGCACCTCATCGAGTTTAGCGATGGCGTGGCCGTCGCACCGCTTCACGTTGTTGGCGACGCTGAGGGTCAGCAAGGCACGGAGGTATCGTTCCTGCCGAGCCTGAAGACCTTCTCGCAGATAGAGTTCGACTTCGAGACGCTTGAGCATCGCTTGCGCGAGCTGGCCTTCCTCAATTCGGGCGCCAAAATCATCCTCACGGATGCGCGTCATGCGGACGTGAGGCGCGACGAGCTGATGTATGAAGGCGGCACGAAAGCGTTCGTGCGCTACCTCGATCGCTCTCGGCAGGCACTCTTACCTGAGCCAATCATGATCCGCGCTGAACGCGATGGCATCGGCATAGAGATAGCACTGTGGTGGAACGACAGCTACCACGAGAACGTGCTGCTTTTTACCAATAATATCCGTCAGCGCGACGGCGGCACGCACTTGGCTGGTTTCCGTGCAGCGCTGACCCGTGTCATCAACAAGTATGCGGGTGACAGTGGGCTAGCGAAAAAAGAGAAAGTCGATCTCTCGGGGGAGGATTCGCGCGAGGGCCTCACATGCGTGCTCTCCATCAAAGTTCCCGACCCCAAATTCTCCAGCCAGACGAAGGACAAGCTCGTGTCCTCCGAGGTTAAACCGGTGGTCGAAGGCGTCATTGGCGAACAGCTCACCGCTTGGTTTGAGGAGCACCCGAAGGAGGCAAAGACCGTCGTCGGCAAGATCGTAGAGGCTGCGCTCGCTCGCGAGGCCGCGCGCAAGGCACGCGATTTGACGCGACGCAAGGGCGCGCTCGATAACTTGCGTCTGCCCAGTGGCCTCGCCGAATGTCAGGATCGCGATCCTGCCAACACCGAGCTCTTCATCGTCGAGGGTGACTCGGCTGGCGGCTCGGCCAAGCAGGGCCGAAAGCGGGAGTATCAGGCTGTACTGCCGATCCGCGGTAAGATCCTGAACGTCGAGCGTGCGCGCGTCGATAAGATGCTCTCATCTGAGCAGGTGACCAATATCATCGGGGCGCTGGGCACTGGCATCCGCGACGACTTCAACCTATCCAAGCTGCGCTATCACAAGATCATTATCATGACGGACGCCGACGTCGATGGCGCCCACATCCGCACGCTGCTGCTGACGTTTTTCTATCGGCAGATGCCCGAACTCGTTGAGCATGGCCACGTCTTCATCGCACAACCGCCGCTCTATAGGGTGACGCGCGGCAAGTCTGAGACGTATCTTAAGGACCAGCGTGCACTGGAAGACTACCTGATCGACTCCGGTTTAGAGGAGACGGTGCTGGTCAGCGGCACCGGTGAGGAGCGCGCCGGCAAGGACTTACGCCATATCGTCGATCAAGCGCGCGCCATCGGTGGTCTCATCGACGGGCTGCATTCGCGGTATTCGCGCGGTATCGTCGAGCAGGCGGCGATTGACGGCGCATTCGAGCCCGACCGTTTGCATTCGGCCGACCGCGCAAACGAGGTCGCTCAAGACATCGCGCGCCGGCTCGATGTCATTGCGGAGGAGACAGAGAAGGGCTGGCAAGGCCGTTTTGGTAACGAAGGCTTTTTCTTCAAGCGCGAAGTCCGTGGGGTCACCGAGGCGCACGCGCTCGATTTGGCTTTTCTTGGTTCGCTCGATGCACGGCGCTTGGACGAGCGGCACAAGCATCTGGTCGAGGTCTATGGCTCCCCAGCAAAGCTTCGACGTAAAACGGAGACGATCAACGTCCACGGCCCGCGCGGTCTGCTCGACGCAATCTACGAGGCTGGGCGCAAGGGGATCTCGCTGCAGCGTTACAAGGGCTTGGGCGAAATGAACCCCGAGCAACTGTGGGAAACGACGCTGGATCGCGAGGTGCGCACGTTGCTTCAAGTCAAGGTCGGTGACCTATCGGAGGCAGACGAGATTTTCTCAAAGCTGATGGGCGATGTTGTCGAGCCGCGCCGTGAATTCATTCAACAGAACGCGCTTTCGGTTGTAAATCTCGACGTGTAAGCGTGCGCTCCATTGCTGCTTTGGCTCGATCCAGCGCAAGGCCGCGCACAGCCGAAGATCACGCTGCTGGGGCGGCGTTCAAGCAGATCAGCGTGCAGGTTAAGCGCGGGTGTCAGCCCGACTTGCGCTCAGCTGGGCCGTATCGGTGAAGATCGAGGCCGTAGCGCTGTAGCCAAAGCTTGGCCTCTTGCATGCGCGGCATCGTACTTTCTACCAGGGCCCAGAATTTCGTGCCGTGGTTCATTTCGACGAGGTGCGCGATCTCGTGGGCAGCTACGTAGTCGAGGACAAAGGGCGGCGCGAGAATAAGTCGCCATGAGAACGAGAGTACTCCCGTCGTTGAACAGGAGCCCCACCGGCTGGATTGATCGCGAACGGCGATGCGCTTGGCGGTGACGCCCAATTTTCGCGAATGATGAATGATGCGGCCATCGAGATCGCGCCGTGCCTCCTCGAACAGCCAATCGCGTAAACGTCGCGGCGCATGCTCGACATGACCACTGACGCGGAGCTCGGGAAATCCCGTCTTCGACTGGCTGCGCTGAACGACACCGCCCGTTTCACGTTTCCGCGCGAACACGAGCCGATGAATCTTGCCGCGCAAAGGCAACAGCGCACCTTCGTGAAACGGAACGGGATGGGGCACGCGATCAAGACGCTCGCGGACCCAGTCGATATTGCGGATGATGAAGGAGTCGGCTTCGTTGAGGTCGCATTGCAAGGGAAGCGTTACGATTACGGCGCGCCGTGTGCGACTGACGCGAAGCGTCAGACGACGCGCACCGGCGTGCCTGCGAACCTCGACCGGAGCACCGATCTCATCGAGCTCAGTTGGTTTCGACAAGGCTTCCGCGGGCGCCACGGTTTGCCGCATAGATCCCTCGCGCTGAACAAATGATGGACCGACTCGGAAGTGACGAGTGAAGCCCATGCTCAACTTATTTAGCTTGCTTCCCCAGATTCAGATTTAGCTAAAGATTGTGTGACAAGCCAGTGACAATGCGCAAGAGCACAGACAACGTGGCTAGACTGTGGCCGGCGCGCCGCTTCGGCTTGAGGCCAAACGCGCATGTGC
>PVMK01114250.1_pt1 | contig 11641 bp, 15 predicted proteins | sample 1853481 | NCBI WGS metagenome assembly PVMK01 (sample SAMN08533507, study PRJNA380276) | Marine sediment metagenome, whole genome shotgun sequencing project. | reverse complement strand
GAACATATTGCCGGTTATGGGCGGGCGATCTCCTCCGTCGTTGGTTCGGCGGACAGAGCGAATCCGGCAACGAAGGCCCACAGGCCGAAGAAGATCGCAAACCGTCCAGTCGGGAGCACACCCAAGCCCTCCAGAGTTCCACCAACGGTCAGGGCAGCTGCGATCACGGCGGTCAACCACCAGAACCATCGCCGCATCGCGCCTCTCTGAATTGCTACCAAGGTGCCGATCAGGGTCACCGCACCGAGCAGCGAGGTCATGAAACTTTCGTAAGAAACTGCATGGGACAGCTGATAGACCGTCCAGCCGAGGTCAGGCGCTTCTTCAACGACCGCTGCGGCCTCGACCACCAACCCGGCTTGGAGGATCAGCAATATCGCGACGCTTCCTGCCCCTAACGCCGTAATGACACCGATACCGTGTCCTGGTCGGGTTCTTTCACGCAGACCCGCAGCGAACCACAAGAGCGACAGGGCTGCCAGAACGAGCAATGTCCCCCCGGCGTAGGCACTCGATTGGTTCGAAAGGACAACCTCGGCAAATTCAGATCGGCTGGCTGGCGGATCGCCGCCTGCGGCTGACCAGACCAACGATGCACCGACAAACCACAGGACGAAGAACAGTGGTCCACCGAACAACGCGATTTGGGTCCGTGACAATCGATCTCCCAACGGTTCCCACTGCCACAACCATACTCAGCCAACTCATCGGTATACGGACGATGTTGCGTCCCGCGGAGCGCATAACGGCACATATGGATGGCCGAACGCAGAAACCGCCAACGTCGGGGGGCGGCGCTGACGGTCCCTGGATCCCTTTCCCAATCTGAGGCTACGCGCCCACCTCCGAACCGTCTAGGGATGATTCTGCATGTCCCACGAGGGCAGGGTGTCCACAAGGTGTCCACAAACACGACGATACAGAACGAATCTGAACGAAACAGAGCGAAGGTCAAGCCGAGGTAGCAGCATGACGTTAGCCCAAGGCGCTACCGGGTTATCCGGCGACACCAAGGGCTTCCGGGTGGTGGGCGATACTGGGATCGAACCAGTGACCTCTGCAGTGTGAATGCAGCGCTCTCCCGCTGAGCTAATCGCCCGGGAAACGGTGAGTATACGGAAGGGGAACTTCCGGACGCTCAGCACTGGCGCTCATTCTTCCGTGGGGCGCCGCCGCGCGCGCGGTACGCTGAAACCGTGAACATCGCATCCTTCGAAGCTGTTGTGGATCGTGTCGTGGAGGAACTGCCTCGCTGGGTCACGGACCAGATGGAGAACGTGGCGATCATCGTGGAATCCAATCCAACGCGTGGCCAGGACCCTTCAGCCCAAGGAATTCTCGGTATCTACGAAGGTGTGCCGCTCTCCGAGCGGGGAGTCGACTACTTCGGAGTAACGCCCGATCGAATCGTGATCTTCTACACGCCACATCTTGCAATGCAGCTCAATGAAGCCGAACTGAGCGAGGAGATCCGTATCACCGTGCTCCACGAGGTAGGTCATCACCTCGGCCTCACGGATGAACGTCTTCATGAACTCGGTTGGGACTGAGAGTGCGCCTCGTTGAGTGTTCCGGCAAGTCGAATCCGGGGGGGACGATTCAATGGCTTGTCGTTCTGATAGCTGCGGATTCTGCGTCGCCTGACCTTGCGCCTTTGGGGACCACGCACACTGGCAGCCGGTAGGATGGGGGCGAGAGACTTGCGGAGGTACACAATGGAAGATCTCATCAGGGACATCCAGGAGAAGACAGGGCTTTCTGCAGACAAGGTGCTCGAGGTCGTCACGATAGTGACGGACTACATGAAGAATGCCCTTCCGGACGAACTGGTCGCTCAGGTGGTGTCCTACCTGGGTGACGCAGCCTCAGATCCTCAGAGCGCAGCAACCGCGGCGGCGTCTGCGGCTTCAGAATTCGCGACCCAGGCTGCCAACACCGCAGCAACGGCTGTGGGTGCGGTCTTGAACGCAGTCAGCGATGTGCTCCCGAAGCCAGATGACGAGTGAGCCCACGTGGCTGTGGCTGAGTCCGATCTAAGCAGTGACGATCTCGGATCCGGGTCATGGCCGACCGGATCCGGTCCTTTCGTCGCTCTCGTCGATGCGTCCAGCTCCCTCGAAGGGAAACTGATCAGTTCTTGGATTTCCCACGCGACCGACAGTATCGATGACCCCATCGACATCTTCGAACTCCCGCCTTCGCGCAGGCGACGACCGTTCGCAACAGTTGACACTGCCATTGGCGAACGATTGGCAGAGGGAGACGACCCTCTCTGTGTCCCGATTCGCGTCGCATGGCTCGCTGAGAAGCTCGACGGCGTTCGCCACGTCAGGCTATCGGATCTCCTCAAGCCCGGCGACCCACGGGATCCGAACTTCTTAGTGCAACGTGTCATCTTGCGCCGGCACCCCGACCGGTGCCGCATCGTCGTGGGAGAACCTGCCCGTCGGAGCGAATTAGAGAAGCGATGGAGTGCACCATCTGGACGCGGGCCCGCCGACGGAACCACCCTCGGTGAGTACGTCGCGCTTCAGGCCTGGATGGCACTTGAACGTGCCGAACGCCACCTTCGAGGGCTGAGATACAAGGTGCCCAGATTCCTCCGCGAGGACCTGTTCTGGAGTCGACCTTTCCAATCGGGCATCGAGCGCTTGGCTCGCCAGGAGGGCAAATCGGAGAAGCGGCTTCGGCAACGCACGGGCAGATACCTGAAGGAGATCGCAGCTCAGCACTCCCCCTACATGATCGATCTCATCAACGGTATCACCACGAAGGCTATCGAGGCGGCGCACCATTCCGTGAACTACTCCGAGGCTGACCTGAGAGCAATCTACAGATTCGCCGAGGAGGAACCGATCGTGTTCCTTCCGTCCCACAAGTCGAACTTCGACCACCTCGTGCTCCAGCATGTCCTCTACGAGAACGAACTTCCGCTCAATCACACTGCCGGTGGGGTCAACATGAACTTCTTCCTCATCGGCCCGCTGCTGCGTCGGTCAGGCATCTTCTTCATCCGAAGAGAGTTCCGTGACAACGATGCGTACAAGTTCGTTCTCCGCCAGTACATCGACTACCTCCTTGAGAAACGCTTCGCCCTCGAATGGTATATCGAGGGAGGTCGCTCCCGAAGTGGCAAGCTGAGGGAACCAAAGATGGGTCTCCTCGCCTACGTGGCCGACTCCTACCAGCGCGGGATGACAAGCGATGTCATTCTTGTTCCGGTATCGATCAACTACGACCAGATAACTGACGTTGGCTCATACACCGCCGAACAACGGGGTGGCAAGAAGGAAGCAGAATCCTTTGCCTGGGCGCTTCGCTTTCTTGGATCCCTGCGCCGACAGAATGGTCGAATCTACGTTCGCTTCGGTGAACCGCTGGCACTCAGCGATCACCTGGACCGCGACGAGGACCTGACGTCGCCTGAGGGACAGCTTGCGCTTCCGAAGATCGCATTCGAGATCAGTACGCGCATCAATGCTGTGACACCCATCACGGCGATAAGCATGGTCACACTTGCGCTGCTTTCGGAGGAGAACCATGGTCTGACCATCGCGGAGACTGCGTCGAGGATCGCGCCGTTCACCTCATTCGTTCAAGATCGAGATCTCCCCACCACGGACGATCTCCCCTTCGCATCGAACGACGAAATCGCTGCTGCTCTCGACGCTCTCGTCCTATCCGGAGTGGTCACCCGCACGGACGGACTCACCGATCGCGTCTACTCGATCAGTGAGGGCAAACACCTAGCGGCCGCGTACTATCGCAATACGATCATCCATTTCTTCACGATCGCCGGGATCACCGAACTTGCGCTCGGAATATCTGCAAGGCACGGCACCCCGGTCACAAGGCAATCCGTGGTTGAGCGCGCCCTCGAGATCAGAGACCTTCTGAAGTTCGAGTTCTTCTTCTCGCCGAGCGAAGCCTTTGGGGAAGAGATCGCTGAAGAGCTCCATCGGATCACACCCGGTGGCACAGACGATTGCGACGACCTCGGATTCGCCCCCGGCGCGTTCCATGCGAAAAGCCCGATCGTATTGCGACCATTCTTTGAGGCCTACTACGTGGTCGCTGCCTCACTCGCCTCTGCAGGGCACGATCCGCTGAGTGAGTCGGATCTTGCAGAGCGTGCTCTGGCAATGGGTGACCAACTCGCTTCCCACGGCGACATCTCCAATCAAGAAGCGGTCTCCACCGCCCTGTTCGACACCGGGATCAAACTTGTTGCAAGTCGGGGACTTCTGGACGGGCTTGAGAAGGATCGCGAGGCGCATCGCCAACAATTGCGCGAGATCCTCGACACACTCGATGCGCTCAGGGAACTGAGCACTGTATAGGTCGTACGACCCAGATTTCGCTCAACTTCAGGGCTGGGACGCCGATAAAGATCCAAGGGCAAGCGGAGCGTGCCTAGCGCACGCAGGAGTAGGTCGATGACGACCAAACAGATAGCGAACCAGTCAACCGATGGCGGTGGCAACACCGCCGACAACGCTGACGTGGCGTCTCGACAGGAAGTCGAGAGCGTTTCACGCGACCTACTCGCCAAGGCGAGATACGATGCCTTCAGGCTCATGACCGAGGCCCGCGGAGAGGCCGAGACAATCCTCGATGAGGCCCGCGCCGAAGCCACAGGAACCCTCACAGCAGCCCGAATATCCGCTGAGGCCACGGCCACCAAGGCCAAATCGGACGCAGATGCGACGAAGCTCGCCGCCATAGAAGACGCCGCTGCCATCGTGGCAAGCGCGCACCGCACGGCAGGCGAGCAATCACAGCCAGAGAACTCTGTTGCCCTCAAGGACGAACATCGCGCACTGTCCGAACGGGTGTCGACACTTCGCACCATCGCCGACCAACTTGAGGACAGATTTACGGCTCTTGCAATGACAGCCGGGACTTCTCCGGCGAGGGCAGCCGACGCTTCAGCCGACGCCACACGGCGTAATCCAGTGCCAGTGCTCGACGACAGCCCGTCGGTACCCACGACCGCGAACGATGAGGTTGCAGCGGCGCCCGTTGAACGCGACATCGAGAGGGATTCGTTCTACAACCGTCGTTCCGCAAAGCTACCCCACCTTGGTGAAGACGGCGGCAGAAGTGCGCTCGCCATGACCAGGATGTTCCGGGAGTCGCGAGGCGAGTGATACCCCCCGCCTACGTCAGGCGTAGAACGGGTTCATTCCCATCGAATGGTCCGTCACATCCACGACTTCGGTTATCTCCGGGATGGCGTCCAAGATCGCGCGCTCGATGCCCTGTCTCAAGGTTACGGCAGCGAGGCCGCATCCCTGGCATCCACCGCCGAGCTCGAGATGCGCGATTTCATCTTCGACTCGAATGAGATTCGCCACGCCGCCATGGGATGCGATAGCAGGATTGATCCTCTCCTCGAGAAGCATTCGTATCTTCTCCTCAGTCGTGCCCTCGAGTTCCAAGTCATCAAGATCCGTGCCGCCGAGCGTGGGAGATGGCACATTTGGATTACGCATCACGAGTCCGGGACCGGCGCCATCTCCGGAGAGGTCCAACACTGCTCCACGCAGGTTCTCCACGCTGTCGAGGGAGATCGCCACGGGAAGGCCGCCGTGATCCTCAACAATGTCGGACGAAGAAATGTCATCTGAGCGAAGGAACGATGTTTCATAGACAAAGCCCTGTGGTCCAACGCCTGTGATCCTCAATCCCAGATGCAGGTCAGGGATGCCTTCGCTCTCCCTGAGCGCAATGATCTGATCGCGAGCAGTGTCCGTAATTTCAACGACGGTCGTAGTGCTATTGCTCATGTCGGCGATGGTACCGGTGCGGAATCAGCTAGCGATACGGAGTTTCACCTGATGGGCACAAGGCTGTTCGTGGTGAGATCGAGGATCTGTTCCTGATCACTCCCGCGATCGGCGATCCAGCGACACAGAGTCTCTCCCGGGACGCGAACGATCCACCACATCACGTCCTTGGTTTCAGAGGCACGGGCAGATCGCCACGCCTCGCGGCCGTGCAGGATGGCGTCGGCTTCGATCTCGAAGGTCCCAAGAACACTCTCCTGGGTACCTTGGAATAGCCGACCCGGCTCCGGCGTCGGTTCGCAGAATTCAACAACCTCAAATGCCATCGCTCTTCTCCGTTGCCCAGTTCCATCGTACCAGCAAGGGCTGACATAGCTGGCGCAATCGTCCTGTGCAAAGACTTCCGAGTAACCCGCCCGCCGACGTTCCTCGTCCAGAGAAAGGGAAACCTTCTGTAGAATGCGAGGGTCGAAAAGTCGACCGCACCCTCCCGCAGCGGCTCTATCCAACGGAGGCAACACCATGAAAAAGGACCTGCCCGTCATCATCCAAGGTGGCATGGGCGTTGCGGTCTCGGACTGGCGCCTTGCCAACGCGGTCTCGTCACAGGGTCAACTCGGCGTTGTGTCCGGTGTCGCGCTTGGTGCACTCCTCGCGAGAAGGCTCGAAGTGGGTGATCCCGGAGAGCACATGCGCAGGGCGCTTGCCGCGTTTCCCTTCAAAGATGCCGCACAACGCATATTGGACAGGTACTTCATCGAGGGCGGCAAGGATGCTGATGCCCGATTCGCTGTGAAGCCCATGGCAAACATGCGTACGTCGCGTAGGGTGGAGGAACTGATAGTCGCCGGGTGCTTCACGGAGGTGTTTCTCGCCAAAGAGGGGCACAACAACCCAGTCGGCGTCAATTTTCTGGAAAAGATCCAAGTTACGACGCTGCCATCTCTGTACGGCGTGATGCTCGCCGGAGTCGATTATGTGCTCATGGGTGCAGGCATACCACGCTACATACCTGGCATCCTGGACCGCCTCGCAGAGGGATTCGACGTTGAGCTGAAGGTCGACGTCAAGGGACTCACGGATGAAGGTAACCCATTCATCAGATTCAGCCCGAAAGATTTCGCGAAGGAGCTCGTAAGCAAGCTGCCGCGACCAGATTTCCTCGCCATCGTTTCGTCCCATGTTCTTGCACGAATGCTCGCCACCAAATCCAATGGCGAGGTCAACGGTTTCATCGTCGAGTTGCCCGTTGCGGGTGGTCACAACGCACCTCCCCGCAAGAAGGGAGAATTCAACGAAGACGGCGAACCGATCTACGGCGATCGAGATGTCCCTGACCTCGTGGCCATTGCAGGTCTGGGCAAGCCCTTCTGGCTTGCAGGAGGTTTCGGCGAGCCTGACAAGGTGCGTGAGGCGCTCGACGATGGTGCGGTTGGTGTGCAGGTCGGGACTGCTTTTGCGTACTGCGACGAATCCGGATTCACCAGGGAGATCAAGGACACAGTCATCGACCAATCGCGACGCGGATCCCTTGATGTGTACACGGACGCGATCGCTTCACCGACAGGCTTCCCATTCAAGGTGCTGCAGCTTGACGATACGTTGTCGAATGAACGTGTGTACGAGAAGCGCGACCGAATATGTGACCTCGGTTATCTGCGCCACGCCTACGAGCGTGAGGATGCATCGATCGGATGGCGGTGCCCTGCTGAACCGGTCGACGATTACGTCAAGAAGGGCGGAGACATAGCAGATACCGTTGGACGAAAGTGCCTGTGCAACTCGCTGATCGCAAACGTCGGGCTACCTCAGATCCAGAGAAACGGAGAGGTGGAGGGAATCCTGGTGACATCTGGCGATGACGCTGCCATGGTGTCACGGTTCTCACCCGACGGGTCCACGAGCTACTCGGCTGCCGACGTGATCAACTATCTCCTCAGGGATGTTCCTGCCTGATCGACACGCGGTCGTCAAGGGGCAGGACCATGCGTGATTCGTGGACGAACAGCCACCGATCTCGCGCTTCGCCGTGCCAGGGTCACCCAAGTGCCGCGGCAACCCTACCGAGCCGGTCTTTTGCCTCTGCGGCTATGACGTCAGCACCTTCAGCATCCACAAATCCAACGATCGCATCCGGATCCATAAATCGGATGGCGACGGTCTCACCCTCCTGACGCAGCACCACGTTGCATGGCAGCAGCGCACCGATCTCCGAGTCGACCTCGATCATGCGATGCGCGAGGCGCGGGTTGCATGCACCCAGGATGACATAGGGATCGCGGTCGATGTCGATCTTCTCCTTCAACGTGGCCCGGACATCGATCCTGGTGAGAACCCCAAACCCTTCCACCGCCAGCGCTGTGGTAACTCGGTTCTCGACATCTTCCATCGTTCCTTTCACGACGGTTCCAAACGTGTACTCCATGGTGCTCCTCTGGTCGGTGTGGTGAGGCTCTGAGAATATCAGCCACGGCACCCACTGAATCCTGTGGTCGTGCCCATTCGCGGATGCGCGATATCGTGTCGAGATGCGCCGTGTACTTCTGACATGTACCACAGCGGTGCTCCTCACCGTTGCAGTAGCCCCACAACCCGCTCGCGCCGTCGGTGGGGAGGGCGAATCTTGGCCGGCCTTGCCAAAACCACGACCGTCACCGACATCCCAACACCCTCGGAGCCGACGTGGATGGCACGATAGATCTATTCGTCATCGACGATGATTCAATTGATGGTTGGGGATTCGATCCGAACAGTGTCGACGCTTGGCTGCTGCTTTAGGGCGCGAATCCCCCCCTGGATCGGATGAATATTTCCTTGCGATTCCGATCTCGACAATCGGCCAGGCCTCTGGGCGGTTCACTCAGGGTCGTCCCCATTGCGCTCGAGACAGATGACTCCGATTCGCCACATCAGATCACCGTCCCCTCGGGTTTCCCGGGGATCTTTTGGATGTAGGGGCTGCTGACTAGGACGGCGATGGCCGTGTCGATCTGTTCACCTTCGATGGGTTAGCCAAACAGGTGTTGCTCGTCAACACGCCCGTGCCGGACGGACTCCGTCTCGAAGTGTGGTTCGAACATGACGATCCCGAAGGTGAACAGGACGACCAGATAAGGGACAAACAGGACCTTGTCTTCACATCGAGCACATGGATCGCCACAGGTGCCTACGAATGGAGAACTCGCAACGGGCCGACGGTCGGATGTGATCCTTCGAGTGAGGACTGTGAAGTAAGTCTTGCGACACGACAGATCCTCAGCGAATTCCTTGCGTGGATCGACGGCATTCAACCGGCGGCCGGTACCACCACCAACGCGGCTGGTTGGGCACTTCTCCGGGCCGGTCACCAGATCCCTTGCGACGTCGGGAACGTCGACTGCTGGAGCGAGTCGATGCCGCGGTCGGAGCTGTCAGGCTTCTTTGGACAGTTCATCGCCTCCCGGAGAGACGATGAACCGCCGCCGCGCCGGCGGATCGTCCCCGGACCTGTTCGAGAACCGACCAAGAACGCGCCACGTTGAAATCACGGAGTGGGCGCCAATGAGGTGTCGCCCCCTCGGAGCACTGACCTTCCTCAGGCTTCGCTCAACCGACCTTGATGACCCGGCTCCCTCCGGCGAAGGTGTCGTGCCAACCAGTGTTCGTGACAGATTGGCTGATCGTGACCGCGATGTAGATGATTGCAGCCAACTGCGCGAATCCGCCAAGCACAGGAACGATGCTCAGGGCGTACCAGATGTTGCGCTTGACCGCCATCTCCAATGAAGGGTTTTCACCGTCGGGCCCCTGCGTCTTGAGCTTCATCATCATCTTTCCGACCGTCTGGCCTCGGGATGACTCCATCATGGCGAAGTACCCGATAGTGACGGCGGCCCAGATAACCCCAGCGATAAATCCTCCTGTGCTGAAACTGCCGAAGGCAGATCCCACACCAGCACTCCCGCTGAAGACTGCAACGACAACGATCGGCACGATGACCACGACGAAGACCATCCAAAGGATCAGCCCATCGATGAGTCGCGCCAAGAACCTTGGCAGGAGTTCTGCAGCGACAAGGTCGTTGGTGCCTTGCTGTTCAGGTTGCTGGCCTGTCATTTCCGCTCCTTCTCGTTCGAGTGTCTTCCCGAGAACGACAATAGCGAGTCCGGTTGTCAGCCGCGAGCATCCGATGTGGTTGACAACGACATTGGCAGGACGAGGGTTGTGATCAGGTGTGGCAGTTACGGAAACCTGCTGCATACCGGCGTTGGGAAGCCGATCCTCAGCATCCGTTCCACAACCCGGGTCGAGTGATCGCCGATCTCGTGGTCGGCGAGAGGCCCTGTGCATATGTTGCACAGGATCGTGCCTACACCGCGGTCCGAGTCGGCCTCACGTCGCCGATCACGTTCGGAAGGGCCATATCTGTCGTCGAAGAGGCGTCGCTTGGCTTGCATCGATTCCTCATTTCGTGCCTACTCACTACATCGGCACGAATCGAGCAGTCTTGATACGAATGGCCGAGTCGACCGATCTCAGTCATCCTCAGGAGCGTCAGCCAGGAGCGAAGCAGCCGAGGAGGAGCGTCGTGAAGCCAGGCCGTCGAATTCGCCCTGGAATGGACGGAACCCTCAAGCATCGCCTGAAGGCTCGTCTCGTGGGCGCTACTGGATTTGAACCAGTGACCCCTGCCGTGTCGAAGCAGCTCACAGCACTCCGGTCATGGTTCCAAACCTGAGTGATAGTTGGGTTTCTTGTTGCGTCCCTTGACCTCCCACCGATCTCACCACAGGCGCTACGCAGCGTCAAGTGGCCCACCATTTCGGTGTCATGTGGTCAGGGATACAGCTGTTTGGAAGGAGCGAAGAAATGAGTAGGAAGACATTCTGGAAGGTCAACTGGGATGGAGTGAGGATGTTGCATACGTGGGGCAATCCCACACTCCTCATATTCGAAGCAGTTGGTGGATTGTGGAAACGGAGAAAGACTATCTGCATGAACCCTGTTGATGGTCTTGCCATGGCGGACCGGATCTTCCAGGTCTACGGATTCGGCGGGGATACACCGGACTGGCGCAAGAGATTCCCCGACGAGTTCCCAAATCGACAATAGACGGTCCGGCTCTCCCACCCATCACGCACATACGCACCCTCGGGAAGCGATCCGATTTGGGGAAAGGGATGCGGCGGGGTGCGTATGTGGATCTGTGTTGAAGCTGAATCGCCAGAACGGCCTCACTTCAAACGATATGGGAAGTTGTCGTAGGTGTGTGGTTAGGCACGGCCAGTGAGATTCAGACGAGAGTTGCGTTCAGTGTGATCTCCACATTGCCAGCCAGCGCGTTGCTCACTGGACATCCGACCTTGGCTGCTTCAGCCTTCTCTGCAAAGGTGTCGGCGTCGATACCTGGAACGGTCGCGTCGACGGTAAGTTCCATCGTGCGAATCCGGAATCCATCATCACCCTTGGTGAATGTCGCGACCGCGCTCGTATCCAGGTTCTCGGGGGGAAATCCAGCTCCTGCGAGTTCGTTGGAGAACGCCATCGAGAAGCATGCCGCATGTGCTGCCGCGATCAGTTCCTCAGGGCTGGTCTTTCCTGCCGCTTCTTCGGTTCGGCTCGCCCAACTCACAGGAAGAGGGCCTGCCGCCCCACTCTTGAAATCGACCGTACCGGACCCTCCGAAGAGGTCCCCCTGCCATTTCGCTGATGCAGTGCTTTTCATGATCTCGTCCTTCCCTTGCCACGCGAACTCACGATTCCACGCCCATGATACGTTGGCTCAGATCGCCAGAACGCGGCTCCTGTGGTCCGTCTTCTAGACTCGAATCCGATGAGGACTCGAAGCAATATTCTTATCGCGAACGGTCTGC
>PVMK01188796.1_pt1 | contig 11642 bp, 12 predicted proteins | sample 1853481 | NCBI WGS metagenome assembly PVMK01 (sample SAMN08533507, study PRJNA380276) | Marine sediment metagenome, whole genome shotgun sequencing project. | reverse complement strand
CCGTATCCACTGGCAGGGTGCGCTTGGTTCCCAAGCGGTTGGCCTTGGTATCCCCATTCTTGGGGATCAGTTCGGTGTCCTCCACTTCCAGGCCGCGCACTTCTCCCCGCTCGCCGCCGATAATGCGGCTGGGCGAGGCCAGGAAGTGGAGGACACCGAACTGATCCCCAAGAATGGGGATACCAAGGCCAACCGCTTGGGAACCAAGCGCACCCTGCCAGTGGATACGGTTGTTTTCTGCATCGGTGATAAGGTGCAGGATGGCTTTGGCCTCCCGGTGCGCTGGAACGAATTTGTGAAAAATCCCGAGCCGAGTTTTCCGGTCCAGGATAATTCCTATGAAGCCTATGATCCTGAACTGGATAAGCCCATTGAGGGCGTTTTTGTGGCTGGTTGGTCGCGCGAAGCCAGCAGCGGCTTGGTTGGTGTGGCTCGCAAAGATGGCGAAAGTGGTGCCAAGGCGGTTTTGCAGTATCTTGCAGGTCAACCTCCCCAGCTGGATATGGCTAAAAGCCTGGAAGAGTTTCGCCAGCGCCTGTCCAATCTTGATAAACACGTGGTGACCAAGCCAGAATGGGAGCGGCTCGAAGCCCAGGAAGAGGCTGAAGCAATCAGCCTGGGTTTGGATGAGTTTAAGTTTGCTTCCAACGAGGAGATGCTAGCCGCGATAGAGAGATCACATCTCCAACCTGCTGACTGAATTACCAGCCTGATTCCCGAAGTTCCCCATTCCCCGAAGGGCTTTCACCCTTTGGGGAAGTTTCTTTGTGGCATAATTTATTGCAATAAACTGTAATAAAAAAGCGAAATTTACGTTATTAATAGTGAGTCCCATGGGTGTGGGATATCTCTCCCTCGATTATGGGAGAAGGTTTAATGGGGAGGTACGGGTGCGACGTCTAATCGTATATGGTTTGTGGGCCCTTGGATTGGGCTGGTTGGTGATTTGGGGTGTCTCCGCAATGGTGAGAGACACGATGCCAACCGGTGTGGTGTGGGCATTTTTATCCATGGTTGTCTGGTGGCTGGTAGGTGGTGCAAGAGCAGACAGCCCCAAGGACAATTGAATTCACCTTGTAACTGGAGTAATACTGATCCGTCCGGTTGAAACCGGACGGATTTTTTGTTAATCTCCATGTTTAAGCGCTCTGCTGCTGCACAAGGTAAACGGTCTGTCCTGGCATGGGCATATCTATCTGCGCATCATCGAAGGCATCTTTGAGCGCATTGAGTCCCGCATCCTTGGCGTTTGCTACGTTTGTTTGGCTGGTGTCGATCCAGAAATAAAGCGTCAAATCCATTGTTGTACTGCCAAAATTTTCAAATAAAACTTTCGGCGCTGGCTCGCTCAGCAGGCCTTGGATTCCACTGATTGCTGCTAAAGACGCCTGGCGCACAGATTCTGGATCGCTGTCGTAAGCTACACCCGTGCTGATTGCCACCCGTCTCGTCTCTGCCTGGCTGAAATTCGTGATCGGCGAGATCATCACCTCGCCATTAGGAATCAGCACCAGCTTTCCGTCGGTGGTCCTGACCTGGGTCGCGCGCAGGTCAATGGCTTCAACTGTTCCGGAGTACCCACCAACTTCGATGAATTCGCCGATTTCGAATGGTTGTTGGATCAGCATTAAGATCCCGGCGATAAAGTTTTTACTGACGTCCTGCAGGGCAAATCCGATCGTGATCCCCGCTACGCCCAGGCCAGCCAGGAATGCGGTCAGGTTGAAGCCGACCATTTGTAGTGAGATGGCTGCCACTAGGATCACGACCAACCAGTACGACAGTTGGGACAGCAAGTTGATTGGCTGTGAATTTTCAGTGCGGCGCTCCAGCCCCCTGCGCACCAGGCGCCTGACGATGCTTGCCAGGTATAGGCCGACTGCAAAAACCACCAGGGCTGCGATCAGTGATGGCAGCATTGTCAAGAAATCGACTAACAGCTGCTGTAGAATTGTTGACAAGGAAAGGGTTTCCTCGATCATAATCATTTCCTCCTTGAGAGAATTTGGTTTCCCAAATCATACCGTATTGAGTAGAGAAATCAGGAATCAAGTAGAATCATTTAATGCCATCCGTCTCCGTGCTCATGCCCTGCTTCAATGCCGCTGCAACCTTGCCAGCTGCCCTGGAAAGCATCTCCCAACAAACCTTGACGGATTTTCAAGTCGTGGCAATCGATGATGGCTCTACCGACGGCACACGGGACCTGCTGGAAAGTTGGGCAGCAGGGGATACACGCTTCCAGATAGTAAGCCAGGCGCACCAGGGTATCATTGTGGCTCTGAACACGGGCATTGAGTATTGCCGGGCGGAATATATTGCCCGCATGGATGCCGATGACCTGTCGCATGCGGAGCGCTTTACCCGGCAAAGCACATTTTTGGATCAGCATCCTGAGATTGCGCTTGTTGGCTGCCGGGTTCGGGGATATCCGCCGGACGATGTACGGGAAGGGTTTTCAGTTTACCTTGATTGGCAAAATGCACTGCTCAGTGATGAGCAAATCCGCCGTGAAATTTTTGTAGAAAGCCCTCTTGCCCACCCCAGCGTGATGATGCGCAGGGATGACCTGATCGAGGTGGGCGGCTACCAGGAACATGGCTGGCCTGAAGATTATGATTTATGGCTGCGCTTTTACCTGGCTGGAAAGCGGTTTGCCAAGCTGCCGGAAGTGCTGCTGGATTGGCGTGAGCATCCTGAGCGATTGACGCGCCAGGACAGCCGTTATTCCCTGGAAAACTTCCTGCGCGTAAAAGCGAAATACCTGCTGCAAGGACCTCTGAGAGGTAGAGATGCGCTTCTAATCTGGGGAGCTGGTATGACCGGGCGGCGCCTCAGCAAGCATCTTCTTCGCCAGGGAGCCCCCCTTAAAGCTTTTATCGATGTCGACCCGGATAAAATTGGGCGCACCCGCCGTGGCTTTCCAATCCTCTCGCCGGATGACCTGTTGGACTGGTGGCGCAAGGCAGCCAGCCCGGTTGTTCTTTCCGCGGTGGGTGCTCGTGGTGCCCGCAGCTTAATCCGCCAACACCTGACTGATTCCGGGCTGCATGAAGGCAGAGATTGGTGGGGTGTGGCCTGAAATCTCCCATTTGGAAAATGGAGCACAAAATGGAATTTAGCGAAAAAATCGAACCAGGAATGACCAGGGAAGAGGAATTTCCGGTTGCAGAGCAGAATGCCGCCATTCACGTGGGCAGCGGCAGCTCACCCGTGCTGGCCACACCCTGGATGATTGCATTCATGGAGCGTGTTTCCCACCGCTTGCTGGCCGAACATCTCTCTCCGGGTGAAACCAGTGTGGGCATTTATCTCGAAATCAAGCACCTGGCACCAACACCCGTGGGAGCTGCGGTGAAAGTGAAGACACGGGTTACCGAAATTGCAGGAAACCAGGTCACCTTTAGTGTAGAAGCATGGGATCAAATTGAAAAAGTGGGTGAGGGCATCCATCGCCGGGCTGTTATTGATGAAGCACGTTTTTTACGCCGGGTAAAGGCCAAGCAGTAAATCAAGAACTATGCGCATCCTTTATGATGGCTGGTCGCTGGTGTACGAGCCGCTCGGACCGGCATCCCTGCACCTGCTCTCTATCCTGGAAAATATTCCGGGGGAAATCAGCCCCGTTTTAGCACTGCCGGAAGATACTCCAGCATGGCTCGATTATTCCGAAACAGTAATTATCCCTGCACAAAACACCCCTTGGGGGCGGCTGCGCTGGGAACAATTCACGCTACCGTCATTGGCCAGAGAGTTAAGTGCCTATCTGCTGCACCTGGTTACCCCCAGCGCACCAGCTTTGAGAAATCCAAATACCCTGTTCAGCCCAACTGGATTTGGTGCTGGCAGACATAGCTGGTCCGGAATACAGCCTACCTTCGAGGTTTCCAAACACGTTTTCGACCGCCTGCGAATCTCGATGGGGTTGGGTGGCTTGGTGCATGTTAGCAGGATCCTTTGGCCGAGCGATTTGCCTGCGCCAGCATTGGCAGGTCCGTTGGAGCGCATCCAACCCATTCTGCCTTTGAAATTTGCACAGGGTCAGGATCTGTTTGCCAGACGAAATTGGCAGCTGCGTGATATGGGTACTTCTTTGATTGCGGAACCGCAGCTGCCGGATGAGTTTATCCTTTATCATGGTCCCGGCGGCAGGAGGCATCTCGAACTCCTTGCGCAGGCCTGGCATTGGGCTGCAGCGCCCATCGGTGAAAATTATCCCTTATTGCTGATTGGACTGCATGATGAAGACCGCCAGATTGTATCCGAACTGGTTAATCAGTTGGATTTTGGTGGCAGTTTCCTGGCGCTGCCGGATGTGACGCCGGACATGCTGCCCGAGCTCTACCAGCTCAGCACAGCTGTCTTCCACCCCGTTCCTGCTTCTCCATGGTGCGGTCCTGTCCGGTTAGCCCTGGCTTCTGGAAAACCGTTAGCTGCGACCGGGGAGAGTCTGACAGCTGCCATCGCCGGGCCTGCTGCTTACCTGGTGAGTGAAAATGATGCCCGCGCTTTGGGTGCTGCCCTGGTAACAATTATCGTTGAACAGGAGATGGCAGATAATTTGTCTGCTGCTGCGGTGCACAGGACCCAGGATTGGATCACCAATAACATTGGAGATCAACTGCTCAGACTTTACTCGAGTGCGAGCAGGATAAGATGATTACCGTGATTGGGTGTAAGCTATTCCCCCAGGGAGCGGGTACGGGTACGACCGATCAAGGTCGCATAAACAGCCAGGCCGATACCGCCCAGCAGCAGCAAACCGCCCGCGACACCAAGCAGAAGAGAGCGACTGTTACCGCCCGCGGCGGCAGTTTCTTCCTCCATAGCGGAGCTAACTTGAGCCCCAAAATCCAAATAGGTCTCAGTACCTGGTTCCAAATCCAGCGAGTAATTAAGCACCGTCGTGGGATTATAGCCTTCTGGAACAGCTACGCTGATCGTATATTCACCTTGCATTAATTCTGCAAAGCAAAAAGCCTCGAAGCCACTAATCGTGGGTTCGGTTAAGTTGACCTCACCCGAGAGGTCGCTGACGCTGATCGCTCCCTCGGGGATCGACTCTTCTTCCTCCTGGCGGATTGAATCGCCATTAACATCGTTGTATAAAATTACGCACAGGGTTCCGGAACCGGGCAGGGGTGTTGCGGTAGGCAGGATAGGACCAGGAGTTGGACTCGGTCCAGCGGTGGGGGTTACTTCAGATGGTCCCCCAAATCCTAGCAGGACTTCCTCGCCTTCTAGGAGAATGGTATCGCTGGTGGCATTATTTAAACCTAATAATACATTCAGCTCGATCGCGTGTTTCGCTGCAACTACCCACCATGATTCGTTCGCTTTCACGATGTAGAGGATGCGCCCATCTGTCCCCGGAGTAGGGGTGGGGAAGGGTGTGAATTGTGCCGCGGGCGCTGCAGACACAGGTGGGATGGAGCTGATCGTAACCAAGAATAATACAACCAACCCTAAACCTGCCAGGCAGAAGGGGATCATTTTTCTGAACATGTGTAAAATTATACTTGAATTACAAATTGCTTGGTTAGGGAGCAATTAACAAATCACTGGCGCGGTATAATCCAGCCAGGTATATGTCGAAGCATTCCTCGAGTTTTGCAGATTCAAATTCAAGTCAAATTGGCATCTGGAAGCTGGCTGGTGGGCGGGTGATATCAGCCGTCATCACGCTGCTCCTGGTGGTGCTGATCTGGTTCCTCCTGACGCAGATGGTCCAGGCTGGGGGGATCGATGCCTGGCAGGTGCTCCTGCTGATTATTTTGGCTGCCGCCCTGCCGATGGGTGTTGAACGCAGCTTGGCTTCATTGCCGATGTCAATCGGTTGGCGCTATCGAACAGCTTTCTTGAGCGCGGTTGGGGTTTTCCTGGGGACCTGGCTTGTGGTCTGGTTCCTATCTGGATCAGGCTTGTCAGCCTGGTGGTTGATCCTGATTGTCTTTGCAACCTACCTGGGCTGTATACTCGCGACCCATTTCAATGAAGGTTTGTGGGAAAACAACTCATCCCCCTCAGATGAAGTAACGCAAGACGTTTACCAGCGGCACCTTACGCTGATCGGTCAACCTGATCGCGTGCCAGTCTTAAAGCGCGCCTTCGATATATTATTGTCCTCGTTTGGGTTGCTCGTTTCTTTGCCAGTCTGGTTCCTGGGCGTCTTCATTATCTGGCTCGAAGACCCCGGCCCGCTGCTCTTTGTCAAGAACTCGGTTGGCAGAGGTGGTATGAATTTTCACCAATATAAGCTGCGCACGATGGTACGTGGCGCCGAAGATGCCACTGGGCCCGTTTCGGCCAGCGAAAAAGATGCGCGTGTTTTAGGTATGGGATACCTGCTGCGCAAGACTGCCCTGGATGAACTGCCTCAGTTGATCAACATTTTGCAGGGCGAGATGAGCTTCGTAGGCCCGCGCCCCCAGCGCACCGTGCTTGTGCAGGGCTATTTGCGGGATCTGCCCGCATATGCCCAGCGCCACCGGGTATTGCCAGGCTTGGCTGGTCTGGCCCAGGTGGCAGGTGATTATTACCTCACGCCCCTCCAGAAGCTGCGTTTTGACCGCCTGTACATCAAATACACCAGCCTGGGATTCGACTTGAAATTGATCCTCCTGGCTTTCTTGATCACATTCTGGTATCGCTGGCAAAAGGATTGGGATGGGCGCTTACCCCGCAAACTACTGCGCATGGGGAGTGGGGGTAAATAACCGTACCTCAGAATTTCTCTTTTTATGAGAACCTGGAATTAACTATCCCCAGGTTTTTGTTTTCTCAAATTAATCCAGTACCCCCACAGCACAAGGTTGATCACCAGAGCATTTACCCCCTGCCCGATGATTGTCCCGTAAACACCCCAGTTTAATATCGCCCAGATGCCGACTGTAAACATGCTTGCGATGGCCAATATATTGGCGACAAAGATCGGTCTTGAAAGCTGTGCAGCTTTGAAGATGGATTGCAGCGGCCAGTAGGCGAACATCAAGGCATAGAAAAGCGCCATGAGGGTGACGCCGCTGCTGAATTCGAGGAATTTTTCACCGTAGATCAAACTCAGCAGCTGTTCAGGGAAGGCCAGGGCGATGATCAATATCACCAGGACCGGCAGTACGATTGCGAGGTAGATGCTGCGCAAGGTATGGGTGAGAGCTTGCAGCCCGCCCTTCTCGTAGAGCTTGGCAGCTCTCGGTGTGAGAAATGTGTCAATCGCGCGCAGCAGCAGGTGAACAGGCGCCACCAGATTCTGCAGGGCACGGTATGCACCGGCAGCCGCGAAGCTGATCAGGCCTGCCGTCAGGATGGGATAGAACTCCACCGCAGCCCAGTTGGCCAGGAAGCTGCCCAACAACCAGCGCCCAAAAGTCCAGTTTTTCTGCCAGGTACCTTTCAGACTGGCGATCTGTCGAGTCCAGTAATTCCTTGTGAACCACAGGCTGGGGATTAATGCCACGAATGCTCCCCAGGCGATTGCCTCCAACCCGGATATGCCGGTTAATGTACCCTGGTTTGCCAGGTAGACCAGAAGTGCAATGCGTGCTCCATTGCCGATCACGCTCGTAACCACTGCGCTGAGAACCTTGCCCCGCGTGTACAGCATGCGCCTCAAGTATTCCTGCAGCTGCCACCACAGGAAGGGAAGCCAGAGGATGTAAAGCGTGGGCCCGGCAGTGTCGTTGCCCAACTCGATCAGCGCCCAACCTAAAAATGCCACTATGGATGCCGAGAGAATTGCTAATGCGATCTGGAACAGGCTGGTGCTGGATGCATAGCGTTTGAATTCATCCTGGGTCATGCCAGCGCCGAACACGTTCATCGGCTGCACGATTAAACCATCCTGGAAAGCACGCACCAGACGCAGCGTTACAAAGCCCACCCCGTAAACCCCCAGCTGGGTGGGGTCCACATTCCTGGCCAGGATGATCGTGGCCACGAAATTGGATAGGCTGATAACGGATTGGTCGATGGCTGCCAGGTAGCCCTGGCGGGCCCCCTGTCCAGTGAATAGAGTGAACAGAGACCCGAGCAAGATTTTAACCTGGCTGCTGGTTGATTTCGAATTGTTATTAATGGGGGAATTGGTCTCAGGAGGCATCTGGTTTGCTCAAAGTGCTCTGGGATTATAAAGCAAATGCCCGGGTTTTAGGAACTCGGGAAGTAACATTTTAAACACCTGCAATCCTCATCTGGCATAGGGCAGCTTGATGTATAATCAAATCAAAGAATGTTCTGTTTACGATGCTTCAGGAGTGTCCTTCATGAACGCTGATTTGCTGCTTGATCCCAACATCGCATACCTGATTTTGGTAGGGGCTGCCCTGCTGACCATGATGGCGGTCTTAAATCCGGGCACTGGTGTCCTGGAAATTGTGGCTTTGTTCCTGTGGCTGATCTCGGGCTACATCATCTTCAGCATGCCGGTCAATTTCTGGGCATTAGGGCTTATGCTCCTGGGAGTCGTGCTCTTCCTGCTCTCCCTGCGCAAGATCAAGAGCCTGGTATACCTGGCCTTATCCATTCTGGCGGTGATCGTCGGCTCCATATTTCTGTTTGATCAAGATGGTTGGCAGCCCGCGGTTAATCCGGTTTTAGCGGTGGTCGTATCGGTGTTTGTAGCAGGCTTTACCTGGATCGTGGCTCAGAAATCCTTGGAAGCCGATCAAATGCGCCCCGCCCACGATCTGGAGGCGTTGGTCGGCGCAGTCGGTGAGGCGAAGACTTCCATCAGCGATGAGGGCTCGGTCCAGGTTGCAGGAGAGCTGTGGAGCGCTAAGAGCCATCAGGCGATCCCAGAAGGGAATCACGTTCGCGTGACGGGCCGTGACGGTTTCAGCCTGGTTGTTGAAAAGATTGACGATCAAGAATAATACATAACCTATAAAGGAGTTCATCTATGAATGAGTCTACGCTTTTACTATGTCTGGTTGGATCAGCGCTCCTGATCGCATTGGCGCTGCTGGTGACTGCCATCCGGGTCATCCCTGAATACCAGCGTCTGGTCGTCTTTCGCCTGGGGCGCTGTGTTGGTGCCCGGGGTCCCGGGGTTGTGTTTCTGATCCCGGTCGTTGATCGCGGTGTTAAGGTAGACCTGCGAGAACAGGTGCGCGATATTCCCCACCAGACCTCCATCACCAAGGATAACGCTTCCATTTCTGTTGACTTCATCTGGTACTACAAGGTGCTCGACGCGACGGAAAGTGTACTCCAGGTTGGCGACTTCGAACTCGCGGCGGAAGGCATGGCTACGACGACGTTGCGAGCGGTGCTCGGTGGCATTATGCTGGACGATGCCCTCTCAGAGAGGGAGCACATTAACAACATGCTGCGTTCGCGTTTGGACGAGGTTACCGAGCGCTGGGGTGTCAAGGTTACCAACGTGGAAATTCGCGAGATTGTGCCGCCGAGGGAAATCCTGGATGCGATGAACCGCCAGATGTCCGCGGAGCGATTGCGCAGGGCGACAGTGACCGAATCGACGGGGACGAGGGAGGCAGCTGTCAACGTGGCCGATGGCGAGAAGCAGGCTGCTATCCTGGAGGCCGAGGGTGAGAAGCAATCCAACATTTTGCGGGCGGAAGGTGCCAAGCTGGCCCAGGAGCTGACCGCAGAAGGTTTCGCTGCCGCGCTGGATAAAATCTACGAGATCGCGCAGACCGTCGACCAGAAGACGATGACCCTGCAGTACTTCGAGACGCTCAAAGAGATGGGTGCCAGCCCCTCCACGAAGTACATCTTCCCTATGGAGTTCAGCCAGTTCATTGAGCGCTTCACAAAGGGTTCTGATAATTCGTAGTTTTAGCAGAATTTGGCCGGGGAGGGGGCCGGCTGGATTATCATTATCAGTATGAATCAAGTTTCATCAGCCGCACCAGGTAGCGCGGCGGTTATCGAGCCGGCTACCTGGCGTGATTTAAGCGCATTTCGACATCTTGAGCGGGTCTGTTTCCCAAAAGATGTATGGCCGCTGCTCGACATGGTCGGCGTACTGACCTTCCCGGGCGTGGTGCGCTTGAAAGCCACCCAGGCAGGGGTGATGGTGGGCTTTGTCGCTGCTGATGTGCGCCGGCACGAGGACCTGGCCTGGATCTCGACGCTGGGGGTGCTGCCGGAATTCAGGCGGCGGGGACTGGGCTCGCGACTGCTGCTGGCCTGCGAGGAACTGCTGCCCGTCTCGCGGGTGCGGTTGAGCGTGCGTGCCGCAAACGATCCCGCCTTCCAAATGTATACCCAACACGGCTACCAGCAGCACAGTGTGTGGAAGCGCTACTACTCGGATGGCGAGGACGCGCTGGTGCTGGCGAAAACGCGCTGAGGGGTTTGGGCTATAATAGGCGCACTCATGGACATTTCATCGCTCTCGAAACCGGTGTTGATCACCAGGCCGGACGCATTAATCCAGCTGGCCAACCAGCTGGCCAAACGAGCCGATCCTGGCGGTGGACACGGAATCCAAACAGCCTGTACGCCTATCCAGGAGCAGGTGTGTTTGATCCAGTTCTCGACCCCGCAGGATGATTTCCTGGTTGACCCGCTGGCGCTGGATGATCTTTCCCCATTAGCAGGGCTGTTTGCCGATCCGAAAATTGAGAAGATATTCCACGCCGCAGAATACGACCTGATCACCCTGAAGCGCGATTACCAGTTTGATTTTGAGAATTTGTTTGACACCATGATTGCAGCGCGCATCCTGGGTTGGGAGAAGATCGGGCTGGGCTCGATCTTGAAGGCCGAGTTTGACGTGGAGCTGAACAAGCGCTACCAGCGGGCGAACTGGGGCAAGCGCCCCATCCCATCAGAGATGGTGAATTATGCCCGGCTGGACACGCACTACCTGATCCCGCTGCGCTACCGGTTGAAGAACGAGCTGCTGTCCAAGAAGCGATGGCCGCTGGCGGAGGAGGATTTTGGACGCCTGCGCTATATCAACGGGCGCGACCCGAGCGACCTGCCAGAACCATGTTGGCGGGTGCGCGGGGCTTACGACCTTGATGCGCAGCAAGCGGCGGTGCTGCTTGAGCTGTGTGTCTACCGCATGGAGATGGCTGAAGCGATCAACAGGCCGCTGTTCAAGGTGATCTCTGACCAGACCTTATTGGCGATCGCTGAGGCCTGCCCACGCTCGGGGAGCGAGCTGCGTGCAGTGCCGGAGCTGAGCGAAAAGCAGTACCAGCGCCATCGCAGGGGTATTATGAATGCTGTCCAGGTAGGATTGAAAGCCGAGCCGATTTACCCGCCGCGCAATCCTAAGCCGGATGAGGTTTTCCTGGCACGCCTGGAGGAGCTGCGCACCTGGCGCAAGGAGACCGGGAAGAAAAATGATGTCAAGTCGGACGTGGTGCTGCCGCGGGATGTGATGTTTGCCATCGCGACGCGCAACCCGGACTCCTTGGAGCAGCTGGGGGAGGTGATGGCGCAGCTGCCCTGGCGCCTGGAGCAGTACGGGGAGCAGATTTTGGGGGTGTTGAGGGATATCTGAATCTTCCGCAGGCTGAGCATCCTTGGCAAGTCCATTAAGAACGTCCCCTCACGTCATTCCCGCGCCCCACATGTCATTCCCGCATGTCTATAGCGGGAATCCATCATCAACACTGGATGCCCGATAGAAACACTCGGGCATGACATCAACCGCACACGTCATC
>PVMK01182734.1_pt1 | contig 11644 bp, 8 predicted proteins | sample 1853481 | NCBI WGS metagenome assembly PVMK01 (sample SAMN08533507, study PRJNA380276) | Marine sediment metagenome, whole genome shotgun sequencing project. | reverse complement strand
CAGGGCCGAGGTGGGCGCGCTCGACATCTACCGCTCGACCTTCCGGCCCCTGAAGCACACGCTCACCGGCCGCGACGAGAAGACCATGATGAAGCTGATCGTCGCCCGCGACAGCCAGAAGGTGGTGGGCGCGCATATGGTTGGCCTGGACGCGGCGGAGATCATCCAGGGGGTCGCCATCGCCATCAAGATGGGCGCGACCAAGGCCGACTTCGACGCCACCGTCGGCATCCATCCGACGGCGGCCGAGGAGTTCGTCACCCTGCGCGAGCCGGTCAAGGAGGCGGCGGAGCAGGCGGCGGAGTAACCCGGCTAAAGCGTTTCCGCTTCGCTGGGTCTCGGCGCCGGCCCGCTCGAGCCCTGCTCGCTCAGTTGCTTGACATGAGCTTGGAGGTCGAACTCGAGGGCGGTGCCGTCCTGGGCCGAGATGACGAGACGCCCGGCCGTCGCGTCGAAGCGCAAGTCGTAGCTTTCGCCACTGGCGTCAGGCCCCAGGGTGCCCTGCCAGAGCCTATCGTTGTAAGCATAGAGTTGTCCGCGGCCAATCCGCTCGAAGGCGGGCATCGAGCTGCGATTTCCCGTGACATAGCCTAGAATGACAGCCACATGAAAGCGTGGGGGGGCACATCAAGGCCCATTGCGGGACGGTCGGAGCTGGTGGGAGGTGTCCCTTGAGACTGCCGTTTCCTGTGGAAAAGTCGGGCCGGGGCGGCTAAAACCCCGTCTCCCCATCGAGTTCGGGCGAATTTGAACGAAAGATCCTGAGGAAGCGAGGTCCGTTATGACCGCGAAATGGAGCCCGGAATCCTGGCGCGAGAAGGAAATCCGCCAGGCCCCCCGTTATCCCGACGAAGCGGCGCTGGCCGACGTCGAGGCGCGGCTCGCCAACTATCCGCCGCTGGTCTTCGCCGGCGAGGCGCGGCGGTTGAAGGCGCAGCTCGGCGAGGTGGCCGAGGGCAAGGCCTTTCTGCTGCAAGGCGGCGACTGCGCCGAGAGCTTCGCCGAGTTCCACGCCAACAACATCCGCGACACCTTTCGCGTGCTGCTGCAGATGGCGGTGGTGCTGACCTTTGGCGCGACCTGCCCGATCGTCAAGGTGGGCCGCATGGCCGGCCAGTTCGCCAAGCCGCGCTCGGCCTCGACCGAGGTGCAGGACGGCCAGGAGCTGCCCAGCTACCGTGGCGACATCATCAACGGCATCGATTTCGAGCCCGCGTCGCGGATACCGGACCCGGAGCGTTTACTGCGCGCCTACAACCAGTCGGCGGCCACCCTCAACCTGCTGCGCGCCTTCGCCCAGGGCGGCTTCGCCGACCTCCAAAAGGTGCATCAGTGGACACTGGAGTTCGTCGACGGCAGCCCCCAGGGCGAGCGTTACGAAGCCATGGCCGCGCGCATCGACGAGACGCTCGAATTCATGGCGGCCTGCGGGCTGACCCCGCAAACGGCGCCGCAATTGCGCGAGACCGATTTCTACACCAGCCACGAGGCCCTGCTGCTGAACTACGAGCAAGCGCTTACCCGTGTCGATAGCCTGACCGGGCAGTGGTACGACTGTTCGGCCCATCTCCTGTGGATCGGCGACCGCACCCGGCAGATCGAGGAAGCCCACGTCGAGTTCCTGCGCGGGGTCAAGAACCCGCTCGGCCTCAAGTGCGGGCCGAGCCTGGATCCCGACGATCTGCTGCGGTTGATCGACGCGCTCAATCCGGAGAACGAGCCTGGGCGCCTCACCCTGATTGCGCGCATGGGGGCCGACAAGGTGGCGGCCTGCCTGCCGCCGCTGGTGCGGGCCGTGACCCGGGCGGGCCGCAAGGTGGTCTGGTCCTGCGATCCCATGCACGGCAACACCATCAAGTCCTCCAGCGGTTACAAGACACGGCCGTTCGAGCGCATTCTGAAGGAGGTGAAGAGCTTCTTCGAGGTGCACCGGGCCGAGGGCAGCTATGGCGGCGGCGTGCATTTCGAGATGACCGGCCAGGACGTGACCGAGTGCATCGGCGGCGCCCAGGCGATCAGCGACGAGCACCTCGGCGACCGCTATCACACCCATTGCGACCCGCGCCTCAACGCCAGCCAGGCCCTGGAACTCGCCTTCCTGATCTCCGAGCACCTGAAGGAAGAGCGCGCCGCCTTGGCCGGCAACGGGCGGCGGGTGGCGGCGGCGTCCTGAGAGGATAAACCGCCGGACGATTCAGGCAGCGGAGGGCGGCGCCATGCCGAAGGAAAGGGTCGAGCCGAGGATCGCCGCAAGGCCGTCTTCACCGGCTGAAGTCAAGAGGGCCGAGGGCGAAGAGGCCGGGCGCGAGGAGGCTGATTGTCGGGTGAGCACCACCTGGCCACGCCGGAACGGCGACGTAAACGCCTGGACCGACCATTATTTCAACCGCACCCAGGACGTGGTCGGGCGCTTCGGTGACCGGACGGTGACCTACGCGCTGTTCCTCAGGCGGCCTTGCGTCTCCGCGCCGAGGCTTGCCATTGCCTGGCTGGAGGGCGTTGCGGCGGAGCGCGGCATCACCTTCGATATCGATTTGCGCTACGAGGAGAGCCGCTGGGTCGGGGCCGGCGAGCCGCTGATTTACGTCACCGGTTCGCTCTACCACCTGGTCGATCTGGAAACCTTGTTGCTGCAGAAGCTGGGACCGGCCTGCGTCGCCGCCTACAACGCCTACACCATGTGTGCCGATCTGCCGAAGGTCGCATTCCTCGCCATGGATGCGCGCCACTGCGCCGGCACCGAGATGGCGGAGATGATGGCCTATGCCGCTTCGGTCGGCTCGGCCCGGGCCGGGCGCAAGGTGAGCGCCATCGGCTTCGTCGGCAACGCGACCGATGCCACGGCCCACTTCTTCGGCAACGCGGGCGGCATGGGCACCATGCCCCATGCGCTCGTCGGCTACGCCGGCTCGACCGTCCGTGCCGCCGAGATGTTCGACGAAAGCTTCCCCGGCCAGCCCACGACGGTGCTGGTCGACTACTTCGGCCAGGCGGTGAGCGACTCCTTGGCCGTCTGTCGCCGCTTCCCGGAGCGCTGCGCGGCCGGCACGCTCTCGATGCGCATCGACACGCCGGGCGGACGCTTTCTCGAGGGCCTCGATCCGGCCGCTTCCTATGCGGTGCTGGAGCGTCACGTGCCCGAGGCGGTCCGCGGCTACCGCAACGAGGCGGAGCTGCGCTATCTGGTCGGCGCCGGCGTCTCGGCCGCGGCCATCTGGCACCTGCGCGAAACGCTCGACGACGCGGGTTTCGACAAGGTGAGGATCGTCGCCTCCTCGGGCTTCAATCCGGCCAAGTGCCGGCTGATGGCCGAGGCCAAGGCGCCGATCGATATGATCGGCACGGGTTCATTTCTGCCGGAGCTCTGGTCCGAGACCTACGCCACCGCCGATATCGTCGAATACGATGGCGAGCCAAGGGTGAAGGTCGGCCGCGAATTCCTGCTGCGGAAGTAGCAAGCGTGCCCAACCTGGGCCGGGCGCGTGTCATGAACGGGAGGACCAAACCATGGCGGACTTGCATGGCGTGATCGCGGCGCTGTCGACGCCGTTCGACGAGACCGGCGAGGTCCTCGACGAAGGGGCCTTGCGCAGCCACCTTGACGCCATGCTGGAGGCCGGCGTGCACGGCATCGTGCTGTGCGCGGGAACCGGCGAGTTCGCCTATCTGCGCGAAGACGAGAAGACGCGCATCTTCGAGATCGGCATCAACCACGTCGACCGGCGTGTGCCGATCGTGGCGCAGACGTCGGCCATCAGCACGGTCGACGCCATCGAGAAATCGAAGCGCGCCGAGGACCTGGGCGCCGATGCGCTGATGATCCTGCCGCCCTATTTCGAGGGCCCCGGCACCGACGGGGTGCTGTACCACTATGAGCAGATTGCGCGGGCGGTCGCGACCCCCATCGTGCTCTACAACATCCCGCAGCATTCCGATTTCGACATCACGCCGGAGATCTACGCCCGGCTGCTCGAGTTCGACAACGTCGCCTACATCAAGGACTCCAAGGGCGACATGGTGAACCTGCAGCAGCTCATCGCGACCGGCGGCAAGGTGCTGTCGGGAGCCGACCCGCTGGCGCCCTTCGCGCTGATGGCCGGCGCCGTCGGTTGGATCTGGGGCGCCGCCAACGTCATGCCGCGCGAGACGGTCGAGCTCTACGACCTGATCACCGGCGGTCGGCACGGCGAGGCGCTCGCGCTGTGGCGGCGCATGGAGCCGGCCAACCTGTTCTTCTGGAGCCACGGCTACAACGTCGGGGTCAAGCAGGCGACCAACTACATGGGCCGCCCCGTCGGTCCCTGCCGCAAGCCGACCCTGCCGCTTTCCGACGCCGAGTGGGACGAGCTGAAGGCCGCGCTGGAGCCGCTGCGATAGGTGGCAGAAAGGCACTCGGCACCTTGATGCGGACCTCACGCCGGGAGCGCGTCGGAATCGGAGGCCTCCACTGGCGGCTGCTCTTGTGTCTGCTGGCCATATCGTGCTTCGCGGGTCCGGCGACGGCGTCTGAGCTCGACGCCGCCTCGCCGGAGGAATTGATCGAGGTCCTGAAGGCCAACGTTTATCTGACCGGCGATATCGTGAAGCGGATGGGCGCGCAAACGCGCCTCGAGCGCCTCGGCCGGCAGGATCCGGCGGCTGTCGTGCCTCTCGTGCTGGCCGAGCTCGCACCGCCCAGGTCCTACGGAAAAATTGCCGCGCACCAGCGCCTGGCCTTGATCGAACTGTTGCGCGACATCGGGCCGGCGGCCGAGGCGGCGGTGCCCCGGCTGGCGGAGATCCTGAGCGACCCGGAGGAGCCCTTCGAGTCCGTGAAGTCCCAGGCCGCCGCGGCGCTCGGCAGGATCGGTACGGCGGACGCAAAGGCCGCCGCCAAGGCCTATTACGCGGGTCTCACCGCGGCATTCGCCGCGACCGCCAGCGATGAAGAGGCCGTGCGATCGGCGTCGCAAAGCGCCTTCCTGATCCGCCAGGAACTGCGCAGCCGCGCACCGTCGGACGGCGTCATCGGCGCCTCCGTGGATCAGCTGCGGTCCCTCGGCCAAAAGGCGTCTTCCGCCCGGCCAACGCTTTTGCGCGCCTACAACGATCCCCGCCTGAGCCAAGGCCTGCGCGAGGATATCGCCGCGGCGCTTCAGGCCACGGGCGTCTCCGACGTCCCGGCAGCCGCGGCTGAGGCCGCAGCGCAAGCCTCCATTCCCGATATTCTGGCCGAGGTCATCGAAGAGACCCGCAGCGAGGAGTCTTTCGTTCGTAGCCTGGCAATGGGCGAGCTGGGCCGCCTGGGGGCGTCCGAACCGGCCGTCGACGCCTTGATCGCGGCCTTGCGCGAGGGTCGCAATGCGGGCGACGCCGCGCGGATCCTTGGCGACTTCGGCAAACCTGCCGCCCGGGCCTTGCCCGAACTGGCGCGCTACTTTGACGACGAAAGATCCGGCACCAATGCCATCCAGGCCGCCGGCAAGATCGGCGTCAAGGACCCCGAGACCATCGCCCGGCTGCGCCGTGTCCTTGCCACGCCCGGTCACCGGCACCGCGGCATGGCGGCGTCCGCGCTCGGCCAGCTGCAGGCTTCGGAAGCTCTGCCCGAGCTTCTGCAAGCGCTGGCCGAGGGCGGCAAGTATGAGCGCATCCTGTCGGCGCAGGCGCTGGGAGAATTGGAGAGCGAGGCCGCGCCGGCGGTCGCGGCGCTGGCGGCGAGCCTCGAGGATCCCGACCTCGACCTGCGGCGCGCGGCGGTCGGCGCCTTGGGCCGGATCGGTGAAGCCGCCGGGCCCGCGGTCCCGGCCATCGCCGACCAGCTCGATAGCGGCGACCAGCGGCTGAAAGCAGCGGCCCTGCAGGCCTTGGCGATGATCGGTGGAGACGAAACCGACGCGGCGCTCGATCGCGATGCGCGCCGGTATGGCGACGCCGACCTGGCCGAAGCGCGCCGGCTCGCCACGGCAGGCGGTCTGGAAGGCGTGTCGGGCTTTCTGTCCGGCCTGCCGGACCGGCGCGCCGGCATCCTGAGCCGCCGCCTGGTCTCCGAGCCGAACGCCGACAGCGCCCTGGCAGGAGCTTTGGTCCTGGCCCGTCAGGGCGACATCGAGCCCGCCGTGCCGGTGTTGGCCGACAACCTCGCCCGCCGGCCGGAGCCGGAACGGCTACTGACCGGCTTGGCCTGGTCGATGATGCACGGCGGCGACGAGGCGCAGATCCAGCCCCTGTTCGAGGCTTTGATGCGCTTTATCCAGGAGAGTCCCGACCGCTACAGTCCGGAGGAACAGGCCCGGCTGGAGGCCCTGTTTCAACAAGCCATGCCGTCCAAGTGAGGCCTGCCTGCTTGCGCTGGCCATTTCCCACGGCTTGCCAGCACTCCCGGCCCGGCATAAGTAAGTTTACATGAGTGATCACCTGAACATCGCGCTGGCCCAGATCAACCCGACCGTGGGCGATCTGAAGGGCAATGCGGAGCTGATCCGCAAGGCCCGGGCCGAGGCGGCGAATGAGGGCGCCGATCTGGTGGTCGCGACCGAGCTCTCGATCTCCGGCTATCCGCCCGAGGACCTGGTCCTCAAGCCCGCCTTCGTCGCCGCCTGCCGGGAGGCCGTGGAGGCGCTCGCCAAGGTGACGGCCGACGGCGGGCCGGGGCTCGTCGTGGGCAGCCCCTGGCACGAGGCGGCTGTGGGCGAGGCCGCGGGTGACGGCGGGAACGGCCGGCCCTTCAACGCCGCCTTGCTGCTCGACGGCGGCCGGGTCCAGACCTGGCGCGCCAAGTACGATCTGCCCAACTACAGCGTGTTCGACGAGAAGCGGGTGTTCCAGGCCGGGCCGCTGCCGGGGCCGGTGAACTTCCGCGGCGTGCGCCTCGGCCTCATGGTCTGCGAGGACATGTGGACCCCGGAAGTGGCCGAATGCCTCGAGGAGTCGGGCGCCGAGATCCTGGTGGTGCCGAACGGCTCGCCCTACGACAGGGACAAGGTGGATCTCCGCATGCAGCTCGGCGTCGCCCGGGTGACCGAAACCGGCCTGCCGCTGGTCTACGTGAACCAAGTGGGCGGCCAGGACGAGCTGGTGTTCGACGGCGGCTCCTTCGTGGTGAACGGCGACTGCTCTTTAGCGGTGCAGCTTCCCATGTTCGACGAGCTGGTGGTCACCACCGGGTGGACGCGCGGCGCGGACGACCTTTGGCGCTGCGCCGACGGTCCTACGACCGCCCCGCAAGAGGGCGCCGGGGCGATCTACTGCGCCCTCGTGTTGGGCCTGCGCGACTACGTCAACAAGAACGGCTTTCCCGGCGTGGTGCTCGGACTTTCCGGCGGCATCGATTCGGCCCTCTCGGCGGCGGTCGCGGCCGACGCCCTGGGGCCCGAGCGGGTGCGCTCGCTGATGATGCCCTCGCCCTACACCAGCCAGGATAGCCTCGCCGACGCCGCCGAGTGCGCCGGCCTGATCGGGATCGCCCTCGACGACGTCGGCATCCAGCCGGCCATGGCGGCCTTCGAGGCCATGCTGAAGCCGCTCTTCGACGGCAGGGAGACCGACATCACGGAGGAGAACATCCAGGCGCGCGCTCGCGGGCTCACCCTCATGGCGGTCTCCAACAAGCTCGGCCACATGGTGCTCTCGACCGGCAACAAGTCGGAGATGTCGGTCGGCTACGCCACCCTCTACGGCGACATGTGCGGCGGCTACAACGTGCTGAAGGACGTTTATAAGACCACGGTTTACGCGCTGGCCCGCTGGCGCAACCAGAAGCATCCCGGCGGCGCCCTGGGGCCGGCCGGCCGGGTGATCCCCGAGCGCATCATCACCAAGGCGCCGACGGCGGAGCTGCGGCCGGACCAGACCGACCAGGATTCCCTGCCGCCCTACGAGGTGCTGGACGACATCCTGGAAGGCCTCATCGAGCACGAGATGGGGGTCAAGGAAATTGCCGCCCGCGGCCACGAGGCGGCGACCGTCAACCGGGTCTGGCGCCTGCTGGAGACCGCCGAATACAAGCGCCGCCAGGCGCCGCCGGGGGTCAAGATAACCAGCCGTGCCTTCGGCCGCGACCGCCGCTATCCGATCACCAACGCGTTCAAGGGCCCAGCCTAGACCTCTTTGTTTCGATCGCCGGCTCCCCCACCCGGCCAGCCACAGCGTACAATGGCATTGGGTGGACGGGTGGAAGAGCGGCCGGTGCAGCGACCGAGCGAAGCGAACGAGAAATGGTGTCTCAGCTTGAAATTCTGCCGAACCGATGCACTGAACGTCCGCTTTCGAGCAGATTATGTCCGCTCAGCCTTGAACAGCGGTCGTGATCGAGGCGTTGTATTTTCGTCCGACTCTGACCCGAAGTGGTCATGTGCGTGACTCCGACTGGCTGCCAATCGCCATCGGTGAGGGTTGGGAAGAAGGCATAGATTGCGCGCAGTCTTGGCTCGAAGACGATGGCGATCATCATCGTTCATGGCTTAGCGAATTTCTGCATAACCAACCGCTACCTACAGGCCCGGCCCAGCCACCCCAGTGCGCTGTATCTGACGGTGCGGCTCCACAGGTCTTGAGCGAGGGAAGAAAAACATCTGTCCAGACTCGGATTCGATATGGCAAGTACTCAATGAATGCACTTTGTGTCTCACTGCCCCAATCTTCGGGAGACCCGTGATGAATACTAATGGTTCTGCTGCTGCTGTTTTGTTGTTTGCTCTTATCGTCGTTACTGGCTGTGCATCGAGCGAAGTTACTGAGCGGCAATCTTACATCGGCAATGAAAAGCTGGCCCGACCTGATCGAATCATTGTCTATAACTTCGCCACGGCACCGGCCGATGTTCCAGCAGACTCGGCACTCTCGGGTCACTACGAGGGACACAGCGCTCCGCAAACACAGGAGGAGATCGAGACGGGGCGAGAGCTCGGCTCTCAAGTGGCAAAGGAGCTGGTCACCGAAATTCAGAAGATGGGGCTTCACGCAGTGAGAGCGGTGGGCCAACCAGCGCCGCGTGTCGGTGACATTGTGATCAGAGGCTACTTTATCTCCATTGATGAAGGCGGTGCCGGAAAGCGCATTCTAATTGGTTTTGGCTCAGGCGCCGCTGAGTTACGGACCGTGGTCGAAGGTTATCAGATGACCAATCAGGGCCTTCGACCGCTTGGAACGCGTGAGACTGAGGCAGGCGGGGGCGAAATGCCGGGTCTTCTCGTCCCGATTGCGGTGTTGGCTGCAACTGGAAGCCCAGTTGGCCTGATCGTCGGGGGCGCAGCAAAGCTGAAAGGAGAAACAGGCTCAGAGACGATCGAGGGCGCGGCTAAGCGGACTGCCAAGGAAATTGGAAATGAGCTCCAGGCAGCATTCGACCGGCAGGGTTGGACCCAGGTTGCGGCGACGAACACAGGCCCCGTGAATTCAGCGCCCGATCAACGAGTCACGACTGCAGAGCCAACCCAACCGGCCACTCAAAGCATCCCTCAGACGGCAGCCGTTCCAGCCACCAGCGAGGACTCCTTCGCGCTACAACTCGCAAGCTTCAAGAATGCTGAGGCGGCGCAGCAGGAGTGGATGGAGATCCAGGGCAAGTTCCCGAAGTTGCTGGACGACACATCGGCAATCGTGCAGCCGGCAAGCGTGGAAGGAGTTGGGAAGGTCTACCGTCTGAAGGCCGGATCATTCCCAACACACGCGACAGCAGCGGATGTCTGCGCCCAACTCATGGCCGCTCAGCAAGATTGTTTTGTCGTGAAGCGGTGAGGGTTGGACTCAAACCCAAACTTCGACTTCTAGGTGTGCGCTTTTGGATGTTGGCGAGGTGGGCGGCCGCCACCGCTCGCAATGGCCCCGTCATCTGCATAGTGTTGTCGAATTCCGGGCGTACCTGAAGAAGCGCTCATGTCGCCTCTTGGCTAAGAACGGTCCTGACAACCCCTGACAAGCAACGTCTGCTCCTCCCCCAACAGCCGACATTCGGGTCTGTTCTGCGCATTCGACGCAACGAATTTCAAACTGAGACACTGCCGGATTAGACGGGTCATGGACCTTCGCCCGGGTCTTTGCTAGGACTGCCGCGCTCGCTGGCCGCGCCGCCAGCCCCGCTAGAGAGTCGATCCCACCCGTGCCGATCCAGCTCCACAACACGCTCGCGAAGAAGAAAGAGGCCTTCCGGCCGCTCGATCCCGCGAACGTGCGGGTCTACGTCTGCGGGCCGACGGTCTACGACCTCGCCCACATCGGCAACGCCCGGCCGGTGGTGGTGTTCGACGTGCTCTACCGCCTGCTGCGCCACGTCTACGGCGCCGAGCACGTGACCTATGCCCGCAACATCACCGACGTGGACGACAAGATCATCAAGGCGGCGCAAGAAAACGGCGAGCCCATCGACGCGCTGACGGCGCGCACCACCCAGGCCTTCCACGACGACATGGCGGCACTCGGGGCGCTCGAGCCCACCATCGAGCCGCGCGCCACCGGGCACATCCCCGAGATGATCGCGCTCATCAAGAGCCTGATCGAACGCGGCAACGCCTACGCCGCCGACGGCCACGTGCTGTTCGACGTGCCCTCGGACCCCAACTACGGCTGTCTCTCCCACCGCAACCGGGACGAAATGATCGCCGGCGCCCGGGTCGACGTGGCGCCCTACAAGCAGGACCCGGCCGACTTCGTGCTGTGGAAGCCGTCGAGTCCGGAGCAGCCGGGCTGGGACAGCCCCTGGGGGCGCGGCCGGCCGGGCTGGCACATCGAGTGCTCGGCGATGAGCGCCAAGCACCTGGGCGAGACCTTCGATATCCACGGCGGCGGCCAGGACCTCATCTTCCCGCACCACGAGAACGAGATCGCCCAGTCGACCCGCGGCACCGACGGCGGTTTTGCCCGCGTCTGGATGCACAACGGCTACGTCATCGTCGGCGGCGAGAAGATGTCGAAGAGCCTCGGCAACTTCCTCACCGTGCGCCAGCTCCTGGGGGAGGGCTTTCGCGGCGAGGCGATCCGCCTCGCCCTCTTGAGCGGCCACTACCGCCAGCCGCTCGACATCACCCGGGAGAAGATCACCGAAGCCAAGGCCCAGCTCGACCGGCTCTATGGGGCGTTGCGCCCGCACGGTGCAATAACGGTAGGAGATGGACGGGCCGGCGAGGAGCTCTTGATGGCGCTCGAGGACGACCTCAACACGCCCCAGGCGCTCGCCAAGCTGCACGAATGGGCGAGCGTCCTCAACAAGACCGAGGACCCGGGCGCCCGCGAGGCCATGAAAGCGGCGCTCATCGGCGGCGGCGCCATTCTGGGGCTGCTGGAACAGGACCCGGAGGCCTGGTTTAAGCAAATTGTCAAAATAGGTACTGCGACAGAAACAGACACAGCTATGCCGATCACGCCAGTACGTGGTCCTTCTGAGGAGCGGATCGAGGCCCTGATCGCCGCCCGCGCGGCGGCCCGCAAATCACGGGACTTCGCCGAGGCCGACCGCATCCGCGACGAGTTGTCGGGCCAGGGCATCCTGCTGGAAGACGGCGCCGAGGGCACGACCTGGAAGCGCGGTTGAGCCGCACTACAAAGATCTAGCTAGAGCGCTCGCCTACTCCGTTTGAAGGGCTGGACTCCGCGAACGAAGCGGCGGAAGCTCGGCCCATGTCAGTCTCCGAGCAAACGAACGGCCCGGCGCCCGAGACCCCGCCGGCCC
>PVMK01183773.1_pt1 | contig 11645 bp, 6 predicted proteins | sample 1853481 | NCBI WGS metagenome assembly PVMK01 (sample SAMN08533507, study PRJNA380276) | Marine sediment metagenome, whole genome shotgun sequencing project. | reverse complement strand
CTGGCCAGTTCTGAAAGACCACAGAGAGAACTGGTTTCTTGTATTGACGGTTTTTGCGAATCCAGCAAACAAATGGTGTTGGCCGGACCGCATCCCCCAGCCCGGATTAAAAACCTCATCCCAAAACTCACATCCCGCTTGGAGTGGGGTCTTTTATCTGAAATCAGGCCACCCGAGCAAAAGACTAAAACAACCATTATCAGACAAAGGGCAAAAGACCAAGACCCATACCTTCCGGAGGATGTGGTCTTTTTCCTGGCTAACAGCACAAATAATCTGAAAACCCTTGAACAACGGTTATTTGACCTGCAAACCCATGCCACCCTTTACAAGCGGAAAATCAACATGTCCATGACAAAAACCATCATAAAAGACGGTACCTCCCAGAAGGCATCCGTAATTGATATACAAAAAGCAATAGTTGCTCATTTTGATATATCTTTATCTCAACTATTATCTGACCAAAGAAAACATAAATTTTCATATCCAAGACAACTTGGAATGTATCTTTCCAGGCAGTTAACAGATTTATCTCTAAAAGAAGTCGGTGAAAAGTTTGGTAAAAAGGACCATTCAACCGTACTCCATGCCGTGAGGCGTATTGAAAAAGGCCTAAAGGACGGAAAAAGTCCGGTCCTGAGTGATGTGAACGATCTCCTCAAGCTCTTTTCGTAGCTTGGTATGTGGCTCAAACATCTAAATATAGTGTATAATCTTTTGACAAATTACATTATGTTGTGGTAAATTACATATGTAGCAAAATTTTATAAATATCATATAGAACAATGTTTAAAACTGGGTCTCTAGCCCCAAAACCCAAAATATAAAGTCGAACCTTTTTAAAACTTTATAAAAGATTAATAAGAATATTGGTTTTATATTCATATAGTTATAGTGGTATTCAACAAATAGACAGTTATTATTATTATTATTAATTTTTTACACTAAAAAACAATATTAACCACTATCTTTGAAAAAAATATAAAACTTTCTCAGCTGGAGGGCAAAAATGGAAATAAGGATCGACCGTGGGGAACTCCTTAAAAGCGTGTCGCGGGTTCAAAGCATTATTGAAAAAAGGACCAACATGCCGATTTTGTCCACTGTGCTCTTAAATGCAGGTGGCGGAAAGTTGGAGGTTTCGGCAACGGATCTTGAAATGGGGTTTCAACAGACACTACCCTCTGAGATTATACAAGAGGGAAGTATGGCCATCTCCGGAAGAAAACTCTTTGAAATATTAAAGGAAAGCAGGGGGCCCCGTTTCCACATAAAAGAGAAAGAAAAAAACTGGGCGTTTATAACAGATGGTGTGGCGCGTTTCAATCTGGCGTGTCAACCGGCTGACGAATTTCCTACCTTCGTCGAGCCGGAAGGGGTGCAGATGGTCAATATAGAGGGTGAGACGTTGAGTGAAATGATTAACAAGACCATTTACGCTGTGACCATGGAAGAAGTGGGCTTTAAGCTCTCCGGAGTATTTATGGAGAAGGTTATAAAAGACGAAGTTGCCTTTCTCAGAATGGTGTCTACGGATGGTCACCGGCTGAGCTTTATAGAAAAATCTATACCCGGTTTGGAATCTCTTCAATTGTCTGACGGGGTGCTGGTTCCAAGAAAGGGGATGTCCGAATTAAACAAACTGGCATCTGAAGAAGGGGCCGTCCAGTTGGGATTTGAACAAAAGAGCTGTGTTGCAAGGAAGGACGATGCATTGATGGTTGTTCGTCTTCTTGAGACAAAGTTCCCTGACTATAAGGCAGTTATTCCTGATAAAGAAAATTTTAGTATTTCCGTTGAGAGGATATTGCTCCTCGAGGCTATGCGGAAGATGCTCATTTTGAGCAATGAAAGATATCGTGCGGTCAAAGTTTCACTTGAAAACGATAATATGGAACTTGTTTCTACAAACCCCGATCTGGGGGAAGTACAGGAAAGCATCAAAGTGGAGTACAAGGGAGAACGGATGGCGATGGGGTTTAACCCCAGGTATTTTGTTGACGTTCTCCAATCTATGGAGAGCGAGATCGTGTTATTAGGATTTGTTGAGGAGAAAAAACCGTGTGTGGTTAGGGGAGACGCTGATGGCGGTTTTTTGGGTCTTGTTATGCCGATGAAGGTTTAGGAATTAGGAAGGTTTTGGAAATGGAAGAAGAAAAAAATACTTATGCTGCATCTGATATAAGGGTGCTTGAGGGGCTGACGGCCGTTAGAAAGAGGCCGGCCATGTATATAGGTAATACGGGGCCGGAAGGACTCCATCATCTGGTTTATGAGGTCGTGGACAACAGTATTGATGAGGCCATGGCGGGACACTGTGATCGCATTGACGTGGAAATCCTGAGCGATAATAGTGTGGTGATTAGTGATGATGGACGCGGGATCCCTGTAGATATCCACAAAGGAGAAAATGTATCGGCCTTGGAAGTCGTAATGACAAAACTCCATGCTGGAGGGAAGTTTGACAATAAAACGTATCAGGTGTCGGGGGGTCTTCATGGGGTAGGCGTTTCAGTGGTTAACGCCTTATCTGAATATCTGGAGGCAGAGGTCTACCGGAATGGCAAGATATACTTCCAGCGCTATGAAAAGGGCGACATAAAATCCAAACTGGAGGTGCGAGGGGAGACCAAGAAAAGAGGGACGAAGATTCATGTTATGCCGGATTCGGGAATATTTGACTCCGTCCAGTGGGACTTTGAGACCCTTTCAAAAAGGATGCGAGAGCTTTCCTTTCTTACACGGGGTGTCCGGATTAAAATAACCGATGAGCAGAGCGGTAGAAAAAAAGATTTTTTGTACGAAGGGGGAATAAGATCTTTTGTAGAATATCTAAACAAGAACAAAGAATCCCTTCACGATAAACCTATCTATATATCCGGTGAAAAAGCCGGGGTAGTGATGGAGATCGCGCTTCAATATAACAATTCTTATAAAGAGGCCATTTTTTCCTTTGCAAATAACATCAGTACCCGCGAAGGCGGAAGCCATCTGAGTGGATTTAAGTCGGCGCTTACAAGAAGCATTAATCTGTATCTTCAGAATTCTCAATTGTACAAGAATTTTAAGGAAAAACTGAGTGGTGAGGATGTCAGGGAGGGTCTGACAGCGGTCATAAATGTAAAATTGCCCAACCCTCAGTTTGAAGGACAGACCAAGACCAAACTGGGAAATAGTGAGGTAAAAGGGCTGGTAGAAAATCAGCTCAATGAAGGCTTGAGTAACTTCTTTGAAGAGAATCCCCATGTTATAAAAGCGGTCCTGTCAAAGGTTATTGACGCTGCAAGGGCAAGAGAGGCTGCAAGAAAGGCCAAAGAACTTGCCAGGAGAAAAGGGCTACTTGCGAGCCACTCTTTGCCGGGAAAACTTGCCGATTGTCAGGAACGGGATCCCAGCAAGTGTGAGATATTTATTGTGGAGGGAGACTCGGCCGGGGGATCTGCAAAACAAGGGAGAGACAGGAGATTTCAGGCTATTTTGCCACTAAAAGGAAAGATCCTGAATGTGGAAAAGGCCCGGTTTGATAAGATGATCTCGAGCGGTGAAATAAGAACCATGATTGCGGCTCTTGGGACCGGTATCGGGGAAGACGATTATGACATAGATAAGATCCGTTACCATAAAATAATCATCATGACGGATGCGGACGTGGACGGGTCCCATATCCGTACGCTGCTTCTGACGTTCTTTTTCAGACAGATGCCCGAACTGGTAGAGCGGGGCTATCTTTATGTGGCTCAGCCGCCTCTTTATCGAGTACGCGATGGAAAAAAGGAGAACTATGTCAAGGATGAAGAGGGATTTAACAGTTTGATGTTGAAGAGGATTTCAGAGAAGGAAAAGATACTGTTCGACGATGGTGAGGAGGTTTCGGGTGAGAGGCTTGAGAATATGCTAAGCAGTCTAATCCGGTTTTACGATAGCCTTAACAGCCTTTCCCGGAAGGGTTACAGCCGGCGGTTTATAGAGTTGCTGATCTCAGACGGAATTACGGATAAAGAGATGTTTAGGGACAGGGGGTTTGTGGAAGACTTTATGCAAAGGCTTCGAGAGAATGGTTTTGAGGTGGAGGGGGATTTCGGAGATGAAAATGGGTATTACGAATTTATGGTGACGGAAACCCAGAACGGAGGACAGTCTTTTGCAGTAAACTGGGAATTTCTGGCGTCTCCTCAATTAAAACAACTTATGAAAATTTCTAAAGAGTTTAAGAAACTCAATAATGGGAGTCATGTGGTTTCGCTGGGTAAAAAGGAAAAAAGACTTGAGGATCCCGAAGAGTATCTCAAAATACTTTTAGCAAAAGGTAAAAAAGGTCTCAATGTTCAAAGATATAAGGGACTTGGTGAAATGAACCCGGGGCAGCTCTGGGGGACGACTATGGACCCGGAAAATAGGACACTCGTAAAGGTCAGGATAGAGGACTGGGTTGAGGCGGACGAAATATTTACGATTCTGATGGGGGATAAGGTTGAACCCAGGCGAGAATTTATCGAAAAAAATGCCCTGGAAGTTACAGAACTGGACATCTGATGGGTGATGTAAGAGCAGGGTTTGGTGGAGTAGAAAATGGTCACTGATTTTGGACCGGATGTCGTTAACATTGAAGATGAGATGAAAAAATCTTATCTCGAGTATTCGATGAGTGTCATTGTGGGCAGAGCTCTGCCCGATGTGAGGGATGGTCTCAAGCCCGTTCATCGGCGTATTTTGTACAGTATGCACGACCTGAGGAACTATTATAACAGGCCCTTTAAAAAGTCCGCAAGAGTCGTAGGCGATGTGATCGGGAAGTATCATCCCCACGGAGATGCGGCTGTGTATGACGCGATGGTGAGAATGGCTCAGGATTTCGCCATGAGATATCCGACCGTCGACGGGCAGGGAAATTTTGGATCTGTTGACGGGGATCCACCGGCGGCCATGCGTTACACAGAGGTGCGGATGACAAGGCTCGCTCAAGATTTTCTTTCGGATATTGACAAGGAGACCGTTGATTTTGTTCCAAATTATGACGATTCCCTTATGGAGCCGGTCGTTATGCCCACCACCATCCCAAGCCTCCTTGTCAATGGCTCTTCCGGGATTGCAGTTGGTATGGCTACAAATATCCCCCCGCACAATATTTCTGAGGTTTGTGAGGCTATTATTAGGGTTATTGATGATCCGAAAATAGATGTGAACGCGCTCATGTCGGTCTTGCCGGGGCCTGATTTTCCTACCGCAGGGTTCATACTGGGAAAAAAGGGTATCACAGAGGCCTATAAGACCGGGCGGGGGATTATCAGGATGAGGGCCAGGGCCTTTGTAGAGACGGTCGGGGAAGGGCGAGGGGAAAAGATTGTCATTTCCGAAATCCCTTATCAGGTTAACAAGACCAAACTGCTTGAAAAGATAGCGGAGCTGGTTAAAGAAAAAAAAATAGAAGGTGTCTCGGACCTTAGAGATGAATCTGACAGGGATGGGATGCGAATCGTGATAGAGATAAAGCGTGAAGCCAACGCCCTTATTATTCTTAACCGGTTGTATAAGTTTTCCCAGATGGAAACCTCATTTGGGATCATACTCCTTGCCATTGCCAATGGGAGGCCCAAAGTCTTTACCCTCAAGGAGATACTTGAACACTTTATAAAATATCGACGTGAAATTATCGTCCGAAGGACGGCTTATGATCTAAGAAAGGCAAAGGAACGCGCACACATACTTGAAGGGTTAATGAAGGCCCTGGATTTCCTTGACGATATCATTGAGCTCATAAGGTCATCATCGGATCCCGGTGAGGCAAAGGGAAGATTGATATCAGAGTTTGAATTCTCCGAGGTACAGGCCCAGGCAATCCTGGAGATGAGGTTGCAAAGGCTAACCGGACTCGAAAGGGAAAAGATCAACGCCGAATACCAGGATTTAATAAAAAATATAAATCGTTTTGAGGAGATCCTGGGAAACCCGGCAATGGTTCTCCAGCTTATAAGGAAAGAAATGGAGGAAAATAAGGAAAGGCACGGGGACGAGCGCAGAACCGAACTGATCGCAGACATGGCGGATCTTGACCCCGAGGATTTGATAGCCGAAGAAGACATGGTGGTGACGGTAAGCCACCAGGGATACATCAAAAGAAATCCCATCAGTCTTTACAGGGCCCAGCACCGGGGTGGAAAAGGATTAACCGGCGTAAAACCCAAGGAAGAAGATTTTATCGAACACCTGTTTGTAGCCTCGTCTCATGATTATTTTCTCTTTTTTACCAACAAGGGTCGTGTGTACTGGAAAAAGGTCCACGAAATCCCAGAGGCGGGGCGAGTGGCCAGGGGAAAGGCGATCATAAACCTTTTGCAGCTGCAAAAAGAAGAACGGGTTGCGACCATTCTGCCCGTAAGAGATTTTGAGGAAGGTAAATATGTGGTTATGGCCACCAAAAAAGGGTTGGTCAAAAAAACAGAACTTACGGCGTACAGTAACCCGCGGGCAATAGGAACCATCGGCGTAAAGATCCGGGATGATGACGAGCTTATAGCGGTCCATGTTTTAAACAAAGATCAGGATATTTTTATAAGCACCCGTCTTGGAAAATCAATCCGGTTTCCCGAAGAAGATCTAAGGAGTATGGGCAGAGTGGCAGCCGGAAATATAGGGATCAGAATGGACTCGGGAGATCAAGTGGTGGGGATGGAGACCCTTGATAAAGGCGCAACCATTTTGACTGTTACGGAAAACGGTTATGGCAAAAGAACCAAGACAGATGAATACCGAAGGCAGTCAAGAGGAGGCAAAGGAGTATTGACCATCAAGACCACAGAGAGAAACGGCCCGGTCGTGTATTCATATCAGGTCAGCGACCAGGATCAACTGATGATCATTACGGGTCACGGAAAGATCATACGATTGCGTGTGGCTGATATCTCTGTCATTGGAAGAAATACCCAAGGGGTAAAGCTCATCAATCTCGGGGATGGAGAAAAGGTTGTAGGGGTAGCCAGGCTTATAGAAGACAAGAATATTCCAATTGGGCCAGAACCCCTTACTTCAAAAACAAAAGAAGATCCATTATAACGTATGGTCTCTGGGTAGAACACCGGCCAATCTTCGGTAGAAAATAATTCACTCCGCCCAGGCATCCTTCGAGAGAAGTTTAGCCAATCAATTTTGTCCTTGTTCCTAACCTTGAACGTTGAACCGCTGAACCTGTGAACGCTTACCTATAAAGTTGGGGGCAAGTGGTGCGCCGGTGGGAATCCTCCTGTTTTATGAAAAGCAGACCGCGGGAAGGGGAAGGAGAAAAAGATAGTATATGGCTACGATCCAACCAAAAGGGGAACAAGTGAGACAGGCGGTGAAATGGATTTCCGAGAACCGGAAGGGGGTGGAGTGCAAGCCAATTCCATCACTTATCCGGCAGGCATCAGCACGATTTAATTTATCCCCACAGGATGAAGAATTTCTTGTGTCTTTCTACAGGGAGGAGTGCGCTGACAGGTAAGGCTAGGAGCTAGGGGTTTAGAAGGCGTCTTGCAATTACGAACAAAAGCCACAGGATGCAGCAAAGAGATACGGTTCCAACCAAAACAGGGACCCAGAAGCCCGATTGGCTGGAATGGGTAAAACCGATCCAGACAAAGACAACGGAGACGAAAGCGAGGGAACTGGTTATTATCAAGGAAAGAATAATGATAATCCAGAGCCAAAGCTTTTTCGCAAATTTACGTTGCTGACGGGCCATATTACTCTCTTAGGGTTCGCGCAAAAATAAATTCACAGAGTTGGCGCACAGATTTAGATCAGATTTGGCTGCGCCGATTGAGCGAAACCACAGGAATAGTAACACTCTTCCGAGGATTTCGCGATTGAGGCGCGGCCGAAGATGATCTGAAGATGGCATGCGAAAATGTGAAGTTATTTTTGCGCGAGCCCTTAGTCCAATCTTCACGTTTAAGGTTTGTCCGGATTAGCGTGCCGTCCGCCGTAACAGGTAAGGCGAGGGCAAGAAGACTGAACAGCAGTATACATGATGGGGGAAGGGGGTGTCAAAATCTGTGGCTGACAGACTCAGACTTGCATTGTTGGTAGGAGGCTGGTCTGGAGAGAGAGAGGTTTCACTCAAAAGCGGCGAAGCTGTTTACCGAGCCCTAAACAAGAAAAAATATGCTGTAAAAAAATATGATGCCAAGTATGACCTGAAGGCCTTGGTGGAGGCAAAGGAAGAAATAGATCTGGCGCTTATTCTGCTTCATGGAAAACTTGGTGAGGACGGATGTATTCAAGGGATGCTGGATGTTCTTGGTATCCCGTTTGTGGGCTCCGGAGTGTTGTCGAGCGCAATGGCCTTTAACAAGAGGGTCGCCAAGGATCTCTTTCGGTCCACGGGGTTAAAGGTCGCCAAAGATCTTATCCTCCGGAAGGGCGATGGTTTCTCAACAGACTCGGTGATGGAATCGATTGGCTCGGCGGCAGCAGTGAAGCCGGTGACGGAAGGATCCAGCCTCGGGGTCTCGATCTGCCATAACCCGGATGAGCTCCGTCAAGGGATTGAGAAGGCATTTCAGTATGACCAGGAGATAATGATAGAGCAATATATCGATGGTCAGGAGATAACCTGTTGTGTCCTGGGTAACCGGACCCTGGAATCGCTGCCCCTGATAGACATATCACCCCAGAGCACATTTAGCTTCTTTGACTATGAGGCCAAGTATACGGACGGCGCAACCAGGGAGACCTGCCCGGCCCCCCTTTCAAAAGCCCTCACCGACAAAGCCCAGTCCTGGGCGAAAAAGGCCCACCGAGCCCTCAACTGCAGTGTCTGGAGTCGAACCGACATGATAATTCGGGATAAAGAGATCTATGTGTTGGAGACAAATACAATCCCCGGGATGACCGAAAACAGTCTTTTTCCCCTTGCTGCCCGTACCGCAGGGCTTTCCCTGTCACAGCTTATGGACCGGTTGATCTCGCTTTCGCTGGAGCTAAAAGACAGCAGCCTTTAAAGGCGGAAATCAGCAGATTCTGGGCAGCTGTTCCCCTGTGGGCATGGAAATTATACGCGTTCCCCCGACCCTGGTCCTGAGGAGAACCCTCCCGGGGTTATCCTTTGCTATTTCTCCAATGATTCTGGAATCCTTCCCATACTTAACTTTTTTCATGGCGCGGAGAACCGTGCCGGCCTCTCTTTCAGGGACAACTACCAGACATTTGCCCTCATTGGCCACATAAAGGGGGTCAAGACCAAGGAGTTCGGAGGCAGCGCGAACGGGGCCGGAGATGGGGAGATCCTTTTCAAAAACCGCTATTCCCACCTGGGAGTGGCGGGCAATCTCGTTTAACGCCGCTGCAACGCCGCCTCTTGTGGGGTCCCGAAGGACATGTAGGTTGGGGCCGGCAGCCAGGATTGAGGCCACAAGGGAGTTTAGGGGGGCACTGTCGCTTTTTAAAGGGGTCTCAAAATTCAGGCCTTCACGTCTGGCAAGAATGGCCATGCCGTGGTCTCCCATATTGCCATTGATGATCACTTTATCTCCGGGTCGCGCATTGCGAGAGCTTACATCAACGCCATCAGGGATAATCCCGATACCTGATGTATTTATAAATATCTTGTCCATGTTCCCCTTAGGAACCACCTTTGTATCGCCTGCAACGATCTTGACACCCGCCTCTTTGGATGCCTCGGCGACCGAATCGATGATCTTTATAAGGTTTTCCATAGGCAAGCCCTCCTCCAGCATAAGGGCCAATGTCAGATAAAAGGGGCAAGCCCCCTGCATGGATAGATCGTTGACCGTGCCATGGACCGCAAGGCTCCCGATGTTGCCACCGGGGAAGAAAATGGGGTCAACCACATATGAATCAGTGGTCATGGCCAGATTCTTCCCGGACAATTCCAAGACAGCACTGTCATCCAGCTTTCTGAGAAATTCGTTATCCAAACGACTCAAAAAAATATCGTCAATCAGTTCATGGGAGGCTTCCCCACCACTTCCATGATCAAGGGTTATGATATCTTTCATGATGCTAGATCTCCCAAAAGGGATAAAATGCGAAGTAATTTCTATGCAGGCCCTAAGGCCAATTATGGAGGATCGGCTCAAGTCATCGGGGACCTAAGTGTAAGATCAATAGATCTATTGATTTGCTTTCTACATTCCCAATAAATTATCACGATAAAGAGTTTACGAAGTGGATTGAGGATTTGGACCTACCCTACCTTCACCGCGCTCAGCACCGCGTCCCAGACCGCTTCAGCCGTGACAACTCCAAAGGCGATCGGATTCAGCAACCGATTCTCGACCTCGCCGGTCGTGACAAGATAGAACACGTCTCCATCGTAGATCGTGTGAAACGGGTGAATCGCTCGCGCCATGGAGCCGTGGACCTGTTTCGCGATCTGGTTGAGAGAACTCGGTTCGAATTTCTGGTTCGTGACGACCACGGTCAGGGTCGTGTTGCCGCGAGGCGCGGTTGACGGTTCGGAACGGAGAACCTTCTCCTCCACGTCTGTGATGAGGTGGGTACGAACACCGGTTTTTGGGTCCCGGTGCCCCCTGACCACGTTGCCCTTGCGATCGACAACGGCGCCGATAGCGCTCACGACGCTGAAGGCGGCGATCTTTGTCGACCCGACTTCCCGAAACGCACCGCCTTGGCCCGACGATTCAGCTCTGTCCAACCTGAGGCCCTTGCCCACTGTGGCCGAACACCCTGCCCCCCGGGCGCCCAGAGGAAACCAACCTGCGCGGGCTGACCGGATGGCCTCACGGCCCAAACGCTTGTCTGGGTAGATGACGTTATCTCTCGGCGGATAGTCGTAAATGACAGCGCCCGACACCCGAGCAATCTCCTGGAAGCCGGTTGCGTATCCGCTCATGGCAAAGAGCTCGGCAGCGACACCCGTGGCCGCTTCCAGCCCATAGAAAGAGCCCCCCGCAAGACAAATGGCGTGGTTCCAGTCATGGTTCCCGATTGCCCCGACCGTGCCGCCGCGAATGTCGATCGCGGTCGTGGCGCCCTCGGGGAAGTGAAACACCGTGCAACCGGTGGGGCCTTCTGCATACTCGGCGACACCGATTCGAAAGGCTGGAAAGTCGAACTTCAGCGCTGGGCCCGCAAAGGATGTTGTCGGATGGAGATCGGTGTTGTCATTGGTGCGCATGCTTCACTCCAGTGGGAAGACCCCCGCAGTAGGAAACGGAAGAGGCTATGGTAATGGCGTATACGGCTCATCGTGACCTTAATGGCGCGATGGTGAGGCCCTTCCGGTTCTGAGTGATAAGAATTTGCTTTTCCGGGGAAGAACTATAGAGAAGTTCCCCTTGTGAGTCAAGGAAAGGGTAACCACAACATATGTACTGATAATTCGCTCAGGAGGGTATGAATCGGGTGCAGGTGACTTTCAACTTCGACACATATGTCTGACCTTGAATAACCCCGTTTTGTTTCGACTACCATCAGAATACATGTAAATTGCGGGCTTCAAGCAACAGTAAATGCAGCCGTGGCCTTCCGAATGCTGGGTCTAGATATCACAGGTTCTTGAAGATCAATAATTTTTATAGGTATGTTGGAGTATAACACAGGTTTTCAGCCCATCCAAAAAACTGATATAACCATGACATAACACAGTTTCCGATCCGCCCCTCCAAATGATGATAACACAGGTT
>PVMK01168720.1_pt1 | contig 11646 bp, 12 predicted proteins | sample 1853481 | NCBI WGS metagenome assembly PVMK01 (sample SAMN08533507, study PRJNA380276) | Marine sediment metagenome, whole genome shotgun sequencing project. | reverse complement strand
TGGGTGTAAACCATCTCAGTCCAAAAACACCATTTTTCTTCTCAACAAATGCAGTCTCAGGCAGTCCGAATTCCGAAGCAATATCCTGCATCAAATTATAATGCAACCGTTTTTCAACAATGCATACTGCTGCCTGATTACCACCATCAAGACTCTCGGTAAATGCATTAACTATAAAATAATTCATAATTAAAAAAGAAAGGGCAGGATAACTATTTTATCCTGCCCTATAAATATAAATCGTTAAATAATGGTTTATCTCTTAATTCTTAAATATTTCCTTGTAAGTACTACCACCGGGATTAATAGAAACAGCAGCATTGAAGACCCACTTGAAGTTCCCGGGGAAGCTACAGTACATCCGCTACTATCACTTGTGATAATAACAAGTGCTATTGCTTCCGCAAGGCCCACAAACTGGTCTGCAGTAGCATCAAGAAATATATCAACATCGCCAGGAGGAACATCTTCAGCAACGAAGTCTATTACAACATCTACATCATTAGACAGAGTTGCAATATCGCACTCAACGGTATCTTCCAGTATCAAACAACTTCCTATATTAGGTTCAAGGAAAGCCGTTGAAGGCTCTAGTCTCGCACTTAGAATCTCTTTAGCGACAATAAAATCATCTTCAATTATAATTTCCACGTTTGTAAGATTTGCATTAGTGGCATTCCTGGCAGTAACGATAAATGTGCCTTCGCCGCCCTCTTTTACTTCAGGTATGTTGTCCTGGATAAATTCAACAGGTTCGCCGGGATTGAGTACTTGCCCACCGCCCTGGAGTATAAAAGTTGCTGTACATGACCTGTTGCCGTTCATAGTGACCTGCCCACCGGCATTGCAGTCACCTGTCCATTCCTGGAACTCAGATCCTTCTAATGGTGTAGGGATGAGTGTTACTAAAGTGCCGGGGTTATATGATTCCGTGCAGTCTCCGGGGCAGTTAATGCCGCCATTATTCGGAACACCTGTTGGCCCTGTCACAGTGCCAAAACCCGGTCCGCCAAGTTCTACATCGAGTGAGAATACGGAAGTATCAGAGTTTGTAAAAGTACAGTTTACTTCTGTATCAACATCAGCCGGTAGAATTGTAAACTCCAGTGTACCCATAGTGAAATTTGTTGATACCCCTTCAGTTGGTTCCGATGAACATGAAATAGTAAGGGAGTTATCAGCAGGAATTATCTCAGTAACTTTGTAGTCGCCCTCAGTAATCGTACAGCTAATTGATTCCCCGTCATCGAGTGTAAAAGCTCCAGTGGCCAACATCGATGTACATACATCATCAGGGATATCACTATCAAAATTAAATCCTAAAAGACTTGCAGGGTCAGTATCTTTAGTAATAATCAGAGATGCTTTCTGCACTTCAACGGAGCCGCTGTCACAGTCCTCTTCTTCTCTTGGCTGTCCTCTCTGGTCAACCATTAATCCGCAAGTACCTGCATTATCTATTGCAAGGCTACCAGGTAGCAGAATATGTGTATCCGTTGGCCCGCCGTTATTAGCCAGGGGCCCTAGAAGCGGATCAGTGTCCTGCAAATCACTAGCTAACATAAAACCACAACTAGTTCCGCTTTCTATGTTGCCATCTGTAGATGTAATAGTTCCAGTACCAGCACAATCACCACCAGCTGACTGGTTAGCTACAATAGAACCTCCTATATTTATTGTCCCTGTATCACCTACAACTAGTCCGCCACCACCCGCGGAAGCACCATTATCTGTAACTGTGCAGTTATTAATATTCGTTGTACCCATTCCGGTTGATTGTACAAGACCACCTCCTCCAGAGCCGCCTCCATCTGTTTGTTCATTTCCAGAAATAGTAGAGTTTGTTATGTCTAAAGTAGAACTTAAATTATTAAGAATTCCACCAGCACCTAAAGTTGCAGAATTTCCAGAAATTGTTGAATCATTTATTTCTGTATTTCCCTGGCAGTTTATACCTCCTGCAAATGATGCAACACCTTCGGCATCATTTCCAGAAATTGTCGAATTATTAATAGTAAGTGTTCCCACACTGTCTATCCCGGCCCCGTTACCCTGGGCTGTATTGCCTGTAATCGATGAATCATTTACAGTTAATTCATTACTGTTAAGTATTCCCCCACCATTAACGCCTGTATCACAACCAGAAATAGTACATTCACTTATTGTCAGTACACCCTCATTTATAATACAACCACCGCTAATTACAGAATCACCATTTATAATATTTATCCCCATTATAGTTGCGTCCGTTACGGCTGCATCAACTTCAAAAACCGGATGAATTTATACCGCTTACAGTCAACATATCCGCACCTGGCCCCATAATTGTCTGATCACCATCAATGGCTAAAGGAGGATCACCCCCGCTTAAAAGGATTTCTGCAGGAAGCGGTAAGTTAAAATCAATCAGAGCATCCCCGGTTGCTAAAGCTTCCCTTAATGTACAACCGTTCATATTACAATCACCGTCACCTGGATCATCAGTTGTTGTAACAGTTGCCGCAAATGCAAAACCTGTCTGAAGTAAAACTAAGAGTAAAAAAGATAGTAAAATTCTATACATTCCATGCCTCCAAAAAGAAAATTTTATAAAGTTTGATACTTATACAAAATTCTTAATAGTTACAGTATAAAAGAAGATAAAGTTGTAGTAAAGTAATTAATAATTTTTAGATTATTAATACGTTGGGTATGTCAACATTTCTGTCATCACGAACGAAGTGAAGTGATCTCTTGTAAATTGCTATATTTCATTGGATTGCTTCGCTAATGCTCGCAATGACAGCAATTTTGTATTAAGCCAAAAAATAATTTCAGTTGTTCTCAAACTTAACTTTCTTGTCTTTAAGGGCTTTCACGGCTTCGTCGATGCCGGAAAGTGTAAGGGGAAACATCCTGTCTTCGTAAAACTCTCTCACCATATTGATACTTTCCGTCCACTTCCATTCTTCCCTTGGTACCGGGTTGAGCCAGACAGTGTATGGGTACTGCTCTTTCAGCCTTTCTAACCATCTAAGTCCCGGTTCTTCGTTATTATGCTCAACACTGCCGTTCTGGTACATAAGCTCCCAGGGTGACATCGAAGCATCCCCTACAATTATACATTTATAGTCGCTGTTGTATTTATGGAGCACTTCGTAAGTCGGTATCTGCTCCTGCCAGCGCCTTATATTGTCTTTCCAGAGCCTTTCGTAAATACAGTTATGGAAATAATAAAACTCCATATGCTTAAACTCGTATTTAGCAGCAGAAAAAAGCCTCGAACAGAGCTCCACGTGGTCGTCCATCGAACCTCCGTTATCAAAAAACATAAGTACCTTTACGTTGTTCTTTTTTTCAGGGACCATCTGTATATCAAGGTATCCGGCGTTCTTAGAAGTTTTTTCAATAGTTTTATCAAGGTCAAGTTCATCTCTCTGCCCTTCCCTGGTTAACATCCTGAGTCTCCGGAGTGCCATCTTCATGTTCCGGGTCTGAAGTTCCACAGAATCATCAAGGTCTTTAAACTCTCTCTTGTCCCAGACCTTTACTGCCCTCCTGTGCCTGCTGCCGTCCTGCCCTACCCTTATCCCGGCAGGGTTATACCCATAAGCTCCAAAGGGAGATGTGCCGCCTGTACCCATCCATTTATTGCCGCCCTGGTGTTTTTTCTTTTGCTTGGCCATTATTTCTTTGAGCCTTTCCATTAGTTCTTCGAGGTTGCCCATCGATTTTAGATACTCTTTATCTTCATCGGACAGCATATTTTCAAAGTTTTTCTCCAGCCATTCAGCGGGAATATTCATAAACTGCTCATCGTCTATCATCTCAATTCCCTTAAAATAATGGCCAAAAAGCTGGTCAAACCTGTCAAGGTGCTGTTCGTGCTTGATCATCACGGAACGGCTAAGGTAATAAAAATCTTCCACGCTTTTATCTACAACATCTTTATCAAGCGCATCCAGAAGGGTCAGGTATTCCTTTAGTGTCACAGGTATTCCATCATTCTTAAGCAGAAGAAAAAAATCTAGAAACATATTTACCTTCTTATCCGGTATCTTATATTATTTATAAGTTCATGGTCCTGTTCATTTTTAAGGAGTGAACCTGTATATGGCGGCATGTTTTCTTCAAAATCGACCTTGCTGAGTTCAGCCGCAGTAATTTTTCCGACAACAAGCAGTTTTATCCAGTCAATAAGTTCGCTGGTGGACGGCATCTTCTTAAAACCTTCTACTCCTCTCAATGCATAAAACAGTGTTAAAGCCTGGTCGAGAAGTTTTTTCTCAAGCCTGGGGTAATGAACCAGTACAATTTCCTCGAGTGTTTCCCTTTCCGGAAATGCTATATAGTGAAAAAAGCACCTTCTAAGAAATGCATCGGGAAGTTCTTTTTCATTATTTGAGGTGATAATAACAATAGGCCTTTTTTTGGCTTTAATAGTCTTCCTGAGCTCGTAGCAATAAAACTCCATCTTATCAAGTTCAAGCAACAGGTCGTTCGGAAACTCAATATCTGCCTTATCTATTTCATCAATCAGAAGCACAACCAGTTTTTTTGTATCAAAAGCCTCCCACAGTTTTCCCTTGGTTATGTAATTAGAGATATCATTTACCCTCTCATCTCCAAGTTGGGAATCACGGAGCCTTGCAACAGCATCGTATTCATAAAGCCCCTGCTGGGCAATCGTTGTTGATTTTACGTGCCAGGTTATAATCTCCAGATTAAGGGCCTTAGCAACTTCAAAGGCAAGCATTGTTTTACCGGTACCCGGCTCTCCTTTTATCAGCAGCGGCCTCTCGAGTGTAATAGCGGCATTTACTGCCAAGTTGAGATCGCGTGTAGCTATATAATCTTTTGTTCCTTCAAACTTCATAGTATTCTCCGTTCCAATTAATATTTAAGACCAGGGTTCTTTATAATAATAAACAAAATTCGCAACTTTTGGCCTCTCGGTCCATCCTGCCTTTTTGTAAAAACCTCTCTCATAAGACGTTTTTTCCTTACCATTAGTAACCATCAACCTGTAAGCATCTCTTTCTTTTCCTTCATTCATCACAGCCTCTATAAGCAGTTTTCCCGCACCCATACCGCTTGCCGAGGGACTTACGAAGACATCTGATACATAACCCTCTATACCACCCAGCATTACAAAAGGCACCCAGTGTACATTTGTAAATCCTACAACCTTATCAACTTTATTTACGGCAACATAAATTGTATGGCCTTCCGGGTCACCGGCAGCATGCCCGATTAATGTTTTTATCGGGTCCGATACCATTTCGAGTGGTAAGGAGTTTCTTTTTTCTGACCAGCCGATTTCCCTTAGTATTTCTGCCATGGAAGAGGCGTCTTCATTAATTGCTTTTCTTATATTCAACATATTATTTTAAAGGTTTTCTAAGTAGTTCCAAATTGTCCAGCCAGACAGTGCCTTTCCCGCTGATAACAATGTTCAGTTTTATATCATCCGGATTTTCACCCTTCTTAAGAAAAAAAAGTGCTTCCTGCACTGTCCAGTTGTTAGTCCCGGTAAGAGCATTTTCTATTGCTTTTGAAAAAAACTGGCCTTTTCCTTTAAAACTACACCACATCTCCAGATAAACCTTTCCCTTGAAGTTTTCAGTCTTAATTTTTGCCCTGTATATAAGAAGCGCATCTTCAATATCAATATCACCTGTATTTGCAAGTTGTATAACAAGGGGTTTATCAGTTGATATTTTTAAAGATTCATTGCCATCGGCAAATATTTCCCTGTCAATCTCAACTTCTTCCAGTCCTGATTCATTAAATACGCTTTCAATATCGATTTCAACCAGTGTTTTGTCCCTATTTTTAACCTCGCTGTCACATGCAAACAAGATAAGGCAGGCTATAAAGACCAGGGTCAATGATAAATATGTTCGCATAAAATTTCCACTTATTTTCTATCTTTCAGATTTTCAAGAATCAATTTTAGGTTGCTTTTAGTTTTATCAGAAGTGAGCATCCCGGGAATATCTTTATCCATCTCCTTACAATAGCTTTCTATTCTGTGATTTGCCTCCATCCTGAGTGCTTTCTTAGCAATAGAATAGGCATATATATTATCAGAGTTAAACTGACTGGCATAAGCCAAAGACATATCGATCAGATTGTTATGGTCGGTAATATCATGAAATATTCCAAGCTTAATACAGTCATCAGGGTTATAAAGCATCCCGCTAAAAAGTATTTCTTCCGATCTTCTTGCGCCAAGAGCATATTTAATAATCTCTGCAAATACGCTTGGAAGTGGAAAACCTATTGTAATTTCATTTAATCCAAACTTTGCGTTCGTACTTACTGCATAACGCATGTCACAGCAAAGTGCCAGTATAAGTCCGGCTGCAACGGCATGCCCGTTTAGGGCAGCGATTATTGGCCTGTCGAAGTTAAAAACCCTTAGAATTGCATCCTTGAACTGGTTAAACCAGCTTAAAACTTCATCGGTATCCCCACGTGCGAAAATATCATAACACTGGGTTAAATCCAGGCCCGCTGAAAACACATTGCCCATGGAAGTTAGGATCACGGGTTTGTTTGCAAATTCATTATCAAGTGTATCGAAAGCGTAGTTAAAGTCTTTAAAAAAGGCATCATTCATCAGGTTGAGTTTGTTGGAACTCATTTTCAAAATCACAACGCCTTCTTGTTCTTCTATTAGCCAGTTCACAAGGACTCCTGATTATAATTTTAATTCTATTAATTATTTTTTACATATAAATCTAATAATACTGAAAGAATTTTACTTGTTTTTCTTGGCCCATGAATCACGCAAAGTAACTGTCCTGTTAAAAACCAGGTTGCCATCAGAGGAATCCCTGGAATCAATAATAAAATAACCTTTTCTTTCAAACTGGTAATTTACTCCTTCCCTGGCACTTTGAAGACTGGGTTCAAGAAGGGCATTATTATTAATTTGAAGTGAATCCGGATTCAAATATTCTTTGTAATCCTTTTCATCTGCATGAGAAGGGTCCTCTACAGTAAACAATCTGTCATAAAGCCTCAGTTCGGCTTTTACAGCATGTTTTGCAGATACCCAGTGAATAGTCCCTTTGACTTTCCGGCCGTCAGGTGACTGTCCACCCTTCGTTTCCGGATCATATGTACAGTGGATTTCGGTGATTTCACCTGTGTTTTCATCTTTCACAAAATCAACACATTTTATATAGTAGGCGTAACGAAGCCTGACTTCACTGCCGGGTGAAAGCCTGAAATATTTCTTCGGTGGATCTTCCATAAAATCATCCCTTTCAATAAACAGTTCTTTTGAAAATGGGACCATTCTTGCACCGTCATCAGGGTTTTCCGGGTTGTTAATAGCTTCTATCTCGTCTTCAAGGTCATCTGGATAATTCGTTATTATAACCTTTACAGGGTCCAAGACTACCATTACCCGTAAGGCTTTTTTGTTGAGATCATCACGCAGAGCATGTTCAAGCAGGGAAATATCAATATAACTTTCATGCTTGGTAACTCCAATTTCATGACAAAAGTTTTTAATCGCCTCAGGGGTGTAGCCCCTTCTTTTAAAACCCACAAGAGTTGGCATCCTTGGATCGTCCCATCCTGATACAAAATTGTTTTCTACAAGTTCAATAAGTTTCCTCTTGCTGAGTACGGTATAGGTGAGGTTAAGCCTTGCGAATTCTATCTGTTGGGGTTGGTGAATCTCCAGCTGTTCGAGAAACCAGTCATAAAGGGGCCTGTGTTCCTCAAATTCGAGTGTACATAAAGAATGTGTAATTCCTTCAATTGAATCGGACTGTCCATGGGCCCAGTCATACATAGGGTAAATATGCCATTTTTCCCCTGTATGGTAATGGGGAGTGTCCAGAATTCTGAACATTACAGGATCACGCATATTCATATTCCCCGAGGCCATATCAATCTTTGCCCTCAGCACGTGGCTGTGTTCGGGGAAATCACCGTTTTTCATTTTTTCAAACATTTCGAGATTTTCTTCAACTGATCTTTCTTTATAAGGGCTGTCTTTACCAGGTTTGTTTAGAGTCCCCCGGTATTCCCTGATCTCTTCCATGCTAAGGCTGTCGACATATGCAATTCCTTTTTCAATAAATGAAATTGCATATTCATAAAGTTTGCCAAAATAGTCGGAAGTAAAGTAAAGCCTGTCATCCCAGTCGAAACCGAGCCATTTAATGTCCTGCTTCATTGACTCTGCATATTCTTCGTTTTCCTTGCTTGGATTTGTATCATCAAACCGGAGATTGCAGATGCCATTAAAATCATCGGCAATTCCAAAATTAAGGCAGATTGCTTTAGCATGGCCTATATGAAGATACCCATTTGGTTCAGGTGGAAACCTGGTTACAACCTTCCCGTTATTTTTATTGATTCTTAAATCTTCTTTAATGATTTCATGTATAAAATCATTTTTTATTGCCGCTTCATCCATAGTTTTAAACTAATGATAAATTTATTCACACACTATTTTGATCATAATGAAGTTAATATCAAATAATTTTTATATTTTTTCATTTATGTCTGTGATATTCTAATAACTTAATTTCACAGAATGGGAGGAGTCCATGCTTAAAGAATTCAAAGAGTTTGCCATGAAGGGAAATGTGGTTGATATGGCAGTTGGTATTATTATTGGTGCTGCGTTTGGGACAATAATAAAATCACTTGTCAGTGACGTACTTATGCCCCCAATAGGTCTTATGCTTGGAGATGTTGATTTCAGCAACCTGTTTGTTGTTTTAAAAGAAGGTACACCTCCAGGCCCCTATGAGACTGTAGCATTAGCCGCCGAAGCTGGTGCTGTAACTATGAACTGGGGAGTATTAATTAACAATATTATAAGCTTTATCATTGTTGCAATTGCTGTATTTTTTGTAATAAAATGGATAAACAATATGAGGAAAGAGGAAGAAGCAGCACCGGAAGCACCTCCGGAACCTTCAAATGAAGAAAAACTTCTTACTGAAATAAGGGATTTGCTCAGGAAATAAGGAGTTGTCATACTGAACTTGTTTCAGCATCCAATAAAAGTAAAAAGAGATTCCGATTTGTCATCCTGAAATAAGCTTGTGCTCAACTTGATTGGGTATTCAGGATGATAGATGTTTTAGAAATGGCATTACAAAAATTGCGTGAATAAAATTATTTATTTCAGCGTAAGAAAAATATAGGGGATGGTGTGGGATTATATTTTTTAGGTGAAATGATTAATTTTTAGTAATTTTTGTGCAGCCTTGAACTTTGGTTCTTTGTTTCAAGACAAAGAACATAAAAACAAATTTCTTAGTAAGCCTTCATTTTCTTTATCTTGATATAAAGAAAACGAAGCAAAAGAAAGATCAAGACTGGCAATTCATACACTAAAAATCCAAATTAAAATCTAAAACGTAAAATCCCTCCACAACCCCTTTACGTTTCTTTACGATTTAAATTTATATTTTCTTAACGTTATTCATTGCAGGTCGTTTATAAACATATGTCATCCTTGTAAGTGTTAAGTAATTCGCTGGCAGAATTTGAGCCTTGTACCAAAGTTATGTAAGGGATTGGTATGACAATTATGCTTTCCACTTAATATTACATCCAATACTTGGGACCTGGTCTGGGGATATTGTATTCCCTTTTATAAGTTCATCAAGTGCAAAACGTATATCATTCCCGGTAACCGGCTTTCCATTACCAGGGCGTGAATCATCCATTTCCCCTCTGTATACAAGACATAAATTTTTATCATAAATAAAAAAATCTGGTGTACAGGTTGCATCATAAGCTTTTGCAACTTCCTGCGACTCATCAAAAAGATATGGGAACGGATACCCAACCTGTTCTGCAACTTCTTTCATTTTTTCCATAGAATCTTCGGGGTAATTAACTGCATCGTTTGAATTTATTGCAATAAAATTGACCCCCTTTGGCATATAATCATCTGCCAGTTCTACCAAACCATCCTGCACATGTTTTACGTAAGGACAGTGATTGCATATAAACATTACGACAGTTGCTGTATCAGATTTTAATTCGTTTAATGAAAAATTATTACCACTTACAGCATCGGGAAGATTAAAATCATGTGCGATCGAACCGAGCGGTATCATGGAAGATGGTGTAAGTACCATGTATTCTCCTTTCTAATTATATTCGTCAGTAAATTTTATATCATTATGAGAACCGTCGCAGTATGGTTTGTTCTTGGAAGCTCCGCACCTGCAAAGACTATAATGGTCTTTTGACGGGGGCTGAATTTCATCTGCAACATTTATTTCTATATTTCCCGAAACATTATAGGGCCCGTCTTTAATAATATTGATCTCTGTTGGTCCATTAAAATCAGTTGTCCGGACATTGTCTCTGGTATAACTCAGCGCCCCGGACGGGCATCTCCTAACTACTTCAATTACTTGATCAACCGCAGCGTTCTCGGGGTTAATCCAGGGACTGGTATTTTTATCAAAAACAGAGTTAAGGCCCGAAACACATTCAGCGGCATGCCAGCAGATAGTCCTATTGTCGTGGATAGTAATTTCCTTTCCTTCATAGGCTCTTTCTTTACTAAAAGATGCATTTGACTCCCTATTACCGGAAAAACCGATATTTTTGTGCGATCCGTCACAAAATGGTTTATTCTCGGAATGCCCGCATCTGCATAGTGCTGTCTTTTCCTCAATTTCTACATTTTCCCCTTTGGAATTTGTAAGGGTTTCAAGGTTATCTACAATCAGCGGTCCGTCATCAAGAACATCAATTTTTACATTATCACTCATAATATTCTCCGTTTGCTTATAATAAAATGAAGATAGCACAGAATTGCAAAATATTGAAACAACTTATTTTGGAATTAATAAATCAGGACAAAATTTTTCTGATACTTTCTATTCTTTCTTTATCTGAAGCCTCATTTTTCTTTCTTGGAGGGATATTTTTTCCTTTTATTACCGCTGGCCGTTCACCAACAGATTCATGCCAACGTTTAAGATTGGTAAATTTTTCCAGGTCTATTCCTGCCCATTCATGGGCATCTATCCAGGGCCAGTGGGCAATATCCGCTATGGAATAATCCCCGCCTATATATTCCCTATTTTCAAGATGTTTATCCAATACGGAATAAAGCCTATTTGTCTCATTCTGGTAGCGGTCAATTGCATACTGAATTTTTTCGGGTGTATACCTGTAAAAGACATTTGCCTGTCCCTGCATTGGGCCAACACCTGCAATCTGAAACATTACCCATTGAATAACCCGGGTTCGCCCCTTTTTGTCTATAGGTAGAAACATTTCCGCTTTTTCCGCGAGATATATAAGAATTGCCCCCGATTCAAAAATAATAAGGTCATCTTCATCCCTGTCAATAATTGCAGGTATCCTGCCATTGGGATTAATTTTCAGATACCATTCCTCTTTCTGCTCGCTTTCTCTAAGGTTTATTTTAGTGAGATTGTATTCCAGACCGGTTTCTTCGAGCATTATGGAAATTTTTTTCCCGTTTGGTGTGGCTGCTGTGTATAAATCAATCATAATGTTTAGTTTATCATTTTGGAAAATGTATTCAGAATCTAAAAGTCAAGTAAGAGTATTATTGAATAGATCCCGAAACAAGCTTGTTCTCAACTTGATTGGGTATTCAGGATGATAGATGTTTTAGAAATGGCATTACAAAAA
>PVMK01123548.1_pt1 | contig 11646 bp, 5 predicted proteins | sample 1853481 | NCBI WGS metagenome assembly PVMK01 (sample SAMN08533507, study PRJNA380276) | Marine sediment metagenome, whole genome shotgun sequencing project. | reverse complement strand
TCCATGATGCGGTCGGCGAGATTGGCCATCACGGAATGGGGATGAAAGCGGGCGGCAAACCAGCCGTCCACCAGATCGAAGGTCATTGAAACAAACAGGAATACCACCCCCAGGATGTATAAAACCGGGCTGCGTATCCACATAACGCCAATGGCACACAGCATCCCGCCAAACACTAGGGGTGGCCGGCCGTATACCAGCAGGGTCGTTAATTTCTGTGGGATGGATTGTTTTCCGGGCATGGTTTATCGGAGAACTCAGATTTTAGTATCCTAATTGTTATTTTTTTGCATTATGTGGCAAGATCTTTTTTTGTAAAAATCAAGTTACCCAAAGAAATGCCTAAAATTGCAAAATGCTCATTTTAGCTCATTTTTCCAGCTTGTCCGAGGTTGTCCAATCATAAAGAAATTCCTCACTCATGTCAAGGCAGAGCCCTTCCCTTTGATGAATCTTCCTTTTTTCGAATTCATAACCCTTTGCCTTCTCGGTCACTTTTTGATACTTTAGACAAAGTTGATAAAATCGCAAATTCAGGTCTCGTAATTAGCTCTAAAAATAAGTCAATTTTTTGGACACTATTTGAACTTAGGGGCTTCGCCCCAATTGGAATGTTGGAAGGCTGGAATAGTGGAATAATGGGTTCTGGGAAAATGCAATGTTGGAATAATGGTCCCGCCCCCGGCGGGATTGATGATAAAATTAAAATGGTTAATATCCTTTTGAAAACCAATATTCCATCGTTCTCTCCGAGGCGTAGGCGCTACCCTACGAGCCGGAGGCCACCATTCCATTATTCCATTTCCGGGGTAAATTCGGAAGCCCCAAAAAACCTCTATATTCTCAGTGGGTTATAGAAATTCCGAGACGTTTATCAGCGCCAAATTGAGGATTCAGGAATTGAGGATTGAGGGATTAAAGGATAAAATTAATTAATTTAAATAGATAGAATTCCTTCAATTCCTAAATTTCTCAATTCCTCAATTCTTTAATTCCTAAATTAGACCCCGTGTCCAATTTTCATGCAATCCCGCGACAGGTAAAGAGTCTCAGAATTTTTCCAAGCTGAATGACCAGGCCTGAAATTACAAACACTGAACCCGGAACCCTGAACCTGGAACCCGGAACTGATCAGTTTGGGTACTTAGGCCCTTATCGGGTTTTTCTGACAACATGTTTGCGAAAGATTTATCTAACAAAATACTTCCATGACCAGATCTTTATCTAAGAAAGTCGGCATCGCCTCCCTAATCATGATGGCGTCGGTTTTTTTAAGCCGCGTGATCGGTCTTTTCAGAGAAATGGTCATCGCCCACATCGGCGGTGCCGGGGCCCCGGTGGACGCTTATCAAGTGGCGTTTGTGATTCCTGACATTTTAAATCACATCGTTGCCAGTGGATTTATGTCGGTTACATTCATCCCCATCTTTTCCCGTTATCTGGCCGGGGATCGGGAAGATGAGGGATGGAAAGTCTTTTCTATTATATTGAACTGCTTTGGGTGCTTTCTGGTAGTCTTAATTATTGTTGCCGTCACCCTTACCCCTCAATTGATTGGCCTGATTGCACCGGGATTAAAAAATCCCAGTACCATTGCAAGTGCCGTCAGAATGACCCGCATTATCTTACCCGCTCAATTGTTTTTTTTCCTCGGAGGGCTCTTGATGGCGGTTCAGTTCAGCAAGGAGAGGTTTTTCATCCCTGCACTGGCACCGTTGCTCTACAATCTGGGGATTATCTCGGGTGGAATCATATTGGGACCCTGGATCGGTATGGAGGGGTTTGCCTGGGGGGTTTTGATCGGCGCATTTAGCGGGAATCTGTTTGTCCAGTTTTTCGGCGCCAGGAAAGCAGGACTTAAATATTTCTTCATTTTTGACCTGGGCCATCCGGATTTGAGAAAATACGTATTTCTGACCCTGCCGTTGATGGTCGGGCTGACCATGACATTTTCCACTGAATTTTTTTTCAGGTTGTTTGGCTCTTATTTACCCCAGGGAAGCATCGCTGTTCTCAATTTCGGCTTGCGGATCATGCTCATTCTGGTGGGCCTATTCGGTCAGGCGGTGGGTACGGCCTCATTTCCGTTTCTGGCGAGGCTGGCGGCCGAAAAAAAACTAAATGATATGAACCGGTTGTTGAACCATACCCTGCGCTTTCTTGCTTTGGTCATTCCTTTTTCGGTGCTGCTCATGGTGCTGCGTTCAGAGGTGGTCCGGATCATTTTTCAGCGGGGAAAATTCGACGCCGCCGCTACCGCTTTGACGGCGGAGGTGTTGATGTATTTGCTGGTCGGTGCGTTTGCCTTTGCGGCCTATACCATTGTAGTCCGAGGCTATTTTGCCTCCCAGAACACACTATTACCCGCTTTCTATGGAACTATTGTCGTCATAGCCAGTATCCCCTTGTATCTTTTGGGTATGAATTTACTGGGTGTTCGGGGGGTGGCTCTGGCGGTTTCCTTGTCCGGCATCTTACAGGTGGCGGTTTTATATGCCCTCTGGAATAAGCGCAGCAACAACACCGAAAGTCGGGGCGTATATGCCTTTTATCTCAGGATGACGTGTTTCGCCGCTGTGACGGGTATTTTTCTGGCATGGTTTAAATCCACAGCGCTTTTCTGGATTGATTCCACCACATTTCACGGAAGCTTGATGGTAAGTCTCTTAACCGCAGCGGTGTTTCTGATCATTTTACTGGCAGCCGGTTATGGCTTCAAAATAAAAGAAGTCACGGAGTTGGTAAATCGGCTGGTAAAAAAGCTCCACCCCAGACCACGTCATTAATCTTAAAAAAATCGCGGCGTGCCCTTACGTGACACAGGATTGCATAAAAGTTGGACATGGATCTATTCAGGAATTAATTTGGCGCTAATAGGCATAAATATTGTCCAAAAAAAGGAGCTGTTTTCATAGTAAATTATGAGGTCTTTACTAAGTCAGCTACCACCTTATCAGGGCACTACCCCAGGTCAAACCACCGCCGAAAACCGGCAGACAGACCAGATGACCGGGTTGAATGCTGCCGTCGCGCACGGCCTCATCCAGGGAGATGGCACAGGATGCCGAAGAGATATTGCCGTATTTTTGCAGGGTCAAATAAAATCTCTCAAACGGAATTTCTAAAGATTTTGCGATGTTCTGAAACATTCGAGCATTGGCCTGATGCGGTATGATCCAGTTGACATCCTCCAGCTTCACATGATTGTATTCGATCGGTTCTTTGATGGACTCGATAAAGCGTTTGACAGCCACCCGGAAACTCAGGTTGGCTTCAATCAGGTTCAGGTAATGCAACCCCTTGTCTACGCTTTCATGGCTAATGGGCGTGGTCTTTGAACCGCCACCCGGCAGTAACAAATCCTGGCCGTTGGCGCCGTCGGTGTGTATATGGGTGGACAAGATTTCATGAGCGTTGCCGCCCAGGGTGAGTACAGCGGCACCGGCCCCGTCTCCCCATAGAATGCAGGTTCTTCGATCCTTCCAGTTAAGGGTGCGGGACATGACTTCCGAAGCCACGACCAGAATATTTTTAAAGGTCTTATTTTTCAAATACTGTTCGGCAACGTTCAAACCGAAAATAAACCCGGAACAGGCTGCGGTTATATCAAATGTCACCGCCCGGGGGGCATCCAGCTTGGCCTGCAGCCAGTTGGCCGCCGAAGGGCAGCAGGTGTCCGGCGTGATCGTGGCCACGATGATCAGATCCATCTCTTCAGCGCCCATGCCGGCCATCTCAAGGGCTCTCAGTGATGCCTGGTAACCCAGATCGGAGGTCGTCTCGCCGGCCCCGGCAATTCTCCTCTCGCTCACACCGGTACGCTGTACAATCCATTCGTGGGTGGTATCCAGACCACTTTTTTCAAGATCGTAATTGCTTAAAACAGTGGGTGGCAAATAGGAACCCGTGCCGACTATAGTGATAGACTCCATATCTGGAATGCCCCTCATACCCCTTTGAGTGAAACGGATTTATAACCAGATGAAGACACGATCCTTTTGAGCCGGGCTGTCTAAGTTTTTTCAACCCGGAACGTTGAACCCCCTGGCCCAGACCTGATTTTACATTGGTCAAATATTTAGATTCATATTTGGGAACCTGACACGGGCTGTAATATGATCTTATAAGTCGCACCAGGGCGGGCTGAACCGCTGAACCTAGGTTATAAATCCTTTTTATCAGTTAAATTATTCAGCTTGCAAGTGCTTTTTTTTACTATTGAAAACCCGGTTCTCCGGGATAGGATTCTTTACTATTTCTCAATTTACAGACCTCGTTGAAAAGTTTACTGGTTGAATGGTTGATTAGGTAAATTATAGTCATAATTCAGACCTCATAATTAACTATGAAAATAGCTCTTTTTTTTGGACATTATCGGGCGTAATGAAGCCTTTTCGGAGGATAGGTTTCAGCCCGCCCTGGTGCGATATGACGGATTTTTGCTTTCACTGTAGGAAATCTTAATAATGTCTTATCTCCCAGATTCATACAAAATTAGGTCTGGGCCAGGGGTGTCGGGTGTCAGGTTTCAGGCTGGCTCTCACTTTTTTACTACTGACACCTGAAACCTGAGTAACAGTGCCCAATTATTTTGCAAGTATGGCATAAATCCATATTTACAACCATTTAACCAATCAACTAATCAACCAATCAACGATATTTGAATTTACCAAAAAAAACAGCGGCAATACACTGCCGCTGTTTACACTAGTGTGGTCTATTTTTGTCAACCGATGGGTGAAGGTTTGCACAAATGGCCTTCTTCCATGGCCACACGGCCACAGCCACCGCAAACATATTTCATCGCCGCCAGTTTATCTTTACACATATGAGCGGTGTCAACAGCCGGAACGCCGCAGAAGCTGCACTTTGCGGCATCCCCACAGGGGTCGCATAAATGACCCGGCTCATCTGCAACTGCACCGCAGTTTTTACATGTATATGCCATGATTAATCTCCTTTAGGACTATAGGTTGAGTGGTTCAGGGTTCAACGTTCCGGGTTTAAAATGAGTATCAAAAAAGCAAAAGTCAAGGAGGAGCGGCTGGTTCCGGATTTTCATTTGCTTTTTGATCGTTTTTATTCTTTTTTCCTAAAGAAAATAGGGGTTGCATGATGGTAATGGGAAGTTTTAACGTTCGTTCCAGAATACCCAGCACTTCGGAGCCAACGGCTGTGGGGTGCAGGGGTGTCACGTCAGGGTCTTTTAAATCCCCGTTGGCTCTAAAGGGAATTGAAATGAGTTTGCCGCCAAGAATATGGCCTATCAAAGGAATAAATTTCACGATGCGATCCAAGGTTTTAAAAGGCGCCACCAGGACCATGAGATCCATCTTTTTTTGGGCGAGATCGATGCTGCCCTCGCAGGCAATTCCCATCGATACCCCATCTATGGAGCATTCCTTCATGATGAGCTTGCCGCCTACAAGGTCTGCGCTGATCGTCATGCCGTGGTAAGCAAAACCCTCACCGGTCAGATCCGGGACTTCTCCCCGGTAAATTTCGGTAACATTTAAAATCGAAAGAATCTTAGCCAGGAGACCAAACCGATAAATTCGACCTTTCTCGGCGGAGAATTCCACCGCTCCCGAAAGGGACCGCAGGAATTCATCCGGTTTACTTTTAGACAGGAGTTGACCATTTAGATTGAAAGTACCCATTGCCAAATGCTTTTGACCGGTGATGCAGGAAACGGCAGGGGCCAGCATTTGATTCACGGCGGTAGGGACCAGAAATATTTCCAGTGTCTGCTTATCAAGTTTCAGCCGGCCTTGAAAGGATATGCTGCACACAACCGCTTCATTGACCGCAATAACCACTTTGTCCGGTTTAAAAGAGAGTTCGGCATTCAGGGGGTGCACGGAATAGGTTTCATAATTGAAGTTATCCGCCAGGACCTTAAGGGTTCCCAGCAAATCCCTTTTACTGAGACGACCGTCCGGATCTTCTCTCTTTTTTTCGACAAACTCGACGATGCTATTAACCTGATTCCAGTCAATGGCATCAGCGGTGAGGGTCAGGTCCAGCAAGGTCTTATTTTTTGTTAGAATCATTCCTCCAAACAGCGTCAGATGGGTTTTCCCCCAGGTTAGATCCGTTGTTTTCATCCGAACTCTGTTTTGGGCAGCTCCCGGGGAGGCTTCAGCGGTCATGTCAAATAATCCGTTGTTGACCGTTACCGGATCGACAAAGGCATCCGAAATAAGAACGAGGTTTTGCATGTTGCCTGTCAAATCATATTGCCATTGGCCCGGAGAATAAAAAGGGCCGTTAAGGTTCAGCGCCGACAGAGCAACAGTTCCTCTGGTTACGGAAAAATCCTTTAGATAAGGTTGAATATTTTTAAAAGACAACAACCAGGGATAGACCTCATCCGCAATGATCTCCACGGATTGGGAATGAATCTCAAAAGTGGGTGATTTGCCGAGATCAAAGGCGGCAGACAATCGCGAAATCGTGGAGTTTCCCAAGGATGCATCGACCTCTTTTAAACCGATCCGGTTCTTGCGCCATGAGAATTTCCCCTGATCGACACGTAAAAGCCCCGGTAATCGTTTGGAGTGCAGCATGAGCTGCTTGACGTCGGCGGAAAATGAAACTCGCCTGTACGATGGTTCCGAAACAGGACCGCTGACGGACATGCGTTTAAAAGCCAGTGAACCGCTTATGGGTTTAAACCGGGCAAGGGCTGTCGGGATGTTTTTATGAGAAAATATCAATGGGTTTATATCTTCAAGGTACAATAATGCCGGGCCCGATCGGGCCGAAAACACCGGTGTCTTCGCCCAGTTTACGTCGCCGGCAACTCTCCGTATGGAAGATTTTCCCATGGCGGCATCCACATCATTGAATGTAATTTTAGTCCCCTGCCATGTAAATTGCCCCCGACCTATCCGTAAGGATTTGGGTAGCTTTTTTGAGGTTAAAATAAGTTTGTTCACCACACCGCGAGTTTGAAAGCGCCAGTCCCGGGGACTGAAGAATGGACCTTTTATTTCCAGGCTTTTAACCGAAACATTGCCTTCCAATTTGCTGATATTTTTAATATTTTTTTTGAACGCCTCAAAGGAAAGCAACCAGGTATAGAGCTCATCCAGATCGAATTTTGCCGATTGGGAATTAAGGTTGAGACCGGGAATCCCGGTCCAGTCGACAGCGATAGAAGGATGTAAAAACGATGACTTGCCGATGTTCGCATTAAAATTATCAAATGCAAGGCGGGTCCCGCCATAGACAAAGTGACCGCCGTCAATTTGAAGCGGATATGGGAAGCGCCCGTAGCGGGCGGTTAAATGAATATCCGAGGCCTCCACCTTTGCATTCAGGCTTGCCAGATCATCGCCCAGTATCAAAATCCCGCTGGCAGTGCCCTTGACATCCTTAATCAGGGCAAGTTCATTTAGAAAACCCTTATCTGAAACAATGCGGCTTAAAACCGGCGGCAGCTGGGACAAGTCGGCATTGACATCTATTTTGAGTTGAAAGGGTGCCAGGTCTTCGTTGAGACCCAGTGTCATTTTACCGTTCCGGCCGCGAGAGTTTCCCATCTGCGCCGCCAGGTTTTCGCCATGTAAAATTCCTTCGGAAATCAGCGCATCCCCGATCACATCTTCCAGATCCAGTTCAGCGCCGGGGATGAAAATTTTGCCCTGTGTCATCCGCCCTTTGATGACAATATTATCCAGCTTGCCCAGTTCAGCGATTCTGCGGCCCCGCGTGCGAACAGTCATCCAGGGGACATAACCTCCCCTGATAATTTTAAAAATATTCCGAATCGTTTCAGATTCACCCAACAATCCGAGTGCCACCTGCCTCACCGAAGCCGCATCTATCCGGGAACCGTTTATGGCCAACCGGATATCCTGCAGGTCCTCGTCATAGGAAAACATCCCGCTGGCTTCCAGCCTGGGGTAGTCCAATGCTATCTCAGTCAGGGAGATTTCAACCATCTTGCCGCCAATCTGAACCGTGCCCAGAATACGAACGCCTTTAATTATCAGCTGTTCTCCACCGCGACTGAATGCAAGAAGTGGAACGGCCCCGTCGACAACGGCCTCCAAATTACCGTTGCCGTCCAATTCAACATCAATGGTTAAATTTGCTTGGGCGTCCGTCACCTGCAGTGCGGAATCATGTAAAAGATAAGCAATTAAAGCCTGAGGACGGAACCGGGAGAGTCGAATGTGCCCTTTGCCTTTAAAATCCAATGGATTCAGGGACCCACTGACATCGATTTGATCCCAGAGATTAGATTTGCACCGGATGGAAAAGTCAAGCTCGTTCGGACGGCGGTGATAAGCGGCCTGCACGTCTCTGAGCTTAAATTTGTGTCCAAAAGGATCTACAAGGTTTATTTTACCGTGTTTAACCCGCAGCTTCAACTCCGGTAATTTAAACTCCGGAAGACCCCGAACGGCTTTGGATATCGCTTCTACGATATCGTCAAACGATGCAAGTTGCTCAGGCTGTGGTGTCTCATGACTGATTTGAGGCAGTTCCATAAAGTAATCCGCATATTCGAGGGTGACAACGTCGACCTGCAGACTGCCTATGAAAAGAGGCAAAATTTTGGGATAAACCTTCATCCGGTGCATTTTAATCGTGAAACTGTCGGGAATCAATATTTCAACTTTATGGACGACAACGTGGGGCCGTGGAAAATAAGACAGAACCATACGTCGATACTTTAACTCACCGCCGATTTCCTTGGAAACGGTATTCTCGATGTTTGCCCTCACCATCTCCAAATTTATCAGTTGCGGCGCGATCATCATGACGACGATGATGAGGGCAATAAAAATCAGCAGGCTTTTGATCAGCCGGCTATTAATAATTTTATAAGGTTTTCTCATGACGGTTTTTAGTAGTATTTCTTCCCGAATATAAAACAAGAGGAGTGCATTGGCAAGGAAACACTCCAGCGAGGAAACCATCAATTTAAATTAAATCGCGAAGCGCAGCGACATCATTATTCGACCTGCCCGCAATGCCTTGAAACCAGTGTGAGGCCAATTTAACCATTTGGTTTCTAAATCCATGTTTACACCAACCCATGGCACTAAGCGTGGCAGGCGGGCGTTCATCTTTCAAATCAACCCGTTGTCTGCTGCTCCGTAGGTTCACCTGGCCGTGAATTCAGCGGTCAAAGGTATTGACCCATGATTGGATTTGCTGTATTGTACTTTGTTTTTTAGGCCCTTATCTGGTTTTATCTGACAACATGTTGTAAGAAACTGAAGGTGTCAGGTGTCAGTGTTCAGGTTTCAGGATTTAGTACCTCAACTCCCTGACACCCGAAACCTGACACCTGAAACCTAAAATCAGGGTGCATGCTGCCCCGCAGGGGCCACTTTTTCCGAGCGTAGTCTCGGAAAAAGCTTAGCACCTATTTATTGAAATCACATCATGTTTGCGAAGGATTTATCTAACAAAATAATTTGACATATCCATAGGAGAAAGGGGGCTGCATGTACAATAAAACGGTTATGGATCATTTCCGAAATCCGAGGAATGTCGGGGTGATCGGGGATGCCAACGGTGTTGGAGAGGTCGGAAATCCCCTGTGCGGCGATATAATGACGATTTACTTGAAAATACTTGACGACCACATCGAAGACATCAAGTTTCAGACTTTTGGGTGCGGATCTGCCATTGCCGTCTCAAGTATGCTGACGGAAATAGCCATGGGAAAAACCATCGAAGAAGCCAAAAACATTACGAATAAAGATGTGGCTGCAGCCCTGGAAGGTCTGCCGAAAAACAAGCTTCACTGCTCCAATTTAGGGGCGGATGCCCTGCAGCTGGCCATCAAGGATTATGAGGACAAAAAGGCCGGTGTAACCCGGGCGGAACCTAAACGCAAGGATGAGCATGAACATACTCACGGGGATAAGTGTTACTGTCCTTACTGTGATATTGAGCTGGACATGGAAGCCAAATTTTGTGATGCATGCCAGTCCAGTCTTGAAGAAGAACACTAAATCCAAATATCGTTGATTAGTTGATTGGTTGTTTGGTTAAGGTAACATCTCAATAACCCCAGTATATAGTAGGTTGGGTTAAGCGGGATGTAGGCACAATTTATGTTGGGTTCGCCTATCTTAATGCACCTCAAAAATTTGAAATAGCAACAAAATTAGCGAACCCAACAAGATTGGTTGCGGATCGTCGGCTTAACCCAACCTACGATTTATCGTGTAGGCTCATGAAGTGGATACTCCCTTAACATAATTTATTGAGAACTTGTTGGTTAAGTAGTTAACTAGTTGTAAATATTGGTTTATCCAATACTTGCAAAACAATTGGACGCTTCAGGTTCCAACAATCGTAACACTTTGAAATTATGAATATAATTTACCTAATCACCATTCAACCAGTAAACTATTCAACGAGGACTGAAATCAGATCTATTTCCGCTCTTAAGCCCAATACTCCATTACTCCAACACTCCATCACTCCTACATTTTAAGAAGGCTATAAACATGAAATCCATTAATTGCGATCATATTTCAGCCAATCCGCTTTTGCCCGAAGTTAAAAAAGCGATGATCGAGGCGATCAATAAAGATTACCATAACCCCTCCAGTCAGCATCGGGCCGGTGAACAAGCTGCAGAAGCCCTGGAGCAGGCGCGTGAATCAGTGGCGAAACTGATCAATGCCGCAATGCCCAAGGAAATTGTGTTTACATCCGGCGGCACCGAATCAATAAATCATGCCATTAAAGGTGTCGCCCTGGCCAACGCCGGAAAAGGCAAACACATTATTACCTCCAACATTGAGCATAATGCGGTCATCCGCAGTTTGAGGCGCCTAAAGTCCGCGGGTTTCAACGTGACGTCCCTGTCGGTGGACGATTCCGGTCGGGTGAATCCCCAAGACATTGTGGATGCCGTCACCGATGAAACCATTTTGGTCTCGATCATGCACAGCAATAACGAAACCGGGACCCTTCAGCCGGTTGAGGAAATTGCCCGGTTTTGCCGGGGTCGAAAAGTGATTTTTCACACGGACGCCGTTGATTCGGTCGGTGTGGTACCCTTTGATGTCCAAAAATTCGGCATCGATTTGCTCAGTTTTGCCTCCAATACGTTTAGTGGACCCGTCGGTGTCGGCGGTCTGTATATCCGTCGCGGAACCCGCATTTTTCCACTATTGGACGGCGGTGTTCAGGAAAACAATAAACGGGCGGGCGCTGAGAATTTGATCGGCATCATCGGCATGGGCAAAGCCGCAGAGCTTGCCCGACGGGATATGGATTCGAATTTCGCCCATGTTAAGAAGCTAAAAGAAAAATTTATCGAAGAGTTACCCGACTATATCGATGAATACATTGTTAACACTCATGGACAGTACAGCCTGCCGAACCTGGTGTCGGTTTCCATCAAGTATATTGAAGGTGAAAGCGTGGTGTTAATGTTGGATGATGACGGTATCTCGGCGTCAACCCGATCAGCCTGTGCCACCGGTTCGCTGAGAGCATCCCACGTGTTACTGTCATTGGGGCTAAGTCATGCCGATGCTCAGGGAACCCTGGTGCTTTCTTTCGGCGTGGACAATACCGAAGAGGATATAACCGCATTTTTAACATCGTTAAAAAATGTCGTCACCACCTTGCGCGAAATTTCACCCCTGTATAAGAAGGATT
>PVMK01177856.1_pt1 | contig 11647 bp, 9 predicted proteins | sample 1853481 | NCBI WGS metagenome assembly PVMK01 (sample SAMN08533507, study PRJNA380276) | Marine sediment metagenome, whole genome shotgun sequencing project. | reverse complement strand
CTCAGCGCAGCGGCGCACGACAGGGAGATGATACCTCGGTATTCGGCTGCTGCGCGCAATCAAGAAGACCGGCGACCTCGGCCAAAACGGATAGGTCTCGACCTCACGCTCGGTCCGACGGGTCGCGACCCACCGCGATGGCCCAAAGGTCCGTGAGATGCCTTGGCCGCGCCACGAAACCGAGCTCGGGTCCGCTAGGCGTCCCCTCCGGCACGCCCACCACGAGGGCACCGGGGCGGATTTTGAACTCCAGCGGTGGCGTGAGATCGATGGCCTCTCCGTCGATGCCCGTGTGCACGAGGTCGGCTGAATCGACTGTGAAGCTCTTCGCGGTCCATTGGCCCCAACCGGGAAAGCGATCGACGAAGCCCCCGACATAGGCAGTAAGGAGTGCGGCGAAGTCCGCATCCTTCCGAATCGTAAGCGTCACGATGCCGAGCTCGCCGCCGTCCATGCGCTCCCGCTTTCCGATATCGTTGGGTAGGCCCAGGAGCTCGTAGGGATTGTTGGAAACCAAGAGCAGGTCGACGCCTTCGAGGTCCACGCCTTCGGGCCCTTTGAAGCGCAGATCAAACCGTTTTCCGGAGTCCTCCAGCTTTTCCAGGGTGGCGATCATCGTCTCGGCTTTCGCGTCTCGGTAAGCCGGATTGGAGACGGTCTCCGCGTAAAGACCCAAGGACACGTTGTTCACGAACGTTCGCCCGTTGACTTCGGCCAGATCGATGCTGCGTGCCTCACCTCGGAAACCCCGGAGCGCTCCTACCACGTCGTCACGATTCAATCCTAGATCTCGGGCGAAATGATTGCGGGTGCCCGCCGGAATGCAGACGAACGGGATGCCCGCATCTGCGGCGATGCTCGACACCAGGGCTTGGGAACCGTCACCTCCAGCCATGCCGATCACGTCGGCGCCCGCCTCGATTGCACCGCGCGCAAGTGCTTCGAGGTCATCGCCTTCTTGCATGACACGGGTCTCGATCCCAAGCGCCCGGGCTTCCTCGACGAGATTGAAACGCTCGACCTTGCCGCCTCCTGACCAAGGGTTCGCGATGAGCACGGGCCGATTCGCTTGCAGACGCGCTGCGGCAAAGCGTTCGCGCCGTAAGGCCATGGGGGCCGTGAAGCCCGCACCCATGCCAGACACCAGCAAAGCCGCAACCCAGTAGGGAGACCAGGCTGCACCGGCGGCGACGATCGACGCGACGGCGACGGCCAAGCCGATGACCGCCAAGAGCACGCCCACGAAGCGCCGCGCGCCTCGAAAGCGCACGGCCCTCGCGATGCCGATGAGCAAGACCACCAGACCAGCCCAGTTGGCAAGCAGATACTGCGGCGAGCTCAGCACCAAAGCCGTCACGGCGACCACAAACAGGGCGGTCAGCGAGAGTGTCGCGATGGCGGCGGCTCTGCGTGTGCTAGCTGGATCGGGCATGACTCGTCATGGATCAGTGTTTGCCAGTGATGAATTGGACATTGACGGCAGCGAAGATCTGAATTGCGGGTTGGCCGACCCCTTTGTGCGCGATCGTGAACTGCGGCTCCAGGAAGAGGTTGAACACCGCCTTCCCGTGCTTCAGCACCTTACCCAGGCCGAGCCCGAACGGGATGTTGTAGTCGCCGGTTTCGATGTCGAAGAACCAGGCCGGGGAGCTCCTCAAGTAATACCCGTTGCCCAACTGAAACGTCACAAACGGTTGAAAGATGACCGACTGAGTCCTCGGGCGAGAGCTATCGCCGGCCACCGAAATCTGGTACGTCGCAATCGCCGCAAAGAGCAGGGGGCCGGTGGGATACACGAGCACGCTTGCCAAGCCGAGCTGGTGCTTACCGCTGCCGAGCGCTGGATCCGTCGCCGTCGGCGCGACGTACAAGGGGCCGATCCCGAACTGGAGTGGCTTTTCCGGTTTTGTGACCAGGATCGAAACGAAGACATCGAGATCGCCTAGCCCGGTCTTGGAATCGGGAGAAACCGTAGGGCTGGTTTTCACAGGCAATGAGAGTCGAGGAATGAGTCGTTTGTATGGGGTAAGGACGCGAAGCCAGAACGTGTTGGCCGACTCGTCTGGCACGCCGTAGAGCTTAGGGATGTAGTAGTTGTGTAGTTGCACCGCGACCAAGTCGGCCAAGGGATTATTGGCTTGGTTGACCACATCGCCCTGCCCTGCCGATTCGGGGTCAGCCGACTCTTCGTCTTGTGTTTCCGTCTTGGTCCCCTGCGCCTCGTCGGTTGCCACTTCCACGGGCTCGTCGTCTTGAGCCGCCACACTCCCCGTGAACGTACACAACACAAGCACCAAAACTACTGGGCGGTTGCTGTCCTTGCAATTATCCATATAGCCTCCGATCACTGGCTGCGCGTCTAGTACAGAAGTTGCCATATCGTTCTCCCTACCTAGTCAGCAGACGAACTTGGCGCCGCAGCAGACGGAGCCGTGTTTCTAAAGACTCATCGATGTGAATCGCCGCCTCGCTCATCAGATAGACGGCCAAGAGATCTCCTCTGCCGCGCGCCTCCCCTGGGGGGAAGCCCGCCTCCTCGAAGAGCCCAGAGATGTAGTCGACGCGCTTACGGATGACGCGTCGCAATACTTTCGCTGCCTTCTTGTCTCCCTCGGCCCACGAACGTATCGCGGGGTCGTATCGGCTGAGACCGTTGGCGACGATTCCCTCTGCGGCCAGCAGCAGGCGCTTCTCGGCGCCGCCCCGTACTGCGTTTGCGTGTTCGATGACCGCATCGGTCAGTTCCCGATCCCACCAGTCGAGCATTGAATCCAGCAGATCCTGCCGGTCCTCGAAGTGCCAGTAGAAGCTGCCCCGGCTGACACGCAGGTTTTTTGCCAAAGTGAGCACGCGAACGCCGCCTACCCCGCGCGTTCGGAGCAACCCCATCCCGGCCCTGAGCCAATCGTCCTTGGTCAGTGACTTCTTCTTTGGCACCGTGGCCCCGAACCCTACACTTGTGTCTTGACCCTGACAAGGGATGGTGGGAGCTTCGACGACTTCAGGAGGGTCTCATGCGATCAGGACGAACTGCAATCGGCGCGTTGACGTTAACGCTCGCCGCAATGATGATCGGCTACTTCATCGGCGTGAGCTTTGACGAGCCTCAGGTCGCGCAAGCGGCGGGTGGCAAAGTGAAGTCGAAGACCGGTACCGCACCTGATCGGTACGTGTACTATCCCGGCACCGAGGCGCTGCGGAAAGACGAGATTCGCATGACTGCGTGCGGCACCGGCATGCCCGCTGCGCGACTTGGCCAAGCGGCGAGCTGCTTTTTGATCGAGCTCGGCAACGGAGACAAGTTCCTCTTCGACGTCGGCACGGGTTCCATGGCGAACGTCGCCGCCTACATGATCCCGTACGATTTTCTCACGAAGGTGTTCCTCAGCCATTTGCACACCGACCACTGGGGTGATCTTGCTGGACTCTGGGCCGGCGGCTGGACGGCGGGCCGCACCAGGCCGCTCGAGGTCTGGGGGCCAAGTGGCGCGCGCGAAGACATGGGAACCAAGTACGCGGTGGAGAACCTTCTGAAGGCCTACAACTGGGACTACATGACCCGCGCTGCGATGATCAGCCCGATTCCCGGAAGCATCACGGTCCACGAGTTCGACTACACCAAGGAAAACCAGATCGTCTACCAGAAGAACGGGGTCACGATCCGTTCCTTCCCCGCGATTCACACGGGCGACGGTCCCGTCAGCCTCATCCTGCAGTGGAAGGGCTACAAGATCGTCTACGGCGGCGACACGATGCCAAACACGTGGATGCTCAAATACGCCAAGGACGCCGACATCGTAATTCACGAAGTGATGCCGATGCCGCAAGACATGGTGAAGTACTACAATCAGCCGCCGCAGCTTGCGATTCGCGCGTCGTGCGGCTTCCACACCTGCGGGCCCGCATTTGGCAAAATCATGAGCGAGCTCAAGCCGCGCCTCGCCATAGCCTTCCACTGGTTCAACGAGGAGGGGACTCGCTATAACCAGTTTAGTGGAATCCGGGAGACCTATGACGGTGAGCTCTCGATGGCGACCGACAACCTGGTCTGGAACATCCGCAAGAAGGAGATCATCGAGCGCATGGCGGTGATCACCGAAGAAGCGTGGGCCGTCCCGGGCCCCGGCAAGCAACCTGATCCCGATCGCACCCGCAAGAGCGAGTACACACCCTTCACGCTTCGCGGCATCTACGATACCAGCGACGTCGAAAAGGAAACCATCGACGAGTTCAACAAGAAGTTCAACCTCAAACCCGCACCGTACAAACCCCAAAAACCCTAGGTGATAGCGTGGGAGCGGTGGGGAGGGACAAACTGAGCCGAAGGCGTTCGGCAAAAAAGGGATTGTCTCCTTTTTGAAAGGATTAATCGGACGGGAGTGGCATGACTGGATGCAACGGAAGTGCTGGATGGCGACTGACCTTGGTGACGGCCATTGTCCTCGTCGGAATGGCTACGTGGTCCTTAGCGGGCTGTAAGCCAAGCTCGAAGACGGAGCTCGCCAAGCGGCCCAACATTCTGCTCATCGTGGCCGATGACATGGGCTACTCCGACATCGGCCCATTTGGTGGAGAGATCTCGACGCCGGCGCTTGACGGTCTGGCGAGGGAAGGCCTGTTACTCAGCAACTTCCACGTGCTTCCCACGTGCTCACCGACGCGGTCGGTTCTGCTGTCCGGCATGGACAATCATCGCGCCGGCCTCGGCACGATGGGGGAGCTCACCACGCCCGAAATGGAGGGAATCCCTGGGTACGCCGGATATCTCAACTTCGAGGTGGCCGCCCTCCCCGAAGTCCTCGAGGGAGCCGGGTACCACACGTACATGGCGGGCAAGTGGCACCTCGGACTCGACGAAAACACGAGCCCCCATGCGCGAGGCTTTGAAGAGACGTTCGTTCTGCTACCAGGCGGCGGCAGTCATTGGAACGATCGCAAACCGGTCAGCCCGCCCGAAACGATGGTCTACCAGCGGAACGGGAGGGAAGTCGAATCATTGCCCGACGACTTCTATTCGACCCGCTACTACACGGATCGAATCCTCGAATGGATCCAGCAAGCGCGCGCGGATGACCAGCCCTTTTTCGCTTACCTCTCGTACACCGCGCCTCATGACCCGTTGCACGCGCCCAAGGCGTACATCGACAAGTACAAAGGCAAGTACGATCAAGGTTGGGACACTCTTCGGCAGAGGAGGCTTCAGAGTCTAAAGAACCTCGGAATGGTCCCGAATGACGCGGTCCCCTTTCCCCGATTGCCGACAGTCAAAGCTTGGGACGACATGGCCCCGGAGGAGCGTGAGCTCGCCGCGCGCGACATGGAAGTGTATGCGGCGATGGTCGACTACATGGACGAACAGATCCAGCGGGTGCTCGACTACCTCAAAGAGATCGGCGAGTACGACAACACGATGATCCTTTTCATGTCGGACAACGGCGCCAACGGATCCTTGCCCACGGCGTATCCCGGTCAGACCGAGGAGTACCTCGGTTCGTTCGACAACAGCCTCGACAATCGCGGTCTTCCGAACTCCTATATCGAGATGGGTCCGGGCTGGGCTCAAGCGAGCATGTCGCCAAGCCGCTTGTTCAAGGCCTACACGACCGAAGGGGGCATCAAGGTGCCGTTGTTGGTCAAGGTGCCGGGCAAGCCTGTGGAGCCTGGCGCAATGAACCACTCGTTCGTTCACGTTCGAGACATCATGCCGACCCTCCTCGACGTCGCGGGCGCCACGCAACCTAACGCCATCGACGGTCGTGAAGTGCTTCCGATGCAGGGCCAGTCGGTGCTGAACCTCTTCGCGGGGAAGAGCGAGACCGCCTACGCAGGCGCCAGCAGAGTCGGTTACGAGCTGTTCAGCTTCAAAGCCTTCTTCGATGGGAACTGGAAGATCGTGAGGCTGCCCAAGCCGCTTGGCACCGGCGACTGGGAGCTCTTCGACCTATCGAACGACCCCGCCGAGCTCCACGATCTCAGCGTCGAGCAGCCGGCCAAGCTGGAAGAAATGGTTGCCCTCTGGAACCAGTACAAGAAGGACAACGGCGTACTCGACATCGTTCCCGAGGTCGCGAAGTGACCAAGAAAGGATCCAACGATGCAGGGTGTCAATAAGGCTTCAGCATGGTCAAGCCGCGAAGAGCTTCCGCCATGGCTCGTCGACGGCATCCTGCCGATGGAAGACGTCATCGAGGCTTACTACGAGCGACAAGGCGTCGGGGACATCTATGAGGAGCAAGTGCCAAAGAAGTAGGCACGGTGCTCGACATCGAGGCCAGGTCTGCGCTGAAGAAAGAGTTCTAGGACATGAAGGGAGCAAAGATGTGCGTTCGAAAGCCTCCGCGCAGCGTCGTCTTCGCAGCGTTTCTACTCGTATGCTGCGTGGCGAATCCATCTGCGGCGGAAGCTTCCGAGGGCGAGGCCCCCGAGAGCAGCGCCGCACGCTCCTCGGAATCCGAGCCCGACGAACCCACTGAAGAGGGCGAGGAAAGGGAGCGCCTCAATAGCTTCACGCTCGGAGGAGCCTACACCTTCCACATCCTTCGCGATCGCGAGTCTGCCACAACCGGAGAGCTCAGGACCATCGAGCATCTCGGTGGGTTCGTGATCGCGTATGAGCGGGAGCTGATTCCAGAACATCTCGCGCTCGCCATTTCGAAGCCATTTTACTTCTCGAAGGAACGTTTCGACACGCCGTTCGACTTCATCTTGAAAGGACTCTTCCGTAAAGGATCATGGGAAGGCTTCATCGGGCTGATTCTCACTTGGAACATCCGCGTCTTCGAAAAGGAGCGCGAGGAGCAAGAGGGGGAACGAAACATCATGTCTTTCGGCATCGGCGCGGTCATTGGGGGGGGCCTATTTCTTCAACCCGCGCTGGAGCCTCGACCTCGAGCTTGGCTATGCGAACATCCCGACCGACGACATCGTCGAGCACGAGTTCACCGCGGCTTTGAGCGGCGTCTACCACTTTTGAGCCATCAGAGCTTTGGCGTGGGTGTTTCGTACTGGGTGATTCCAGGCCACGACAACGTAAAGGTCACCAGTGATTTTCAGTACTTCCTTGGCCGAGAGCGCGGCAGCCTCGTTCCGTTTTCCCCGCTGAACTCGATCCAACCCGACGACGCAGGCAGCCAGTTCGCCTGGCGCATTCAAATCAGCGGCGCGTTCTGACCAACGCCAGCACTGACACTGTCACTGACGCTGACACTGTCACTCGACGCCTCACCGTCTCCACCAGTGCGCTCGCCACCCGACCGTTGGGTTCCTCCCGCTACAGCAACCAGCGCGTAATCACTTCGATGAAGAATTTGATGGTCGACGCGTTGAGTAGGTCGATGAAGAATGCACCCACGAGCGGCACCACGAGATAGGCCTTCGGCGAGGGTCCGTGCTGGCGCGTCACGGCGTTCATGTTGGCGAGCGCCACTGGCGTGGCTCCGAGCCCCAGACCAGCAAAGCCAGCGGTTATCACAGCGGCATCGTAGTCGCGCCCCATGACCCGGAAGACGACAAACATTCCGAAGACCATGATCACGAGCACCTGAACGAGGAGCATGACCGTGATGAAGCGCGCCGCAGCGCTCAGGGTCCAGAGCTGCATGCTCATCAGGCTCATGCTGAGAAACAGATTCAGGCTTAGGTCACCGAACCTGTCCAGGGTGTCCTCGGGCACTTGCAGGCCGAACGCGTCGGCGAGATTGGTCAGCACGATGCCTACGAGCATCGAGGTGAGAAAGCCCGGCAACAGCACGCCTTCGGAGAACAGATATTGATTCACCATGTGCCCGCCCTGCACACAAACCGCGAGCACGAGAATCGCGTCTAGCACCGGGCGTAGGCTGTCCGACGGGGCCGATGGGCCAGTGGCTTCTTTCGTCACTTGGTTGCCGGCGAGCTTGGTCTCGGCTCCCGGACCCCGGAGGTGGTACTTGCTCATGAGCCTTCCCGCGATGGGTCCACCGAGCACGCCCCCGGCGATCAAACCAAACGTGGCAAACACGATTCCCATTTCGCCGGCGTCTTTGAGGCCCGCTGCTTCGGCCTCGGCACCCCAAGCAATGGCGGTGCCGTGGCCCCCGGCCAGCGATACGCTTCCTCCCATGAGGCCATAACCAGGGTGCTCTCCAAGCAGCAGGGCGATTCCGACGCCCGTCGCGTCTTGCACGACCAGGAACACGGCCGCGACCGCGACAAGCTTCGCTAATGCCTTGCCGCCAGCTGCCAGTGTCCGCAGTTTCGCCGACAGGCCGATCGTGCTGAAGAAGACCAATAGGAGCACGTCGCGAATTCGCAGGTCGAACGAGATCTCGATGTCGGCTGCCACGTAGATGATCGCCACCAGCGCGCTGCAGATCAGGCCTCCCGTCACCGGGGCCGGGATGAAATGCTCGCGAAGCAGCCGGACCCGCTCGTTCACGTACGTTCCCAGGTAGAGAACCAAGATGCTGAGCACCAGAACCTGGACGGTGTCGACTTCGATATGCTTCACCTCGGGGTTCTCCTTTCGCTAATCGTTTAGAGGCCGCCTGGCCGTTCGTGATGTGTGGGCGTACCTGAGGCCGGTCGTGCAACCTCTGCACCCGGGCGACCTCGACGTGGCCAAAGCAGAGCACGACGCGCTCGAAGCCGAACGCGAGGTCGCGAAGGCTTCCAAAGAAGCCGAGGAAGAGGAGCGCAAGGCCATGCGCAACTCACCTACCTCACTTCCACCGTGACCTTCTCGATCTTACCCGTGAAGCGGGTCTCATCGCGGCCGATGCCGATGCCTTCGGCGACGGGCGTCTGGTTGTCGAGGCCGACGTCGGCGGTCTCGTCGGCGGAAAAAAGGAACGGCTGTGTCCTCTGGATGCGACCTTTCGCTACCTGCTGACCGTTCACGCTAAGCGTTGCCACGCCGCCTTTCCCAAGTCCTCCGCCGTCGTACTCGAAGTCGAGCACGATGGTTGCCTTACCTTTCGCAATCGACTTGTCCGCGGCCACTACGTCGCGGGACAGCCCGAGGAAGTTGTAGGTATAGGCCGGCTTGCCGTCTTTCATGTAAAGCGACCAACCACCGAATCGCCCGCCTTGAGTCAGAATGACTCCGTCGGCCCCGGCTGCCGGGTTCTCGATTTCGGCCGTGATCGTCAATGACTTGTTCTTCACGTTGATGAACGTGTTTTCCATCATGCCGTTCATGCCGTCGTAGAGGGTCAGCGACGTGCGATCGCCCATCAGATCCGGTCGCCCGGCAATGGCCGCATTGGCTCGCTCGATCACGCGGTCGTCAATCGGCAACACATTGTACTTCTCGGCTTCCTTCATGAACAAAGCTTTGAGTTCTTTCAGCTTCTCCGGCTGCTGATCGGCAAGGTTGTCTGCGAGGCTGAAATCCTCGCGCGTGTTGTAGAGGTCCCAGGTATCGGTCGCGAGCGGCGGCAGATTGGTTGTCTCCCACGGCGCCCGATGAATCGTGCGAGCCAACCATCCATCGTGATACATCGCACGGTTGCCGAAGATCTCGAAATACTGCGTCGTGTGCCGCTCTTTGGCCTTTGCATCATTGAACGTGTAGAGGAGACTTTTGCCTGCGATCGGCGTCTGCGGTGTTCCGTTGACAGACTTTGGTTCTGGCAAAGTGGCGGCTTCGAGGATGGTGGGTGCAATGTCGGTGACGTGTCCGAACTGGGTGCGCAGACCGCCTTCTTCTTCGATCCCTTTTGGCCAGTGAATCACCATACCGTTGCGAGTACCGCCAAAGTCACTGGCGACCTGCTTGGTCCATGAGAAGGGCGAGTCGAACGCAACCGCCCAACCGGCAGCCATGTGCGGGAATGTGTAAGGACCTCCCCACTTGTCCAATAGCGGAAGTAAATCCTCCACCTTCTCGGTCACTCCATTGAAATACGTCATTTCGTTGAACATCCCAACGAAACCGCCTTCCGCACTGGTGCCGTTGTCACCCGCAATGTAGATGAACAACGTGTTGTCCGTCTCTCCGATGTCCTCGATGGCTTGCGCCAATCGACCGATCTCGTAATCCGTTTGCTCGAGGAATCCGGCGAAGACCTCGGCTTGGCGCACAAACAGTTTTTGTTCGTTCGCAGTCAGCTTGTCCCAGTCCTTGATGTCCCGCGCTTTTGGGGGCAGCTTGGTGTCGGCCGGGATCAGCCCGATTTGTTTTTGGCGAGCAAACGATTCTTCTCGGACCTTGTCCCAGCCCTTGTCGAATTTGCCTTTGTACTTATCGGCCCATTCCTTGGGTACGTGATGCGGAGCGTGGACCGCGCCGGGGGCGTAGTAAATGAAGAACGGCCTGTCCGGTGTCATCGACTGCTGGGCTTGCACCCACTGGATCGCCTGATTGGTCATGTCCGTGGTGAAGTGGTAATCCTTCGTTTTCGGGGGCGTCACGCGAGTCACGCCATCATAGACGAGCGGATACCACTGGTCGGTCTCGCCACCGATGAAGCCGTAGAATTTATCGAAGCCCTGATGGGTGGGCCAACGGTCGAAGGGGCCGGACACACTTGTTTCCCAGGCCGCGGTTTCATGCCACTTGCCGAACGCGCTGGTGCTGTATCCGTTCAGGCGCAGCATCTCGGCCAACGGTGCAACGCGATTGGGAAGTGCTCCCGTGTTGCCGGGAAAACCCGTCGAGGTTTCCATGATGGAACCAGTGTTGGCCGTGTGATGGTTGCGGCCGGTTTTGAGCGCCATCCTCGTCGGGGAGCATAGAGCCGTCGTGTGGAAGTTGTTGTACCGCAGGCCTGCGGCGGCCAGACGGTCGAGGGTCGGGGTCTGGATGGGACCGCCGAACGTGCTGGGGCCGCCGAAGCCAATGTCATCGATGAGCACGATCACCACATTGGGTGCGCCTTCGGGGGCCTTCACCTCGAACCGGGGCGGAGCCTTGGCGTTGCGGGCATCGAGCTCACTGTAGGTCGGCGGTATCGGTTCTTGGAGCGGCAGAATCGTACGGTCGATCTGCGCTTTGGACGTGTCGTCCGCGACGTCAGCCGTTGTCGATGCGCCTGGCTGAGGCTCCGCTTTCTTCTGACAGCCGGTGGCTAAGAGCGTCATCATGAGCAACGCGGCCAAGACACAACGGGACGACGGCATGGGGTACCTCATTTCCTGGGGGAACCTATCACTTCGGTCGATTGCGTGCCGGAGCTCGATGCCTCTGCTTTGGACGTGCTTCACGGCCTCTTCGACCACAAGCCGGTTCGCAGATTTGCGATTCAAGACGAGGCACGCTTCCGACGCCATGCTGATTCCTTGTCGTGGAGAGGCGCGAGCATACTACGCCAGCCTAGAAACGGAAGGCGGGGATGCGCCGCTGGACGGACCGCGAACATGAGGGAACGCCAGCCCGTCTATCCCAATTGCGTCAGGTGCGTTAGATCCTGGGACCCCTGCGGATTCAGAGGTGCTTGCGGCGCAGCCGATGTTGATCGCGGTTCACGCCGCTGGTAACCAGTGAATAGACGTTCTCGACGATCGAGTAGTCGACGAAGTAGAGGTCAATTGGCCCGACGATCGATTCGGCGATGGTGTCGTTCATGAATACGCCACCCCGAATGCGGAAGTACTTCCACTTCAAGTCGATGAACGCGCGCTGAAAGCTGAAACTGCCCCCGGCCACTACGCCGATACGCATGAAACG
>PVMK01156954.1_pt1 | contig 11647 bp, 9 predicted proteins | sample 1853481 | NCBI WGS metagenome assembly PVMK01 (sample SAMN08533507, study PRJNA380276) | Marine sediment metagenome, whole genome shotgun sequencing project. | reverse complement strand
TGATGAAACGGCGGTGATGTATGCCCTGGACCGCCAGGATAATCTTCGCTCAAAAGGCTACGACCCGTTGGTCGGTATGCTGCTGCTTGATGCAGGTGCTATAACCAAAAAGGACCTGAACCAGGCCCTGAAGTTACAGGATATAGACAGGTTGGCCAACTCGGCCATTTTTCACTCTCTCCCCAAAAGTGTTATAGCCGAAATCCATTCCAAATCTTCAAGGCTGACGTATAACTCCAACGAAATTATCTTCAGGCAGCAAGACGGCAGCGATTATGTCTATGTCATACTGCTTGGAACAGTTCACCTGACCCATAAACCCCGGCAGGGAAAAGAAATTGACCTTGCAGTTTACAGGGATGGCGAGGTCTTCGGGGAAATGAGCCTGTTGACTGACAGCCCCAGATTTGTCACTGCAAAGGCCATGGGGAAAACCAGCATTCTCGCTGTTCCACGGAATGAATTTCTGGCCTTATACAAGGAATATCCTGAGGCGTCACAGGCTGCGATTAGAAAATGGTTCAATGCGATGCTTGAGGGCCGTGAGCAGAGCCAGATATACCAGGATCACCATTATCGTGAACTCATGACAAAAATGGAGTCACGTCCCTGCATTCCATTAATCGGGAGTTCGAAAAGGGCCCAAAAACTTCGCAGCCAGATTGACCCTATCTGTCGGTCCTCCAGTTCTGTTCTGCTTGTCGGCGAGCCTGGCTCCATGAAGTCCAGGATCGCCCAATATATTTACAAGCATGGCACTGCCAATGAAGGCTCATATATTATTTTCGATCCTGATACAATCCCCCATTTTGTTTCTAAAGGTCTGCAGCAGGAGAAAGGGACTGTCTATTATCGGGAGCTGGAGCAGATTGTCGCTCTTTTTGGCTATGACCTCGAAATCTATGACCGTACTTTTGCACCTTGGCAGGGATTTATAAAGCTGGCCCATAATGGGACACTTGTCATTAAAGACGGCTCCAAGCTTGAACCAAAGGTTCAGAGGATGCTGCTTGAGTATTTCTTGACCGGCATGTTCTATCCTTTAGGGGCGGAACGCCCGGCCCAGGCGTCAACCCAGGTAATAATAAATATTGTTGATGATCTTGCTCTTGAAAATACACTTTATGAATATCTGGCAACCGATCATGTTCGAATAGAACCCTTTCTTAGCAGAAAAAGGGACCTTAAAGAGATTGTCAACCTCCTGCTTGAAGAGATAGGGAGCGAAAAGCGTAAACCTCCAATGAAGATGGAACCGGAGGCCTTGAATAAGATGATGGCCTACAACTGGCCGGGAAATTTCAGGGAACTTGAGGAGGTTGTGGCACGGTCTATCAGTTTTGCCAAAGGAAGCGTTATTGCGGCAGAAGATGTCTTTATCGGCAAGGTGCCGATAACGGGTAAGGACGCCTTTAATCTTCTTTCAGTGAAATTTATCAGAAATTTTTTTCAAAGCCCGTTTTATCCTATTGTCCCCCAGATTGTAGTGGCCGGCATGTTTGTCTTTGTGATTATTCTCGGCATTTGGGGAAACCCATCTCCTGATTCCAATATCACCCTATTGCTGGTCTGGGCCAATTGGGAGCCTCTTCTCATATTGAGCTGTCTGCTCCTGGCAAGAATGTGGTGCAGTTTCTGCCCCATCGGTTTTTTCAGTAATATGGTCAGGAAACTGAAAATAAAACGCTGGAAGATTCCTCCGAATTATTTGAATGTTGGTTTTTTTATCGCTGCTGTCGGGTTGGCCATCGTTTTCTGGTCTCAGGCGGCACTCGACATGTGGGAGAGACCGACTGAAACAGTATGGCTGCTTCTCGCCATGCTCGGCTCTGCGATTCTCTTTGCCTTGCTTTTTGAAGGAAGGGTCTGGTGTCGATATGTCTGTCCCCTGGGGCAGATGGTAGCAACCTTTGCCAGAGCTTCGATTGTTGAAGTAAGGGCTAACTACAATTACTGCAGTCATGAATGTACAAGCTATGACTGTTTTACCGGCCGTGATGGTATACCTGGTTGTTCCATGGCAAAGGGCCCCTTTGCCATGGACACCAACCAGGATTGCGTGTTGTGCGGCAACTGCATGAAGACCTGTCAGAATGCGGCTGTTCGGTTCAATCTCAGGCCGCCTGGCTGGGAGCTTTGGCACGCGCGTTCAGCTGATCTTGCCATGATTCTTTTTGTGCCGTTACTGTGGGGAACCCAGATATTCAGGGGACTTGATTTCACAACAATACCGCCAAGACTCAATGCCTACATCGGTTCCATGGAACTGACATATGGTCTGCTGATGATTGCTTCGGTGCTGTTTGCCTACCATGTCGCTGTTGCCGGGGTAGCATTTACAGGCATGGTAGACACTGATGCAGGCAAAAGGTTTGGTTCAACCTTTGTTCTGGCTATGCTGCCCCTGGTGTATGCCAATGAAATTGCCATCCGTCTTGTGCCGCTTTTAAACCATGCGGCGGATTTTTTTGTTATCCTGGGCAATCAGGTGGGATACTCGTTCCCGCACATAGCGTTCAGACTTGATATGCAATCCTTATATATTCTGCAGATTGTAATTATAATAATCGGCCTGATATTTTCTTTCTTTGTCGCAGCAAGACTCGTTGCAACACTTCCGCCTGAAAAGGTTGCGCCGGCATTCTTCCGGCATCTGCCCCTTATTGTGATAGCAATAGTGTCGGTTTTCCTCTTCTAGTGTCACGTCAACTCTCAACTGACGCATCCTGCTTGCCCTTTATTGCGCCTGCTGCGTTGCAACTTCATTCACATAGCACCACTATGCTTATAAAGTTACTCCTTGCAGGCACAATAAATTGCGGCGCAATATTACGCCATTTGATCCTTGACGCAACACTAGCATGTTTCATCACATGTTATTTTTGTTTCCATATTTTTCGATCAGATCGAGGAGTTCCTCAAGATCAAACGGCTTGGTGATAAATTCATCTATACCGCTTGGCTTTTGAAAAGTTGCATCAGTTTCCGTCTGCCAGCCGGTAATGAGTAAAACCGGTGTTTCAGGTTTTTGTTTCTTGATGCGGAAGGCGACATCCAGGCCGTTCATCACAGGCATGCCATGATCGGTGATAACAAGGTCAAAATTGTTTTCCCGGAAACAGCGGACCCCTTCCTTGCCATTACTTGCCTCAGTCACTGTATGGCCGGCCTGCTCCAGTACCTGCCTGAGCAGGTTTCGGACAAGAGGTTCATCATCAATGAGAAGTATTTGCAGGTGTAACGGCAGCGAGTGTTTTTTTGCCTGGAGGAGTTTTTCCGGATCAGAGGTGGTAAGAAGGGGAAACTCAATTGTAAAAGTGGAGCCGGCTCCCTTGACACTCTCCACCATAATCGAACCACCATAGCGTTCAACAAATCGTTTGACAATGCTTAATCCCATGCCGGCATGCCCTCTTCCCTTGGTAGTAAAATAAGGGTCAAATATATGTGCGGCCTCTTTTTTTGACAACCCCTTGCCGTTGTCCTGCACCGTCAAAAGGATCTTATCCTCTTCCTGTTTTATGCTGAGGTGAATATGCCCGCCGGTAGGCATTGCATCAACAGCATTAAAAATAAGGTTTGTCAGCATCTCCTTAAAATCAGGAACATTGATAAGCAAAGCAGGTGCATCTTCAACCTCGGTTGTGAAATCGATGGTATATCCTTCTTTCTGGGGCAGGTCTTTCCACCTGAAACGGGTAAGAGTCCTGACTTCCTCAAGCAGAGGTTTTAAGGCCTGCAGTTCAATATGCTTGTGGGCAGCTTCATCCGCGGTGCGGCTGAATCCTTGCAAGCTGGCAATCGTCGCTGTGCCCTGCTGGGCTGCCTTTTCAATGGCATCAAGTTTCTCGGCAATTGCATTATCAACACCAGTCTCTTTGAGCAGTTTAATATTCCCCAGGATAGTAGTCAGACTGTTGTTAAAGTCATGGGCTACACCGCTGGCCATTTCCCCAAGTGAGCGCATTTTTTCCGACTGCACAAGGATTTTTTCAGTTCGTTTTCTTTCAGTGATTTCGTGGAATACCGCAAAACAGCTAAGCTTGTCCTCTATAAGTGAGGAAGATAAGGTGATCTCAACTGGAACAGATATGGAGTCCCGCCGGAGGGCAGACGTCTCAAAGGTTGCCTTGTGCCCTTTTTTCTGCTGTTTGTCTTCAAGGAACTGACGAAATTTCTCGGTCTGGCTTTCTTGCAGGTCGGCAGGGAAGAGCATTTCTATTTCCCGTCCCATAACCTCGCTGGCAAGCCAGCCAAAAAGTTTTTCTGCGGCTGGATTCCAAAGAATAATCCGTCTGAGATTATTTATGCCGACAAGGGCATCGCCTGTAGCATTAAGGATTGCCTTAAGCTGTCCTGCAAGTTTCCCGAGTTCTTTTTCCGTGGCCAATCTCTTGGTTACATCCTGCCCCAGGGACAAACAGGTAGACATCTCGCCATTGTCGTCGTGTTGAAAAACACTATGGTGCCACTCGCAAGAAATAATATGTCCTGAGGTCGTCCGGTTTTCTGCCAGGTCATATACCTCAGTCTGTCCCATTTTTAAAACATGCATAATTTCAGAAAATCTTTCCTGGGATTTGCCGCTGGCGAAAAACTCTATAAAGGGTTTCCCTGATACTTCATTTGCAGAATTGCCGAAAATGATTTCCGCATTTGTATTCCAACGGGTAATTCTACCATGCGAATCCCAGCCAACCACAGCGAGAGGACCAATTTCAATGAGCTGGTCAATTTCTCCCTGAATATGTTCAATGTTTTCATCGCCGGCTACCATGGCAGCATAGAGGTGTTCCATGCGGTTTAATATTTCCATCCACATGTTGTCTTTCAGCCGTTCCTCTTCTATGCGGTTGGTAATATCTCTGGCTATATGAAGGAAATGGGTCTCGCCGTTCTTTTCACCAATAACAGGATAGATATCAATCTTATAGTGGTGCGGAACGGAGTCGATCATGACATCCTGATGCGTGACACTGACAGGCTTTCCTGTAGATAAGGCCTCGTATACAGGGCATTCATCAGTCTGTTCTTTGCAGAAGCTCATGCAGCTCTTGAGAACTTCGTGACAGGTTTTGCCCTGAATATCATCAAGGTTTAGATTGTTTTCAGTCAGGAATGTATCGTTGGCGCCTATGATCTTGAGGTCACGGGACAGGATAACTACGGATTCCCGGTAGCCTTGGGCAAATACTTCGGAGAATGTTTGAGGGCTTGCCATTTTCCTTGCAGCATCTCCAGTGCGGTGGAATTAATGGACAGTGCAGGACATGCAGGGGTCAAAAGAACGGATGATATGGTTTACCTCGACAGGATCTTTTTCATCAGCAATACTTACACCGGCAAGGGCCTGTTCTAAAGGTCCAGGCTGTCCGCTTTCATCCCTGGGTGACATGTTCCAGGCGGAAGGTGTTACAACCTGGTAGTTGTCAATCATGTTTGAGGAAATTTTCATCCAGTGTCCCAGGCTGCCACGTGCAGCTTCTGTCAGGCCGATACCATTTGATGTGAATCTACTGGAGGGTGCAGCATAAAAAGGTTCATCCGGATTAATCTTTTCAAGCCAGTTGGACATCTCTTTTGTAAGCCGGCACATTTCACGGAGTCTGGCAAACATGCGTGTCATTACTGAAGAATCCATCTGATGTATCATATCTGCCAACAGGGGATCATCGGCAATAATCATTCGTGCCAGCGGGCCAACCTCAACAGTTTTGCCGTCATACCGCGGCGCCTTGGCCCAGCTGTATGCCCCGGTTTTATCAGCCAGCGGAGAAGTGACCCCATCCAGCGGGTGTCTGGCTTCGACAGCATCTCTGAAAAAAGACGCACCTATGTGTTCCTTGATGAGCGACTGGTCAAATGGCTTGGTTCTCCCATCAAAATAACCTGCAGGCAGCCAGGTGGATCCACCTGGGAGATCATAGGCACCGTAACTCATATACCTGTTCGGGCCTTTGCCTATTCTGTCAAGTCCTGCCTCAAGGCACATTGTAAGGAAAAGGCCAAGGTCGCTTTCACCATGCTGAGGATTGGACTGCCATTTTAAAAGTTTGTCAAAGCTGTCGATATCAAGCCATTCGCTTAAGGGGCAGCCCAGGAATCTTTTTTCCAGGAAATCCCGGAATTCGCTCAGGATGCCTATTGTTCTCGTCAGGCTGCTGAGATTCATGGTTGAGGTAGTGCCGGTGGGATGAATTGCCAGGCTGTTCGGCCATTTCCCCCCCACCAACCCCATAATCTCCAGGGCGCTTTGTCTGGCCTTTAAGGCAAGTACGACCGAAGAACCGCTCATGGCAGTAAAGCGCTGATTTACGGATTCATATACACTGAGTTTATTATAGCGGGGACTGGCCAGATCGGGTGCAAAGAGGAGATAAAAATGGCTCAGGTGGCTCATGACCACCTCGATACCCAGGATAAGGTTTTTCATGTGAAAGCCATTTTCAGGCATTTCCGCACCCTGTGCCTGGGCCAGGGCTTTTGCAGCAGCTACGCCGTGGGAACCACTACAGATGCCGCAGATACGGGGAGTTATCACCAGTGCATCCATCGGTGATCTGCCATCCATTATCCGTTCGAAACCACGGAACATGATACCCGCACTCTTTGCAGAAATAACCGTATTGGCATCAACTTCAAGTTCAATTCGCAAATCCCCTTCGATCCTGTTGAAGGGGTCAATTGCAATCAGTTTAGCCATGGCATCTCCAGCGGATATTTTTTATACGTTCAATACAGCAACTGAGAGTACACTCAGCTGATCCATTTGAATGAAACAGCATTTTTTTTCAATCTCTCCGGGCAGGCCAGTTTGGACATGCCGGAGATCCCGACGAACCAGGCCTTGGGAACATCCAGGGGGAGAGTCACAGGGACATCCCCAATTTTTCTCGTGCTGAAATATGGACGCTGCTTGTCAGGAAAAAGTGGTGAAGTACAGGCAATACAGGGAAAACCTCCCCTTGTGCAACTTCCTGTGCGGCCCAGCCAAAGTCTTTCATTGCAATCAGACTCACACAGGGTTCCCTTGCAGCCGAGAAACTCAAACAAACACCCCTGCTGGGAATAACGGATAGCTGAGGCCTTAAATTCATAGTATTCATTTCTGGGACAGCCATGATGGGCCAGTTTGCTGAAAAACACCTTTGGCCGGTGAAATTCATCAAGGTCGTCCATGCGCAGCCAGCCTTTCAGGAGTGCCGTCATGGTTTCAACAATCCAGTCCGGATGTGACGGGCAGCCGGGGACGTTGACTACCGGCAGTCCGTTTTTAGAAAGAAATTCACTGCTAAGCAGACCTCCCCTCTGGTCGTGGAGAAACTGCAGCCCGCTCATTTCGTTGACATTTTCATGGGCGGTAACAACACCACCGAAGGCAGCGCAGGTACCAACAGACATTATCATTTCTGCATGTTTGCAGAAATCGGCCAGCCAGTCACGGAATGGTCGGCCATGAAACATGAAGAATTTTCCGGAATTATCAGGACCGTTGGGAATTGCCCCCTCTAAAATAAGAATATCGAGTTTTGTTTTGCCGGAGAGGATATCTGCAAAGATCTCCAGAACATCATCACCCTGTTCTCTGCTCAGAAATGGGTGCCAGAGCAAGTTGATATTCAATACTTTGAAGGACGAAAGCGCGGAGGGCTGCTCGGAATTGAGAAAGGAGATGGTATCGCCACCACAACTCGCTCCCTGCAGCCATAAGAGATTATGCATGTGAAGCCCTCCATGGTTGAATGGAGAAAAAAGCAACTGATTACAGAAATATATGTACCATAGAAGCAGAGTGCATACAATTTTTTTGTTATCCCGGCAGCTTGGTTGCCAGGTGGGTTAACTTTTCTCCTGCAGAATTGCTGTGGCTTTTTCCACATCAGCCTTGCAGCCGATAAAAAGTGGGACCCGTTCATGCAGTTCTGTTGCTTTGATGTCAAGAATTCGCTGCTTACCGTCAGTTGCCGCGCCGCCGGCCTGTTCGGCTATAAAGGCAAGCGGGGCCGCCTCGCACAGAAGCCTGAGTTTACCATGGGGCTTGTGTGGGTCCTGACTGTCCGCCGGATACATATAAATACCGCCATAGAGGAGATTGCGATGAAAATCGGCCACCATGGCACCAATGTACCTGGCGGTATACGGTTTACCCCGGTCGTTTTTGGAAGATTTGAAATAATTGATCACCGCCCTGGTTTGTTCATCCCAGTATTCAGTATAGGCTTCGTTGACCGAATAGATCTTTCCCCGTTCAGGCATGGTGATATTCTGGTGCGAGAGGAGGAACTCGCCTACAGAGGGGTCAAGGGTAAATCCGTGGACTCCTTTGCCGGCAGTATACACCAGCATGGTGCTTGAACCGTAAAGAAAATAACCCGCTGCCACCTGTTCGTACCCGTAGCGCAGGAAGTTATCCTGGCTGCCACAACCTTCTCTGTCCAGTTTTCGATGGATTGAGAAAATAGTTCCGATACTGGCATTGGCATCGACATTGGAAGAACCGTCCAGGGGGTCGAAAGCGAGCACATAATTGCCCTTGGGCATGTTGTCCGGCACTTCGATGACATCAGCATTCTCCTCCGAGGACATGGCACAGAGCAGGCCGGAGCGCTCCATCCTCCAGATAAGTGCCTGGTTGGCAAAGTCGTCCAGCTTAAGGACCTTTTCACCCTGGACATTGATAGCGCCGGTCGCCCCCAGGAGATCTACCAAACCGGCCTTGTTCACCTCCCTGGAGATGAGCTTGGCGCTTATTATGAGCTCGCTCAAGAGACGGGTGAAATGCCCTGATGCCGTCGGGCATTGATCCTGGCAGAGCAGCAGGTGCTCAGCAATGGTGGTGCCAAGCCTGTAACTTTGATTGTCGGCGAAGGAGTTGGTTGTTTGCATGTTTAGTGCTCCCATTTTTTGAGATAAACCGGGCAGATAGATTCTGTGAAGATTTGAATTTATCTTAATGGCCTGGAAAAACTCTGTCAATACAATGCAATATGCATGAGCAGATACTAACTGGACCCAATGAGTGGGAATGCTTATTTTTTATCATGTAATATTAATAATAAGCATTGGAGGTTTCCTATGCGATTTCTATTATCATTTCTGCTCGCTTTTTTAATTGCCACTCCGGTGTTTGCACCCCAAGGGCATTCGTTTCACAGCACCTGGAATTTTGACAAACATTCAATTCCCGTTGATGAGATCATGTCCGGTGGACCGCCGAAAGATGGCATCCCGGCATTGATGAGCCCAAAATACATATCAGCCGGGAAAGCCTCTTTTTTAAGAAATGATGACCAGGTCATCGGGGTAATTATCAATGGAGAGGCAAGAGCTTATCCCCTGCGGATCATGTCCTGGCATGAACTGGTCAATGATAAAATAGGGGATCTGCCCATACTGGTGAGTTGGTGACCGCTTGCCTACGCGGGCGCGGTCTTCGTCCGGGATATTGATGACAGGGAGTTGACCTTTGGCATCAGCGGGCTCCTCTATAAAAGCAATCTTTTAATGTATGATCACCAGACTGAATCACTCTGGCTGCAAGTGAAGCGGAGGGCAGTGACCGGCCCCATGACCGGAGCAAAACTGAAACGGCTTCCTTCTACTGTCACATCCTGGGAGAAATGGCGGAAGCGTTATCCACAAACAAAGGTTCTTTCACTCAAGACTGGCTATGTGAGGGATTATTCAAAGGATCCGTATGCAGATTACTATCAGAGCAGGAAAGGATTGTTCTCCTTTCTGAAATCCGGACCCGAGGCCAAGGAAAAAGAACTTGTTATCGGGGTGGAATTGGAAGGAAAGGCAAATGCGTATCGCCTGGAAATGTTGAGGGACAAAGAGGAAATTACAGATGAAATAAATGGCCGTTCAATAAGCCTCATATATGATAAAGAAACAGATACGGTTACTGTGCAGAACGAAACAGGTAAAACTATAGATCATATAACAACCTACTGGATGGTATGGAAAGGGATTTATCCTGAAACAGTATTATATGGAGAGTGAGGTTAGCAGGTTAAATGGAAACAGCCCCCCACCTTTCTGTTGCCTGTCAGCTGGTTGTAGATTTCGACGGCCTTGGAGCTTTTTGGGCAATGAAATCGATATGGTAGACCCCGAGATACTCTTTTAATGCAGCAGAGGGACGCATGAAGCCCATGGCTCCTGTACCGCAGATAATAATTTCCGGTGCCGTGGCTATCAAGTCCTCAAGATCAATCGCCTCAAGCACGTGGCCCCGGTTGCGCCACCAGGGGTTTAGAATGGAGCCATCAGGATAAATGATAACATCTTTGGTGTAACTGGTGCCGTCGATTACCATACGGCCGAAACTATATGATTCAATAATGCTCATGGATTAAAACTCCAGCATATCCCGGTGGCCAAAGTCAACAGTATTATCCAGGAAAAACCCTCTGGTGGGTTCTATTTTGAAACAAACAAGGTCAGGGTTGGTTGGTATATTTTCCATACCTGGGAATTTCTGCGCCATAAGATTAAGAATCCTGATAGCCTCTGTTTCCATCGTGATCAGTGAACCGTTGCCTTCCATCTGTACACCCTGGATAGCCATCACATCCTCGTAGTTTTCATCAACCGCATAGGCCACTGCAGGGTTCTTGAAGATGTTTGCTGCCTTACGGCTTTTTCTGTCTGTGACAAAGTAGACAATCGCATCTTCGGAAACATATCCAACCGTGTGCACTTGAGGGGCACAGCTGTCGGTTACTGTCGCCAGCCTCAGATAGGGATGGGCAGCGAGGTAATCAATGATTTTTGTTTTTATTGTGTCCATGTTTGCCTCCGGAAAGGAAAAATTACACGGTGAACAGGGATCTATTCTGTCAGCGTGATACTATTTGGAAAAAAGAATATAAATAGTATAAATTACACGGTATGAATATTGTCGGTCTCGTAAAAACCACTCGACGGACAGGTAATGCGCTCGTAACATATTATATTTTACTAGGCCCCGCTGATGAATGCGATATTTTTTACGAATTTAGCAAGATTCATCAGTTTTGTATATTTTTTGGTAATGGGTACTGATTTCATGGAGAAGGACAGAGTAGGGTGAAACAAAGAGGCGTGATGTTTAATATCATCTGGTCCATTATTATACTTGCAGGAGGGTTGTATGGCGCACTCTGTCTCTACCTGTTCCTGATGCAGGCCAGTCTGATCTTTTATCCTCATCTCCCATCAAGGCAGCTGACTGCAAGTCCGGCTGATATCGGCCTGGAATACGAGCCCATCTCCATTATTACCAGTGATCAAATAACTCTCCATGGCTGGTTTGTCCCTGCATCGGAAGAAAGGGGGGTGCTTCTCTTCTTTCACGGCAACGCGGGGAACATCTCCCACCGCCTGGATTCTCTTAAGATATTTCATGATCTTGGTCTATCAGTCCTTATTATTGATTATCGGGGATATGGTCGCAGCCAGGGGGCCATTTCTGAGCATGGCACCTATCTCGATGCTGAGACGGCCTGGAACTACCTTACGGAGATAAAAAATATCCCGCCCCAGAAGATTGTAGTTTTCGGCAGATCCCTTGGAGCAGCCATCGCAGCAAATAATGCAGCAAGGCATACTCCAGGCGCTTTAATACTTGAATCGGCCTTTACCTCAGTGCCGGATATGGCTG
>PVMK01135948.1_pt1 | contig 11647 bp, 10 predicted proteins | sample 1853481 | NCBI WGS metagenome assembly PVMK01 (sample SAMN08533507, study PRJNA380276) | Marine sediment metagenome, whole genome shotgun sequencing project. | reverse complement strand
TTTTTTTCGTGGCCGTAGCCCTACCCTGACCTTGTGGCTTATTTTGGTTTTCGGCAGATGAGCCGTCACTTAGTGTGCTGGAGTTTCCATTGCAAGCAACCAGAGCCATTGCCAAGCTTATTGTCAGTGTAGTTTTCCTACACAATTGATTGAATTTCGTCATGATCAGTGCCTAAAGTTGAGAAAAATTGTTAGTGATGCATTGTGCCACGTTGAATCACTGCTTCCAATTTAGAAGCAGCCTCAATAGAAATTTCCAATGAATAACACAAAGTTCCATCACCGTGTTTGTAAGCGGAGCGCACGGACTTAGTTTTTCTGGGATGCAATAAAAAGCCCGGTGCTGATGACCGGGTGGTTGGTAACAAAATCAAAGTTGGGTATTTCGTCACCCCGGGCTTGACCCGGGGTCCATTTTTTCTGGTATCGAAAAAGAAAGATGGATTCCGGGGCAAGCCCGGAATGACTCGTTTTTTAGTCGTGTTTCAGTTTGATATTGCCACTGAAGCTTTCAACCCGAACCTCGGCACCACCATTACCTTTAACATGTTTCAAATGACTTCCGGGCCCATGTTTCGCATGGCTCACTGAACCGAAATCCGTATAGATCCGGCCACTGAAGCTCTGTGCTTTGAAAAGACCGGACTGGGATGCCGGCAACATGATCACCACATCACCGCTCATGCTTTCAGCGCGCAGCTTGCCGTTGCCGGATATTTCACCTTTCACCACGATGTCGCCCGAAACTGTTTCAAGTTTTGCGCTTTCAACAATCCCTGCCTGCAATTCCATATCACCGGAAACCGTGGTGGCTGCGATCTCTCCGGCAATACCGGATAGATCTATGTCGCCGGATACTGATTCGGCAGATATACGTTGCGTTTGGCCTCTAAACTCTACATTACCACTGACCGACTCAATTGAAACCCGCTTGCTTGTAGCGTTGACTTCCACATCACCACTGACGGAAGACGCTGTCAGTTTTTCATTATCCAGGCCCGAAACGTCAATATCCGCACTGACTGCTGAAATATCTACACTGGCGCCTCTTGGAACCATCAATTTTAATTCGGTGCTATCAACATTCCTTTCATTGCGGTTGATCACTTCGATCTGCAGACTGGAACTGCTCGCACTTATTTCCAGTTCTTCAACGCTTTTACCCAGTTCGCCAGTCAGGTGCGCTTCGTTCTTGTCCCAGCCCTGGACTACAATTTCGCCAGCAATGTTCTCGATAGAAACCGTTGCATTCGCATCGATGCCCCATCGTTCATCAACGGTTTGCCCGGCAAGTGCTGCTAATGGCGCTAGCGCCAGCAAGGCAATGACTAACTTCAGGTTTCCGGTACTCATGTCTTTCTCCAGTTATTTTGTTCCAGCATGGCCAGTTGTTTAACGAACCGAAGCTGCTGCGATCTTAAATCCAGTAATTTTTCATTTAAATAAGTATTCGTTGGGTATTGCGCCAATGCAGCCAGCAAGGAGGATTCTGCCTGTTGCAGGTCTTCCCAGCTAACCCGCAAGGCATCCGGCTCTGCGCCTTCAAGACGCAAACCGGAATATTCCAGCGGCAGCAACTCACGGAAGGCCGCCTGGTATTCCTGCTCGGCAGCCTCTACCGTCCCGAGCAGTGCATATTCCATCACAGACTGTACAGGTTGGCCTGCGGGTTCTGTATCCATCCCGCGCCCGATGAAGATACCACCGGTCAGTGCCAGCAAGACTGCTGCAGCCATGGCCGGTGTGCGCCAGAACGGTGTCTTGTAGTGCACTTCACCGCCCTTCTCTACCGTCTCAAGCCGATCACTGATACCGGGCCACAAATCACGTTGCGGCCTGATACTGCGCGGCAATGAACCGATTGCGCTTTGTAATTCAGATTCTTTCATGTGTCATCAACATCCTTCAGATACTTTCGGAGTCTTTCAATACTTCCCTGACCAATTTCCTTGCACGGTGTAACTGTGCCTTCGAAGAACCAACCGCCATTCCGGTCATTTCTGCAATTTCATTGTGCTGGTAACCTTCAATGTCATATAAAACCAGCACGGTTCTCGCCCTTTCCGGCAATCCCGGCGATGGCAGCCTCGAGATCTTTTCTCAAACCTGCAAACACATCACGGTCACCGACCAGCGTGCGTTCCACCTCATCAACCATTTCCCGTTCTCGGTGCAACCGTTTCACGCGGATGCGGCGGTCACTCAAAACAACGTTAACGGTCAAGCGGTGCAACCAGGTTCCGAACTTGCTGTCACCTCTAAACAGGTGGAGTTTGTTCCATGCCCGGATAAACGCTTCCTGCACCATATCTTCCGCCAGCCCTTTATCACCACCACACATGCGCCAGCACAATCCAAAAATCCTGTCGCAGTGGCTGCGGTAAAGCTGTTCAAATGCAAGACGGTCTCCAGCCTGGGCCCTTTCGACCCAGCGCGTTTCGGTAGCGGACAATTCCTTCTTGTCGTGCTGCCACGATGTCACCGCTTGCATTCCTCCCATGTAGATTTAGATGTAAACCAGCTAAAAGGGTTTAAAACTATCTTATATAAAGGAAAGTTAACACGCTTTGGCCTAGGAGCCTGTCGGATTTAACATGATCTACTGCGAAAAAGCCGAGTTTGGCCAGATTTTCCGCTCTTTTGCGTCAAATAGCGGTGCTATTCTCCTTAAAAGACCAAAAAATCTGACTCAAATCGGCTTTTACCCCAGGGCACCTTATCTTGATGCTGCACATCAATTCACCTTGCCCTCGTTACGATCGGTCAAACCCGACAGGCTCCTAGATTTTTTATTGGAGTGTTTTTGGTGAAAGTATTTTCTCCAAAAAGTCAGGCTCTTTGTTCGGCAATTGCAATACATAGGATACTGAACGCCCCTTTCCTTCAGACTTGAAAGCCCCTTTATCTACCAAATCAACCAGGTCACGCGTCGCGGTTGCCCGTGAGGTTGAAGTCAAGTTGACATATTTTCGGGTAGTCATCCCGCCCTCAAAACCAGCAGGTCCGGCCTTGAACATCCGGTTAATCGCTTTGGTTTGGCGTTTATTGAAAGCTGAGTCACCATGCACGTCCCAGAATCGCGCTTTTTCCACTGCGAACGTAACAAGGTGCTGTGCGCTGACTTGAGCCTCACAGGCACGATGGGCAAACCAGACAACCCATTCCGTAAAATCCAAAGAATGATTAACTGAACCCAGCTTCTGGTAGTAGTTGGCCTTATTTGCCTCAATCGTAGTTGACAGACTAAACAATGGAACGCTGCGCAAGTCCTGATACAAGGCGTGATCTGCAACGGCTCTGCCCACACGCCCATTACCATCATCAAAAGGATGGATCAGCTCCAGCCAAGCGTGGGCGACAGCAGCTCTTACCAAACCTGAAGTTTCCCGTTCAACATCCACTGACGGGGTTGAATCGTTATACCATTTAAGAAAGGCATCAATTTCACCGGGAACCCTTGTCCCAGGGGGCGCCTCGTAATGGACTTTTTCATAACCTACCGGGCCAGAGACTATCTGCATCGGTCGTGACGCCTTTCGGAAGGCACCGATAGTCAGCGGCTCGTTAAGGAAGGGACGTGGCTGCACTATCATGCTTTGCCATTGACATAATAATTCCGGTGTGAGAATTCTGCCCGCGTTTTTGCGCACATCCAGCACCAATGCTGCCACCCCTTCCGCTCGCGGATCACCCACCCGCAAAGGAGGGCTGTGCATACCCAGATGGTTCAGGATACTTGAGCGTACATCTTCCCGGTTGAGATTTTCACCTTCAATTGCGGATGTCGAGATGGCCTCTGATACCAACCACTCGATCAGGGTTGTTCGCTGTGCCTGTTTTTCCAGTTGCCCGTAGACTCTGCTGGCGTCGCTACAAAGCGACTTGTATTGGCGTACCAAACCGGTAACCGCAGCGGTATCTACGTGAAAATTCGGCCATTCGGACTGTTGCCAAGCATAGGTCATGAGGCGATTCCTGCATCTAAACGCCTCATTTACTCATGATATATGAGTTAAATACAAGCACTAATTGACTCATGGGAGAGAAGTACTAGACTTCTCGAGGCCCTGCATTCAACGCGGCAAGTACATTTACTGGATCGTTCCTTATCGCTGTCAGCAATGCGGTAGCTGCTCCGCCAGGTTTACGCCGACCCTGCTCCCAGTTTCGGAGCGTAGAGGGCGCAACATGTATCAAAGCGGCAAACCTGTCCTGGGATAAACCCACACTCTCCCGGATAACCTTAACGGAATTGGCTTCCATGACAAACACCCTGGAAGGGGCCAGGTCACCTTTGATAATTGCGTCAGCTTGTTGAACGCTTTTCAACAGTTCTTGAAATAATTTATCTTCCATTAATTAACCCGCCATTTCCGGACAACCTCTCGAAACAGTTGTTTTTGAGAAGCTGAAAGATCACTTTGATGGTCCTTGTCATAGGCTGTCAAAAGCAATATCTGTCCAGAAATATCATGGGTAATTAAAACGGGCCCCAAAATGGGGCCCGTGTTTGTCGGCTTTAAGAAGCCAGGTACTTTTTGAGCTACTTCTTGTTTTGCTCTTCAATAATCTTCAGATTCTTTTGCTTGTCTCTCCAGGCAGCACCCATACTGTCTTTCAGGTTTTCAGGCAACTGGTCCACAGGAACAACAAGGTCACTTTCCACAGGCCACTCTTCAAGTAAGTGAGGAAAGTACCCTTCAGGATAGTATTCTTTTGGATCAATTTGCTGATCACGCACAAACGGCTCTTGTATCTCTTCACGAGTGGTTGTCGGATGAGGCACAACCAACTGACCATTGGTGAAATCAAATTGTGGCGCCCTGCTGTTAGGGAAATCAGGAAGAATGCCTTCTCTGACCCAAACCAGGTCTTTGGTCATGTTGACGACAATTCCATCGGGTGCCCCAAAGTGATACGGACCTTTCCAGTGTTGCCGCACCTCCGCCACGGTCTCTTCATTGAGGAATGGATCGAAATTCATATGGGTGGTCATGAACATTCTTGGCTGGATCAGATTTGCGAGGTAACCAGATGCATATGCTGGAGTATGATGCGTATCAACTGTGTAACGGGCTAAAAACGGCGGTACGCCCTGTACGCCAGAATTTATTTCCATCAGCTCTGGTTGTAACTCGGTGACATAGAGATCACAGCCTTTTGCGTATTTCAGATCGAGTTTGCTGGGACGGCCATCGCCGGTCCATACGAAACACATATCATTCCAATCGAGACGATAAGCGGATGCGCCGTCCTTTGCATGTGAGCGCTGCCAGTGAATCACTTTGACGCCATTCTTTTCGTAGACAACCCCACCGTTATCACGAAAGTCGAATTCATTAACTATGATGTCCCAGCCCTTGCCCACAGGGAAAACACTAAAGGCATCACGATGCCAGCCAGTCATCATCTTCATGCCTTCAACCATGACTTTTGTTCCGTATTCAGGTGTACGACCTGATGGTCCGTGAATGGTCAGATTTTCATGCCAGCCACCGGCCCAGGTACCAAACATCCACAGATAGGGTAGCGATCCATAGTGGTCTACATGAAGGTGAGTGATAAAAACCTGCTTGATTTGATTCAACGACACCCGTGCAGCTACGTAATTAGCGACGGCGCCTTCTCCCATGTCAAATACGAAATTATCCCCATTGCCCAACTCAACATAAATGGACGTGTTCATCTGTCCCGGGCGAATATTTGGCGCCGTGCCCATAAATGTAACGCGCATTTCATTTGGCTGAACATCTTCCGTACCCGGAAACCAGTTGGCTGCACTTTTCAGCCATGGCATGGGTCTGACACCTTCAAATAACAATCCTTCTTTCCAGCGCCCCATAGGCACACCGCCAGATAGTGCTGCCTTGATGTCTGCCTCGCTCGATGGCTCTCCAACCGGAATTGGTTCAGCCATAGCCGCACTGACCATCAATGATGCAGTACAGACAGTTAATAATAACCGACCGGCACGTTTCCTTAGTAAATTCATGAATTTTCCTTTCTGTCACTCATACTTGTTGTCCTCTTCAATTAATTGCTGATGCCTGACAAGAACAGGCAATCCTATTACATGTATTTCTTTTGGGCAAATCCCAACATACACAAGGCTCAGAATTGATTGCAATTGCGGGTCAATTTGCAGAATTTGATCGGATCACTGAATTTACTGCTGTCTGGGATATGCCTTCCGGGATCGCTATGACTTCAGCCCCACGGTCTTTATCAATTCACAAAGACTGGCCAGGGTCAGACGGGATTTACGCTCAAAGCCTATTGATGTCCCTATCGTTGAGGTTGCAAACCGTTGGGGTTTTTGGCACATGGGACAGTTTGCCCGTGATTACCAACGCCAGTTTGGTGAATTACCCTCACAAACAGCAATACATCACCAGGTAGCGGTAACCGTTAACAATGGGCCATGTTGATTCAGATCGGCTTTACCTTGCCAATCGCTTTTGTCGATGTCCAAATCAAGTAGGAAGCCTTTGTAATAGAGACCGAAACCAATATTTTTGAAGGCCTGGTAGTTAATGCCTGCCTGGGCGTCCCACAAACTACCGGAGTAATCGCCGATGGTGGCACTCAGCCAGTCAACCCGGGTCTGGAACATCCACTTGGGAGACCAGGAATACATATACCACGCGCCGAAATTGGGTAATGGGAAATCGGCGGAGGCAGTAGCACGGTGAAAACCGGTTGTGACGTTATCGATTATGGTCTCACCTTCCTGGAAGGTATCCAGATTCATCCAATGAAGACCGAGACCAATCCCGAGTTCGTGTTGAGGCCCAAGATTAAACTCCCGTCCAAAAAATGCCCGAACAACATCAAGTTCAACCCCACCCTTTGCAAAGGTACCCTCTTTAAAAACAACATCTTCCCACGCGACATCCTCTTCAAGTTCCGCTTTACCTGAGTTGTTTGTCGTCCAGCCCTGCGCCCAGAACGACCACTTCTTGCCAAAACGCCAGCGGAAATTGACTGATGCGGTAGCTTGACTGCCATTTAAATTAAGCGCTTCATCTAAATCAATCTCTTCTTCGGGATGACTGCCATCCACTTGGGCGGTGAAATCGATCTGGGGAAAGAAAGTCCCCAATTCCAGATTGAATTTATCACTCATAAAGGGGTGATAGTCATCTGAGGTTTGGGCTGCAACCGAATTCGAAAACAGGGTTGTGAAAAGTGCTAACAGAAACAGTCGATTAAAGGTTTTCATTTAATGCTCCCCGGTGCGGTCAACTCGATAAAACGATCATTATCACTTCACATGATGTTAACACCATTCTATGTTATGACACAGGCCAGCCGACATATGCACAGGCGATCTTTTGGCGGAAAATTGATGTAGTATCTCCATTCTACTATTGTTAAGCTTTTACCCATCGGCCCTATTAATCAGGATGTTGACTTTAGTTTTAGCGACATACTCAGCAACATGGATCTCGCTGGGCAGATATATGCCGAACTTTGAAACGTACTGCTCTTGATTTGACCAACTATGGGTTTATGATTGGTTACGAATTTAATTAATTTTGGAGTATGGAATTGAAGAACTCATTTTTTCTGGTAACTAAAGTTGCCATATTGTTTGCCTTGTTTAGCAGTCCCTTGATGGCACAAAAGAGCGGTCAGTCCATACAGATCCAATACGGGGTGGTAGTTGCATCCAAATATGTGCAGGAGAAATCCAATGCCGGCAAAGGCGCCCTGGTAGGCGGGGCAATTGGTCTTTACGCTGGTAAGGGTAAATCTTCAGGTACCAAGTTCAGAAGAGCTACCGCAGGGGCTGTAGTTGGTGGCGCCACTACATCAGCAGTCCAGGGCAGTCGGGATGCACGTGAGTACCAGGTAAGAACCTCCACCGGTATTACCGTCATCCTTTCAGACCAGACCCAGATTGCCGTGGATGACTGCGTCATTATCGAGACACCCAATAAAGGGAATGCCAATATCCGGCGTGTAGCATCTACCTATTGTGATCCTGCATCCGCTGAGGTTGTGGCCGATCTGCAGGATGAAATGCTTGAAGAAGCACAGGAATGTGCCGCGGCCAAGAGTGAACTGGCAGCCGCCGATACCGATGCTGCCGTGGATCGTGCCTTACGTAAAATCTCTATTCTTTGCGATATGTAAAATAAGCAAGGGCTGCCCCGTGCGGGGCAGCCCTGATATTCACAACATATTATTTACAATGGGCCGTCAGGCTCAATGTCCCAAATCAGCAACTACCTTGTTCAACTCAGTGATCAGTTGATGGGGCAAACGGTCACCGAAGCCTTCCAGATATTCCCTGATTTGCTCCATTTCCTGAACCCAGGCCTCGGTATCTACTTCAAGCAACGTTTCAAGCGTGGCGAGGTCTGTATCCAACGAACTGATATCGATGTCTGAAACACGCGGTATTCCACCAATGGGAGTCTCATTGATCCCGGCTTCTCCCTTGACGCGGCGGATGATCCACCCAAGAACACGCATATTTTCGCCAAACCCCGGCCACATGAACTTCCCGTTGTCATCTTTCCTGAACCAGTTCACATGGTAGATGGGTGGCAAATGCTCCGCACGGTCTGGAAAAGATAACCAATGAGCGAAATAGTCGGCAAAATTGTAACCACAGAATGGTTTCATGGCCATGGGGTCACGTCGTACAACACCTTCCTCAGCGATATTAGCCGCCGTGGTCTCGGAGGCCATGGACGCACCCAGCAGCACGCCATGCTGCCAGGACTTGCTTTCCATCACTAACGGGACCAAGCGCTCTCTGCGTCCGCCAAACACAATGGCGGAAATCGGCACGCCATGGGAAGCTTCTGCCTGATCTGAATAGGATGGGCATTCCTTCATGGGTACAGTAAAACGTGAATTGGGTTGTGCTGCCGGTCCGACTTCCGGATCGTAGGGGTTACCTTTCCAATCGGTTACCGGCACCGAGTCATTCTTTCCTTCCCACCAGGGTCGATTATCGGAAGTAAGGCCGACATTGGTGAAAATAGCATTTTTATTCAGCATGGCCAGTGCGTTCGGGTTGGTGCTCTTGCTGGTACCTGGGGCCACGCCAAAAAAGCCTGCTTCCGGATTGATTGCCCACAAACGTCCGTCTTTGCCCGGTTGCATCCAGCAGATATCGTCACCGACCGTCCAGACTTTCCAACCCCTGTATTCTACAGGTGGGATCAACATGGCGAGATTAGTCTTGCCACAGGCTGATGGGAAGGCCGCGGCAATGTAATGCGTCTCGCCCTGCGGGTTTTCAATACCCACGATCAACATGTGCTCGGCCAGCCAGCCTTCGGTACGGGCCTGGTAACTGGCAATTCTTAATGCGTGGCATTTCTTGCCCAGCAACGCATTACCGCCATAACCCGAACCATAGCTCTGGATCATCAGATCCTCGGGGAAATGCATGATGAAACGGCGCTCCGGATCCAGCTCACCAATAGAATGCCAACCCCTGACAAAAGTACCTTCGCGCTCAATGCGGGCCAACGCGGCACTACCCATGCGCGTCATCATGCGCATATTGACCACGACATATAGACTGTCAGTAATTTCCACACCACAACGTGATAAGGGTGAATCAATCGGCCCCATGCAATAAGGGATAACGTACATGGTGCGACCTTTCATACATCCATCGTAGAGATCGTGCATCTTGGCCTTGGCCTCGACGGGATCCATCCAGTGGTTGTTCGGCCCGGCATCCGCTTCGCTTGATGTGCATATATAGGTCAGGTGCTCTACCCTGGCCACATCGGTCGGATCCGAACGGTGCAAATGACAGCCCGGATGTGTTTCCTGGTTCAGCTCAATAAATTCACCGGTAACCAGCATGCTTTTTTCAAACTGTTCGTTTTCTTCAGCGCTGCCGGTGCACCAATGGATGTTATCCGGCTGGGTTAAATCACTAACTTCTTCAATCCATTGTTTCAAAATCTGGTTACTGGTCACATCACTTTCCTCGTCAGAACTACTTGGTTCAGCAAAAGCTGCGTGTACGTCAAAAGGCGGGCAGAAAAGCTGCTCGCTGGTAATTATCATTGCGCCCTTTATGGATCCCCACTGGCAGCATTTACGCTACTTCTCGGGGATCAAAGTCGCAATGACGTGGATCATATATGCCTCGAACTCCTCGGAGCTAAGCTTAGGTGCCTGGTGTTGTCTCTGTAACTGCAGGAAGCCCAGGTACGTTGAGTAAGTCAACCGCGCACGATGCGACGCCTCTTCAGGGTTAAACCCTATTTCACCAAATGCTGCTTCAATGTTTCTCATACGGCGTTCGGCCACCCTTTCAAGCAAGGGTTCAACCTTCGGGTGATCAGCAGCTGAAAGCAATGAACTGTATACATCGTGGGTTAGTTGCTCACGGCCACTTCGCCGGAAAAATGACCGCAGCCTTTCACGCGGATCAGCAATCGCACCCAATGAAGCCTGCATATTGGCCTCATCATGTTTTTCCCAGCGCAATAGCGACTGCTCAAGCAGGGCGTCCCGATTTGGGAAATGCCAATAAAAACTGCCCTTGGTGACACCCATACGTCGTGCAAGCGATTCAATGGCGACTGCCCGGATGCCTTTTTCTGCCATCAACACCAACGCCTGCTGTTCCCAGTCACCGGCGCTGAGTGTTGACCGTTCTTTCTTTTTCTTTGTCGATTGAGCCACAAACGCTACCCGGGATTGGATTAAATTGAACTGATAAGGATACCCGACAAAGGCATTTCAATACACCTTCGATAGTAGTTGACTCGAGATAAAGTCTTTCCCATACTCTAGCGTATGGAACGAAAGTTTTACGGTGTAGTCTTATGTGTATGGTTTTTGTCCATGTGAGGTGCACTGGAAAACGTTTTTAGTATTTTCGGAGGTCAATAGCAATGTTCTGGATTCTGATTTTAAGCTTACTGGGGTTATCAATCATCGCGGCTTATCGCGGCATCAACTTGATAAACTGGACGCTGGGAATGGCGTTGATACTTGCAGGGTTTGCCATTTTCACAACTGTTTCAATAACGGCAATTATAATTCTGTCGCTGTTATTTGCTGCTATTGCCGTGCCACTGAACGTCAAGTCCTTACGCCAACGCTGGCTCAGTGAACCATTTCTGACCATATATCGCAAAATGCTACCGACCCTCTCTGATACCGAGCAGGTCGCACTGGAAGCAGGAACGGTAGGTTGGGAGGGTGAATTGTTTGCCGGCAACCCGGATTGGGATGCATTACTGGATCAAAAATGGCCGGAACTGAGTGAGGAAGAGCAGGCTTTTGTGGATGGACCAACAGAAGAACTTTGTCAAATGCTCGATCCATGGAAAATCGCGCACGAACTCGCTGACCTGCCACCTGAAGTCTGGGCCTTTCTGAAAGAAAACCGTTTTTTCGGCATGATCATTCCAAAAGAATACGGTGGCCTTGGCTTCTCTGCCCTGGCGCACCGGGCAGTGTTACAGAAAATCGCATCGGTTTGTGCTGTTACAGGAAGCACGGTAGCTGTACCCAACTCATTGGGCCCGGCAGAACTTTTGGTCCATTACGGCACAGACGAACAAAAGAACTACTACCTGCCCCGTCTGGCCGTCGGCGAGGAAATCCCCTGTTTTGGCCTGACCGGCCCAACTGCAGGCTCGGACGCAACCTCCAT
>PVMK01118503.1_pt1 | contig 11648 bp, 14 predicted proteins | sample 1853481 | NCBI WGS metagenome assembly PVMK01 (sample SAMN08533507, study PRJNA380276) | Marine sediment metagenome, whole genome shotgun sequencing project. | reverse complement strand
ACGGCGGAGGGGTCGGCGCCCGCCGTGTCGAAGGCGGCGTCGTCGCTGAGAAAATCCCGCCACATGAGATCGCCCGGGCGGAGATTGACGGTCTCGCACCCGTCCTCAGTTATGACGATTGCCCTCGCGGCGCCCGCCTCGCGGACCTTCTCGTACAGCGGGATGGTCCGCCCGCCGCGGGCGAATCGGTCGACCGTGATAATGCCGGCGGCATCGGCGATCTCGAGGCGGCGGGCGATCTCAGGTGCGGCGAAGCTGTCGGCGATTGAGACCACGACGCAGCCGGCGCGGATGATGCCGAGGTAGGCGGCGACGCACTCGAGATTCATGGGCATGTAGAGGGCGATGGCGTCGCCGGGAGAGAATCCGTGGGCGAGGAGCCCGTTGGCGACCCGGTTGACCAGGTTTTCAAGCTCGCCGTAGGTGACGGTCTCCACCTTGTCGCTCCCCTCGCGTCCGACGGCTACTGCGATCGTGCAGTCGGGCGGTTGGAAGCAGCTCGAGACGATATTGAGCTCGGCCCCGGGGAGCCAACGTGGCTGGGTGGGCCCGAGGGAGAGATCGAGGATCCGTTCCGGCTGGCGCGCGAAATCAATGCCGAGTCGTTCGATAGCCCGCTGCCAGAACTCGGCCGGGACCTCGGCCGACCACCGATGGAGCTCCGCGTAGTCGTCGATCCCGAGCTCGCGCATCAACGGGCCAAGGTTGGACTCCGCTCTTCGTTCCAAATCCGGGACCCATGCTGGCGGAGGTGGTAGCGAGGGATCACGATCGGAAAAAATCTCCTGGAACTGTGCCCATTGGTCGTTGAAGGGAGGAGCGGGCAGAAGGCGCACCTCAGTAACGTACTCTTGCCACCGGTCAGACTGGGGATCATGTTTCATATCAGATCGTGGCAACGGGTCGAGACGTGCGGGCATTCCGAGCGGCGTCTCTCCTCCTTGCGCCTTCTATCGGACTCGGACGCGGACGCGGACACGGGTTAACCACGCTCGACCCGAACCACTTCGCCGTCGTCCAGGACCTCGAGCAGGCGATCGACGGCGGCGTTTACGCTCTTCGCGTCGGCCGCCTCCATCGTGATCCACACGCGGTGATCCTCCCCCTCGGATCGGGGGTAGCTGCCGATCTTGACCTCCGGGAATGCCGTGTCCACGGTGGCCAGGCGATCCGCGATCGCACTCTCGTCGGCGCTCAGGTAGAGATCGGCCCGACGGCGGGGAGATCCTTCGAACTCCCCGCGAAGGGCTTCGATCTTGGCCGCGAAGAGGCGGGGTATGCCCGGGAAGATGTAGACGTTGTGAAACGCCACCAGCGGTATCAAACCGTCGTTGGAGTAAATGAGCCGGCTCCCGGCTGGGATTTCTGCGATCCGCAGCGCCGCCTCGGTGAAGCGCTCTCCCCACCACGCTTGAATCATCTCCACCAGCTCCGGGTGGCGCTCGACGCCGACCCCGAACGCCCTTGCGATGGCAGCCACCGTGCGGTCGTCGTGGGTGGGTCCGACGCCGCCCGAGGTGATCACCGCGTCGTACCGCTCGGAGCACAAGCGGACCTCGGCGATGATGTCCTCCTCATCGTCGCCGATATACGAGATGTGGCGCAGCTCGACGCCGATGTCGGCAAACAAATCGATGAGTGGGGCAGTGTTGGCTTCGCGAACCTTCCCCGAGAGGATTTCGTCACCGATGATGATCGCAGCAACAGTTGTCATAGGAAGAGAGTATAGCTTTGCTGATTTCGGGATGCCGCCAACGCGCCCATCCACGAAGCTGCACCTTTGGGGGGGCGGCATGTATGCGGCCCCTACCCACGATCAGCCGTGTCCTTGTAGGGGCGGCATACATGCCGCCCCCTCGGGTTTTCCGGACATCCTCTCGGGAAGCAAGCTGGAAAGCTGGGCTATGCCCGATCGATGGGAAAGGCGAGGACCTCCGCGATATCGCTGGTTCCGGCGGCCACCATCACCAGCCGGTCGACTCCGAGGGCGACCCCGGCGCAGTCGGGGAGACCGTGTTCGAGGGCGCCAAGGAGGCGCTCGTCAATCGGCGGTTCGGGCTGCCCGGCGCGCCGCCGGGTCTCGAGGTCTGATTCGAAGCGCCGTCGTTGTTCGGCGGGATCGATGAGCTCGTGGTAGCCGTTGGCCAGCTCGACGCCCTCGACATAGACCTCAAAACGTTCGGCGAGCGGAGGGTCGCCGGGACGGACGCGAGCCAGAGCCGCCCGATTGGCGGGCCAGTCGTGAACGAAGCTCGGCCGGCCGTGACCCAGATGAGGCTCGACTGCGTGGCTGAGCAGCAGGTCCAGCCATCCGCTGCGATCATCCCCGAGATCCGGCGCCTCGCCCGACAGGAGGTCCCGTGCGCGGGATCCGAGCTCCGCCGCTGACGCCCGCAGAGCATCGATCCCAGCATGCCTCTCGAACGCCTCGGCGTAGGTCAGCCGTTCCCCGATCTCGGCGCCGAGGATCGAGCTCAGGAGCTCGTCGATCTCGTCCATCAGCGCGTGGTGATCCCAACCGGGGCGGTACCACTCGAGGATCGTGAACTCGGGGTTGTGCATACGGCCCGCCTCGCCGTTGCGGAAGGCCTTGCATATCTCGTAGATCGGCCCGCTGCCCGCGGCGAGCAGCCGTTTCATGGCGAACTCGGGCGAGGTTTGAAGGAAGAGATCGCGTCCCCCGTCCGCGCCCGGACCCCGGTAGCGACAGCTCAGGGCCTCGATGTGAAGGTCTGTGACCGGCGCCGAGGCGAGCACCGGAGTCTCCACCTCGAGCACGTCCCGCTCTTCGAAGAAGGTGCGGATCTTCGCGAGGATCTCAGCGCGCAGGCGCAACATCTCCATCGAAGCGGTCGGGCGCCAGTCGTCGCGTTTCGAGGTCATCGTCGCGCCACGCCGAGGAGAGTTTTGAATTTTGAGTTCTGAGTTTTGAGTTGCCACACGCCCGGACGGCAGCCGAGACGGCTGCCCCACAAGACATCCTGGGAGCTTTGTGGGGCAGGCGTCTCGCCTGCCAGAAGGGGGGACGGGATTTCCGAATTCCGAATTCCGAATTCCGAATTCAACCCGGCCACGGTCCTACGCTCTTGAAACGTACTCCCCCGTCCTCGTGTCGACTTTGATCTTCTCGCCGATTTGGATGAAGAGGGGGACCCGGACCACTGCACCGGTCTCCAGGGTTGCCGGTTTGTTGCCACCGCCGGAGGTGTCACCCTTGACGCCGGGATCGGTTTCCGTGATTTCGAGGTACACGAAGTTGGGCGGCGTGACGACGATCGGGTTGCCCGCCCACAGGGTGACGAGGCAGAGATCCTCTTCCTTGAGCCATTTCTCCATATCAGCGATCGCGGCCGTGTCGGCCTCCACCTGCTCGTAGGTGTTCTGGTCCATAAAGGTCCAGGTGCGGCCGTCGGTGAAGAGGTACTGCATTTCCTTTTCCATCACGTCGGCCCCTTCGAAGGACTCCGAGGCCTTGATGGTCTTCTCGTTGACTCGTCCGGTCTTGAAGTTTTTGAACTTGACCTTGGTAAAGGCCTGGCCCTTGCCGGGTTTGCCGACGTCGGTGCCGACGATGACGCACGGATCGCCGTCGACCAGGATCTTGAGCCCGATTTTGACAGTATTCAGATTGTACGTAGCCATCTCGAGTTTTCTCCCCGCTTGCGCTGATCATACCGAAGCTGCGAGACTGCCCTCTGTGGCGACTGTCGATACGACACCCTGGCCGGCCGGCGGTTGGAGGCAACTCCTGGCCGACGCGGTGAGTGATCTGGACGAGCTCCTCGCCCTGCTCGACCTCGACGATTCATGCCTCGGCGAACGTGCCGATGCCCTGCGCTCCGTCCACAGCTTCGGGCTCAGGGTACCACGAGGATTCGTCACGCGCATGCGACGAGGAGATCCGGATGACCCGCTCCTCCGTCAGGTGCTGCCGGTGCATCGGGAGATGATCCCGGTCGTGGGGTTCACCACCGATCCGGTGGGCGAGCTGTCGTCGCCTCCGGTCGCCTCCGTGCTCCACAAATACCGCGGCCGCGCCCTGGTGATGGTGACTGGAGCCTGCGCCATTCACTGCCGCTACTGCTTCCGGCGGCACTTCCCGTATGTCGACCATGCTGCTGCGGGAGGTCACCTCGAAGCTGCGGTCGCTCGAATTGCCGCCGATCCGGGGATCACTGAGGTCATTCTGTCGGGCGGCGATCCACTGACGGTTCCCGATCTTCGTCTCGAGGGGCTCGTGCGGTCGCTGGTCGCGATACCCCATGTTCGCCGCCTGCGGATCCACACCCGACTCCCGATCGTACTGCCGCAGCGGGTGGACACGACGCTGGTGTCGTGGCTCGGCGATCTCGGGCTGCCGGTGGTTGTGGTCGTGCACGCCAACCACGCGAACGAAATCGATGACGAGGTCCGGCGAGCGCTGTCCGGGCTCGACGCCGCCGGCGCCACTCTCCTCAACCAGGCGGTGCTGCTGGCGGGAGTCAACGACTCGGCCGATGCACTCGCCAACCTCAACGAGACGCTCTTTGACGCCGGCGTGCTGCCCTACTACCTCCACATGCTCGACCCTGTCGAGGGCGCTGCCCACTTCGAGGTACCAGAGGACACAGCGAGGCGCTTCCAGATCGAGCTGACGAATCGCCTCCCCGGATACCTCGTTCCGCGTCTGGTCCGAGAGGTGGAGGGAGCACCGGCCAAGATCGGTGTCGATCTTTGGCGTTGAAGCAAGGCTTTACGGCCGAACGGCTATTCGGCGAGACGGCTATACGGCACATACTGTTGACAACGCCGGTGCCAGGCCTGATCGTTTCGCCGTAAAGCCGTAAAGCCGTAAAGCCGTAAAGCCGTAAAGCCGTAAAGCCGTAAAGCCGCATAGCCCCTTCAAAAGGGCAAGAACGTACAGGCCAACTCTACCGTTTCCTCATCGCAAATGTGTGATCATCGACCCCATGTCTACCACCATCTTGTGGCTGCGCTCGAAGGTGTCGTGACCGTACTTCTCGTGCTGCTTCTCGAACTCCGGCCCGAGGGCCTCGAACTCCTCGGCGGTGAGCGTTTTCTTGGCCATCGGATAGAAGACGTGGTCTTCGACGTGGATGTGGTGGCGCAAGAGCGAGGTGTAGGCGGCGATGTTCTCGAGCAGCTCACCGGTCTTGATCGGGTCCTGCGCCGCGTAACCCGGCACGGAGTTTTCAATGCCGGTGACGAGTGAACGCCCTCGTTCGTGCTCATAGCGCAGGGCATCGAGCTGGGCGTCGACCTCGCCGCGCTTCTTCTGCGCGAGCTGCACGAAGAGAATGTGCTCTTCCTTGAAGTGGTGGTATTGGTCGGCAAAGGTGCGGGCAAAGTCGACGGCCTTTTCGAAGAACGCCTCCGACGGACGCTGACCGTTTTCGATCTTCTCCGCCGCCATTGACAGAACGTCGAGGTACTGGCGAATCAGGCCGTGCTCGTTGGACAGGGTTTCGATAGGATCCATATCTGCCTCCTCATGAATTCTTGAGCTGATGATCGCGGATCGATTCCGACGGGCGGCGCGCGGGCTCTCCGCGCTCACCCGCCGGGAGAACTCGTTGCTCGAGAGCATGGGCTACGTGGGAAAGGTAGCAGACCCGGGTCGCGCTCAGGGCGCCGGCGATCTGCTCGGTGAACCAGGAGAGGTGACCGCGTCGGAGCCACTCGGCGATGCCTTCGAGATAAAGGGCTTCACCGATGCGGTCGTCTCGGACTGCCTCCGCCTCCAGGGTGACGATGTGCGCCATGAGCCCGACCAGGGCCAGGATGTGGTCTGCGGGCTCGGAGCCTTGCCAAGAAAAGTCGAATCGTTCTCTCATTCCCTCGAGGTCGGCGATGACCGCTCCGCGGTCGCGCTCGAAACGGTAGTCCGATTCCCTCGAGGTGAGGAGGCCGTCGGCTCCGAACAATACCTCGTGGAAGTAATCGTTGCCCTCGGCCTGTGCCATCTGGACCGCGCTCGTGAGCTCCGGATCGACCGTGTCCGCGGACTCGGTCAGAAGCTCCTTCCGCCAGTCGTCGCTGGGCCGTGCCAACAGCAATCGCATCAGAGCCCAGTCTCCGGCCTGCTCGGCGAGCTCGTCGGCCGAGCGCATCAATCCTCGGTCAGCATGAGGTCGAGGTTGACGACGAGCTTGTGATAGCGTTCGAAGGTGTCGGCGCCGTGGACCTCCTGCACCTTTTCGAACTTGTTGCCCAGCTCCTCGAGTTCTTCTTCGGTCATCGATTCCCGGGACATCGGGAAGAAGATGTGGTCCTCGATGTGGATGTGGTGCTTGAGCAGCGAGGCGAAGGCGGCCGCGTTCTCCCGCACGACTGCGGTGTCGTTCGGGTTTCCCTCCGCATAGCCATCGAGTGCCCCGGCGATGGCGGCGATGAACTCGCGGCCCTGGTCGTGCTGGTAGCGGAGGGCTTCGATCTGGCCGTCGATCGCCCCGTTCTTCTTCTGCGCCAACTGCCGGAACATCACATTTTCTTCCTTTTTGTGGTGGAAACCGTCGGAGAATCCCCGGACGAACTCGATGCCGTCGTCGAAGAAGGCTCGTGGCGGAGGGTTCTCGACCTCGAGTCGTGTGACCGCCACCGAAAGGAGATCGATAAACCGCCGGATCAGACCGTGCTCATTTATCAGCGTGTCGCTTGGAACCACCTCAAACCCCCGGGTGCTGTTGATGTTCTCACACAGCACCTACGACCGGCCTTGACCTGTGTCAAATGGACTCACGGCTATTCGGGCAGACGGCTATACGGGCAGACGGCTGTTCGGGCAGACGGCTATACGGCAGGACGGCTATACGGGCAGACGGCTATTCGGCTTTACGGCACATGCTGTTGACCACACCGGCGCCAGGCCTGATCGTTTCGCCGTAAAGCCGTAAAGCCGTAAAGCCGTCTCGATCACCGTCATTCATCACGCGTCCGAGCACGATCTGAGGATAGGTCGCGTCAGACAGGTTGCGCCGCCCTCGGCCTTGAGCGAGAGCTCCTCGCCACGGTAGGTGAGGACCTCGCAGCCGGCGGTCTGGAGCCTTTCTTTGGTGACCGGGTTGCCCTCGATCGCCAGACACCGGCGGGGCGCCAGCGCCAGCACGTTGGGGCCCATGGTCGGGAACTCCTCCTCGGGGACCTCGACCAGGACGATCCCACGCTCGGCGAGGGTTTCGACAAACGGCACGGGCAGCAGGGGAAGATACACCACCGCCAGATCGTGATCGAGCATCGAGATCAGCGACATCAGGTGGAGGCAGGAGACCGGCCCGTCGCCGTGCGGCAGCTGGACCTCCAGGGTCTCAACACCGAGGGGCCGGAGGGCCGCGGTGAGCTGGCGCAGGCCTTCTCCGTTGGTACGGTAGCCTCGGCCCACCGCCAACGTATCGTGGTCGAGCCACAGCAGATCGCCGCCCTCGGCCATCGCCTCGCCCTCGAGGGTGGCGAGGATCGGAACCCCGAGCTCCTCGAGGGTCTTCGCGATCGCGGCCTCCTCGCCCCGCCGTTGCTCCTTCCCCATGCGAAGGACGACGGCCCCCTCATCGGTGACGATGACCGGGTCGTGGGTGAAGATGGCGTCGGCATGGTCGGGCAGCGTCGCGTCGTGGAAGAGCACCTCGCAACCGGCGTCGCGGAGGGTGGAGACGAGGGCGTCGTGCTCGGCTTGGGCTGTGTCGAGCTGTGGCTGCGAGACGTAGTGCCAAACCGCGGGGTCGGCGTTTCCGAAGGCGTTGCCGGGTCGACGAACGAGGACTCGTTTCAAATCTTCGACCATGCTCTGGGAACCGAATGTCTTCACTTCTGATCTCCTTCGTCGTCGAGGCGGAGCGGGCTCGCGTGCAGGCTCGTCAAGCGCCGCAGGTGGACCTTGCCGGGAGCGAGGCCGCGTGGTTTTGTGACATCACCGGCACGGGCCATGTGGACCGCGACCTTGCCGCCCCGCTGCGCCTTGGAGTAGCCTGCGGCGAGCGCAGCGGCAAATCGCTTGGTCTCCCGCGGCAGAGCGTCGAGCTTGTCGGGGTTGCGGACGACAACGTGCGACCCCGACTCACCTGCGACGTGGAACCAGAAGTCCCTCGGCGCCGCGAGCTTGAGAGACAGGACATCATTATCGCGCGCGGTTCGACCGACCAGGATGATCATTCCGTCCGGGCTCTCCGCCACCCGCGCGATAGAACGCCCCTGCCAGATCCCCGCATCGGGATCGGAAGGCTGTGGCGCTCCAGATGCCTTGCGTGCCATGGGTGCATCATAGCGGTCCCGGATGACTGAAGACGAGTCATCAGTAAACAGTGATCAGTTTGTGATCGTCAACGACTTCGCGCACTGATCACCGATTACTGATGACTGATCACTTTCGTTCTGATCACTTGCGCCCGGCGAAGACGGGTGCGATTCGAGCCGGGTCATCGGTCATGATGCCGGTGGCGCCGGCGTCGAGTAATCTCCGCGCCACTCGGGGATCGTCCACCACCCAGTAGTCGGCCCGTAGACCGAGGGCGCGGCAGCGTGCGATAAAGGGTGGCCCGTCGAGCCGTACGGCCCCGTACTTCACCGGAATGTGGGCGGCGTCGCCCGTGACGTAGCGGCGCGCAGCGGCCGCGGGGAGGAATCGGACCAGAGCTACCTCGAGCTTCGACAATGTCGTGAGCCCGGGGTAACCGAGCCCACGCATCCGGCGGACCACCCTGGTGCTGAAGCTCGCCAGGGTCACCCGATTGTCGGCGCCATGGCGAGCGACGATTTCGAGCAGGGGAGGGACCGCGCTCGGATCGTCGGGCTTGAGGTCGATGCTCATGGCGACGCCGGGGAACATTTGTAGTACTTCCTCGAGGGTCGGTACGGTGAAGCGCTCCGAGGTGGTGCCGCCGATCGCCGCCATCTGCCAGCGTTTCACCCGGTCGAGGCTGACGGTATTGATGATTTCGTCAACGCCCGCCATCCTTCGTCCGTCGGAATCGTGGGCGACCACGAAGTGACCGTCGGCGGTGCGGTGGACGTCGAGCTCGAGTGCATTGGCGCCGTCAGCCAACGCCTGCTCGAAGGCCGCAAGGGTGTTCTCCGGCAGCAGCGCCGAGGCCCCGCGATGGCCGTAGAGGCGGAGTGAGTGTCGGGTTTGAATCACGCAGTCAATTAAACCACGGAGAAAAACTACGCGGTCTCCCAGTCTTCGAGGTGAAGCCCAACGACGCGTTCGAACTCCCGAGTGTTGTGCGTGATGAGGATGAGCTCGTTGGCGATGGCGGTGGCTGCGATGAGGAGATCATTGGGTCCGATCGGCGTTCCGGCGCGCTCGAGCTCGGTGCGGATGCCGCCGTAGGTCTCGGCGCAGCGATCGTCGAACGGAAACGAGGGGAAGACGGAGAAGAAGCGATCCATGAGACGCAGGTTCTCGGCTTGTTGCTCGCTCTTTCGCGCACCGAAGAACAGCTCGGCCTTGACTACCGAGCACAGCCCGACCTCGGTCGGCGAACACGACCGGAGCCGCTTTTCGAGGGGGGCCGACGAGCCATTGAGAATCCGGATGCACGCGTTCGTGTCGAGGAGGTACAACTTCAGCGAGTCTCGCGGGCCTCAGGCTCGCCCTGGTGTGGTCTCTCGAGGGGTTCGCCCACCCACCCACCGACCACGTTGTCGAAGAAACCTCGTGGCCATTCGGTCACAACCTCGCGCCGCACGACCTCTGCGAGATAGCGGGAAATGCTGAGACCGCGCTTCCTCGCCCTCTGTTCGACCTCGGCGGCCAGATCGTCGCTCACATACAGGTGAAGCTGCGGCATCTTTCATCACCTCCACCCAAATAGTACCATACTATGTGCTATATGTGGATTTCATCGAAGGTTACCGAGACGACAAAATTCAGGCGAGACGGGCTATTGAATGCGGGTGTGCAAAAATTCGAAATTCGAAATTCGAAATTAATACATGTCCAACTCGAGCTTTGCCGCCTCGGACATCATCTCGGGATCCCACGGCGGGTCCCAGGTGACCTCGACCGTGGCCTTGGTGACTCCTTCGACTCGTGCCACCTTCTCCTCGACCTCGGGCGGCAGGCTCTCCGCCACTGGACACATCGGCGATGTCAGGGTCATGAGCACGTGGACGTTGGCGTCGTCATCGACCTTGACCTCGTAGATCAATCCAAGCTCGTAAATGTCGACCGGAATCTCCGGATCATAGATACCGTGGAGGATCGTGATCACTTCGTCGCGAAGCGCTTTCGTCATAGCTTCCCCAGTTTTGAGTTTTGAGTTTTTAATTTTGAGTTGCCGGCCCTCATCTCGGTGTGTTGGGGGTGAAAGGTGGATAACTCAAAACTCAAAACTAAGAACTCAAAACTCATTCGGTTGTCACCGGTTCGTCACCATTGTTCATCGCGGCGTTGAGCGTGTGCCAGGCAAGCGTTGCGCACTTGACCCGCACAGGATACTCACGCACGCCCTCGAAGACCTTCAACTTGCGAAACTCGATGCCCTGCTCGGCGGCGACCCCGGTCAGCATCTCGTGAAAGCCCTCGAAGAGCTCCTTGGCTTCCTCGACCTTCTTGCCCTTGACCGACTCGGTCATGATCGAGGTCGACGCGGTGCAGATGGCGCAGCCCTCGCCCTGAAAGCTGATCTCTTCTATGATTCCGTTCTCGATCCGCAGGTAAACCTTGACGATGTCCCCACACAAAGGGTTGTGGCCGTCGGCGGTTCGGGTCGCGCAGTGCATGACGTAGCAGTTCCGCGGCCTCTTGTTGTGGTCGAGGATGACCTCCTGATAGAGCTCACGCATATCGGACATCAGCCGAAGACCTCCCGTACTTTGGAGAGACCGGCGACCAGAGCGTCGATCTCGTGGGCGGTATTGTATAGGGCGAAGGAGGCGCGCACCGTCGCCGACACTCCGTAACGGGCCATCACCGGCTGCGCGCAGTGGTGGCCGGCGCGGACAGCGATGCCCTCCGAATCGAGGATGGTACCGATGTCGTGAGGATGGACGCCCTCCATCACGAACGACAGCACCGACGCCTTGCGCCGCGCCGTTCCGATCAGGCGGATGCCGGGCACCGCCAGAACTGCGGCGGTGGCGTCGGTGAGGAGTCGGCTTTCATGGACGGCGATGGCATCGAGGCCGATCCCACCCACGTAGTCGAGCGCGGCGGCGAGGCCGATGGCGCCCTCGATGTTGGGAGTTCCGGCCTCGAAGCGGTGCGGCGGTTCGGCATAGGTGGTACCGGCGAAGCTCACCGACAGGATCATGTCTCCGCCGCCCTGATAGGGCACCATCTCCAGGAGGTGATCACGCTTGGAGTAGAGGGCGCCGATGCCGGTCGGGCCATAGACCTTGTGAGCCGAAAAGACATAGAAATCGCAGTCGAGGTCGCAGACGTCGACCGCGAGATGGGGCAACGCCTGCGCTCCGTCGACCAGGACGGGCACACCCTTCGCGTGGGCCGTCGCGATCATTTCGCGCACAGGGTTGACGGTGCCGAGGGCATTGGAGACATGGACCACGCCGACGATCTTGGTGCGGTCCGACAGCAGCCGCTCGTACTCTTCGATAATGATGTCGCCGGCGTCGTCGATCGGGATGACGACGAGATTCGCCCCGCGCTCCTCGCACAGGAGCTGCCAGGGGACGATGTTGGAGTGGTGCTCCAT
>PVMK01122005.1_pt1 | contig 11650 bp, 8 predicted proteins | sample 1853481 | NCBI WGS metagenome assembly PVMK01 (sample SAMN08533507, study PRJNA380276) | Marine sediment metagenome, whole genome shotgun sequencing project. | reverse complement strand
GTAGAAATCACATGCTAACCGGTAATGAGGGTCGTATTTACTGGGAGCAGGGTTAAATTCAGGATCAAAAAGAAAAGCATATGCATAAACAGCACTGGAAAGGTAAAGCTTCATAGCGGTGTCTTGATCTTGATAAGATTTTTTGCCTTCCAGGAAACAAAGCTCTGAAAGCACAAAAAGCATTTCCCTGTCTTTTTCAATGCACAATTTTCGATCCAGTTGCTGTAACGTAGCAATTGGATCATCTTTAAAGGACTTATTCAGAACTCTTCGACGCATATACATCTGTGTCCGTACACTAGCAAAAGAATTACTGATTGCATTCTGATGGCTAAGTCGATAGGCTGAAGTGGCATCTATTTTCTTTACACCAATCCCTCCTCCACATCCAATAAATGCAAAACAAAGTATTCCTAATAAGGCAAAGTAAATGTTTCTACTAACGCTATATTTTATTTTCGAAATTAATTTCATTTGTTGTAACCGTTAAACACACTTCTTAATTTATTTTTGCCGGAACTTTTTTCTCGACAGGCATAAAATTAACCTTTTTAGAATTTGCAGGTGCTATAAAAGAAAATATACTTTCAGGTAAATGTGGTAAGAAGTCCCAGTTTGACAGGACAGCTGTATATTGTGGTACCATTTCTGCCATCTTATATGTAATAACTAGCTTTCTTGGTACACACATCCCACTATCCTCTATCCATATCTGCCAGTCGAGATTATCCTGAATAAAAGCGAGGTGGTGGCATTTTACACCATTAATTTCATGTAATCCTACATATGAGACAGATTTAACATTTTGAGTTAAATTTGTATACGGATCACTTATGACGAGGTCAGCAAGTGGAGCGGTAATTCCATAATTTTTGGCCATAAAAGCCAGTGTAGAATCAATGTTAGCCGGCGTTTCTGTTATTGCATAGATATTTGAATGCGTCTCCTATCGTAAGATAAATGTATTTAAAATTATCTAAAGGAATCACCTGAAAAATAAAGAACATTTATAAAGAAAATCATACAATCTTTCTAGTAGCATATTCTAACCTTTTAATCAATTTATTAATATTTACCAACCAATTGAGAAAAAAAGACATTCAAAAAAACTTTGCTTATAAGAAAGCACAACTATACCAAAATCTTTATTTTTTCCAGAGTCTTAAAAGAAATTGTTCGAGTTATAGTGCTCTTTTTTGTTTAGGTTTTACAATCGATATTATAGCTATTATCTTTTTGCTTGTTGAATGATTATTTCCTGTCAGCCTTAATTATAATCCTTTAATTATCTTTAGCCGTCATCTTGTTAAAAAAACTATTTATAAACGATATCAATACTCTCAAGATATTTTGAAAGTAAACCCAGCTGGTGTTTGATATCATCCATATCTCTGTCCTTTGCGGCTTGTTCCAAGGATCGGCCTATGTCACTAATGACATCAAAACCATAGCCTACACCAGACCCCTTCATACTATGCCCCAATAGTCGTATGGTCTCGTAATCCTGTTCTTTTAAAGCATTCAATATGGACGCAATGTCATTGTGCCTATTTTCTAGGAATCCTGGTATTAATTCTTCCAGGTCAGAATCTACATAAACTATAATCCTTTTCTTCTGAGTTGAACCACCTTTTTGTTCCATTTTAATATTTCGTAAAGTTAAATAATATAAGAAAAATGTGTCTTTTACAAAATAACATTTTTAAAAATTTAAAGGCTAGATCTTTGTGTAATAAACTTTTTTTAATAATTCAAAATAACACTTTTTGGCAATAGAAACCAGGCAATTAATGTATAAACCTTTTTTCCGAATACAATATTGGGGCAGATAAAATTTAATAATTTGTGTAATCTAGAAACTGAAGATCAGTTTGTATAATCGACCTCGTTATTATGCATAACGGTACCTTTATTAGCCTCGCTGATTTTCAGTATATCCATTTATTGTTTCTATTAGCAAGGCTTTCTTAATTGGTTTAGTTATATAACCGTCACAGCCAGCTTCCCGACTCTTTGCCTCGTGTTCCTTTAATGCATGGGCTGTAAGTGATATGACAGGAGTTGCATTTAGTCCTTTCTCCTTTTCCCATTCACGGATCTCTTTTGTGGCTGTGTATCCATCCATCACAGGCATTTCTAAATCCATCAATACTAAATCATACGTACATGACTTAAACTTTTCAACTGCAATCTCTCCGTTTTCTGCCGTATCAACCTTGTGAGAAGTTTTCTTAAGGTATGCAAGGATTAGATTTATATTGTCACTATTATCCTCAACTAGTAAGATTCTTTTAGAATGCTCTTTATGTGAAACTTCAGCTTTTATATTTTCACTTCGTACTTTAATCCTGGCTTTTCCCAGAGATGAATTGATAATAGATCGTAATTCAGATTGTTTTATAGGCTTGGTCATATAACCGGATAGACCAAGTTCTTTATATTGATTAGACATGTTTACTGTAATATCAGATGATGCAAGGAGTATAACAGATTCTTTTAGTTGTGCATTCTTTTTAATTCTCTTAGCTACTTCGAAACCGTCCATTCCAGGCATTTGATAATCTAGTATAACCAGTGAATACTGATAACCAGATTTTTTTGCTAGATCAAGTTCGTTAAGACAACTTTTACCGTCTTCAACTTCTGTTGTTATTGCCCCCCAACTTGAAAGAGTTTTTTTTAGTATCATGCGGTTTGTTGCGTTGTCATCAACAATCAATATTCTCATCCCATTTAAATCGGCAAAAGGGTATTCATATTTTCTTTGGTATTCTTTGTCTAATCCAAATTTTCCTGTAAAGAAAAAAGAACTGCCTTCACCCTTCTTGCTTTCAACACAGATTTGTCCTCCCATTAAACCTACAATACGCTTTGATATGGAAAGCCCTAAACCTGTACCGCCGTATTTACGAGTGGTGGATGAATCTGCTTGAGAAAAACTGCTGAAGACGGTTTCCTGCTTTTCCTCAGGTATTCCGATACCTGTATCTTTGATAGAGAAAACAAGCTTGGCCTCTTTTTCACCCAGGCATTCGTTTTCTACTAATACTACAACTTCTCCCTTCTCTGTAAATTTAATGGCGTTGCTAACTAAATTAACTATGACCTGTTGTAGGCGTGTTGGGTCACCAATTATTCTATTCGGAACTTCTGGTGGTAGAGAAATAATCAACTCAAGGCCCTTTGTCTGTGCAGGAAAGGCCATCATATCACCTATCTGTTCAAGTAATTTATCAAGTTCAAAGCTGACATTTTCTAACTCCAAATGCCCTGATTCAATTTTTGACAGATCAAGAATATCGTTTATAATGCTCAGTAGGTTTTCTCCTGCATTACGAAAGGTAGTTACATAATTCTTTTGTTCATCTGAAAGCGGTGTTTCATCCAGCAACTCTGCCATGCCGATTATGGCGTTCATCGGAGTACGGATTTCGTGGCTCATACTGGCAAGAAATTCTGACTTCGCTTGGGTGGCCATTTCTGCCCTGTCTCTAGTAACAAGAAGATTCTGCTCTATTTGTACCCGGTTTATACCTAGAGCAATTTGTGTAGCCACCGAACCTAAGGTGTTAAGTACAGAATCAGGAAGTGATTGCCTTCCAAACATTGCCATAACACCAATTAACCGTTTTTCAACAATAAGAGGATATCCTGCAAAGGACACCATACCCTCTCGCTTGGCCCACTCCTTATCACTAACCCGCGGATCATTTTGAACATCGTTTGTCAGATGAGGCTGCTGCTCTAGCGCAATGAGACCTATTTTAAATTTTCCGACAGGTACTCTACCATGAGGACCATCTATATGAGTGTACAACCCCGAACTGGCTTTTAATTCAAGTACATTTTCCTCTTCGTTCAGTATCCAGATACGGGCAAACGCTGCATCAAGATGATTTACAATTGCCACCACGCAGCTATTTAGCATGATATGAAGATCATTACTCTCAGTAAGTGCGATTCCTGTATCTTTGCCCAGGGCAAGCAGACTCGTTCGCTCCATAAGTTGAGTTTCTGCTAGCTTCCTATCGGTAATATTACGAATTATTCCAGTGAAAAGTCTCTTATTATTGATAAGAACTTCACTAACAGAAAGGTCCAATGGGAAAACTGTCCCATCCTTATGAAGTCCCTTAACTTCCCTACCAATACCAATAATCTTTTTCTTACCGGTACTCAAATAATTGCGAAGATATTTATCATGCTCACTATGGTACGGTTCTGGTTGCAATATATTCACATTGTTGCCAATTACATCAATGGCCTTGTAACCAAAGAGTTGCTCTGCTGCTCGATTAAATGATTCTATAGTTCCACACTCGTCTATTGTAATTATCCCGTCTACTGTGTTTTCTAATATTGAATTAATCCTCTTTTCACTCTCTTGTCGTCCCCACTCCTGCGTCTTTAGCGTTTCGGTTTGTTCTTGAAGAAGCTCATAAGAACGTATATTACTGATACTTACTCCTATTTGTATATTTATGCTGTTTATAAAATCTATGGTTTCATCTGAATATTCTATAAGACTCGCCAGAACCAATACACCAAGCAACTTGTTTTGAAACATAATTGGAAAACCGCCAATATTCCTGGGAATACACATTCCAAAGCCGGAATTGATTTTAAATACTGTACTCTCAGGAATATCTTTGACTAAAATTGGTTCCTTTTTCTCTGCTACCTGTCCGGGAATACCGATACCTAGGCCAAAGGTTTCCTGTTTAATTTTATGATTTCCTACGGCATAAGCGGTGCCTACACTAAGACATTTTTTTTGTTCATCATACATATATATAATACCCATCTGTGAATTGGTGAAGGACACAACCATGTCTAAGGTTTCTGATAACAATTTCTTGGTTTCTGTAGAGGAATTCAGTACCGTAACGATCTTATTATAAGCCGATTCGATTTTCCGTTGTATCTTTAGATTTTCATAGATTTGCTCCAATTCATGTGTTCGTTCAAAAACCTTATTCTCCATTTCAGCGTAAGATTTATTTAGTTTTAATGCCATAGCGTTAAAAGAATCTCCCAGAACTTTTACTTCATCGTACGCATTCTCTACTTTAACATTTACGCCAAGGTCACCTGCTCTTATCTTTTCTGAAGCAAGAACCAGCTTGATTAATGGCTTGGTAATCCGACTTCCAAATAGATATGCAATAGGTATTATAATCAAGAAGATAATGGAGCTAAGATAAAACATTTCTCGTCTTAATTTATAAGCCGATTCTAATCCTTCAGCGATATCAATTTTAGATACAAATCCCCAATCGCAAACTGGGATATGTTGATAAACTGCTAAGACTTTTACCTGCCGATAGTCTGTGGTTTCAATAGTCCCTTTCTCTCCGCTTGTTCCAAGAATCATAGGTTTGGCATGCTTAGAAGCAGTTGATATATTAAGACTAAGAGCAGCATCAGGGGCATGACGCAACAGATTCAGAAATATCACTTTATCTCCATGCCTTTTACCAACAAGAGTTTCACCAGTTCTTCCTAACCAGGTTGTGTCCTGAATAAGTTCAAAAACAGGCTTCATATTAAGTTCAAGAGCTACAATGCCAATAAATTTATCATCAGAATCGTAGACTGGAGCAGTAAGTAGCATACCAAAAAGATAGCTTCCAAATTTGTTTATAAACATATCAGAAAGGTAAACACCTTTTTTACCCTCCTCAAACGCCTTGCCATAAGTGCTAGGGAAATAATTGTCTAAACTTTCTTCCGTTAGTGTATCATTAGTCGTATACACAATCCGCCCTTCAGGGTTCACCAGCATAATATTTAGATATCCATAAGTGTTTTGAAATCCATTTATCTTATAGTCCAATTTCTCTTTAGCTGTAATATAAAGAGGATTTGTTATCTCATCTGCATATAGAGTTACATTTTGGAGATAAGTCTTGATACTCAAAAAATCTTGAGCAATCGTGATATTACTTTTGTGCTCGTTAAAAAATGTAGTAATACTCTTTATTTTAAAATCTGCTATTGTTTTTAACTGTTCAGCACGATAGTTTTTCAAATAGCTTTTAGCATTGTAAAAGCTCAGGTAGGCCACTACCATAATCGGTACAAGCGTGATAACCAGAAGCAATGTAACCAATTGATTCTTTATTGTTCCATAAAATAAACTACGAATGTTCATAGATAAATACTCCACTACTCTATTTACTTTGCTGGTAATTTAATCATATAGAGTTTCATATAAAAATATGACCAACGGATTCAACATCGAATGGCAACAAGAAAAAACACTAATAAAATTTGCATCTGTTGGTTACCTTAAGACGAAATGTAAAAAACTAAAAGTTTCTTTTAGACTTGCCACTCCTTCTTGCTAGGATCTAATTTATTTTTCATTTTACTTCCAGCTCTTCTAATACATGTAAAAAAAACAGAAGAACTTGAAATCTCTTATAAGATTTTAGAGAATCTATGATTTTTAGACGGACTTAAACATATAGCTAAAGGTTGTTACTTTGACAAATTTTCAGAACAAAAATGGTCGCGATCAGCAAGTTTTTATCTGTCCCCTTTAATTTCTATCATCAATGCTCTAATTCTGTTCTTTGCCTGCTCATCGTCAGCTGAATCCGCTTCGGAAAAAGCTTTTTTTATGGAGTCCAAAGCCTTTTCTTTTTTCTCCTGTGAAAAAAAACTACGTGCAGCATGAAAATACAGCTTACTAGCTTTTTGATTTGCTCCAGACTTGCTATACGCAGTGGCGGCATGCAACAAGGCCTGAGCCATTTTCAAATAATTCCCTGATTTCCTATAATGAAACACCTCTCGATCAAACTCTTTTGCAGCAATTGCATGTTCTTTGTTCAATATATTAATTTTCCCCGATAAACCGTATAATCCTGCAAGAAGTGATGGATTTACAATTTCATCAGAATATTTCTCTGCATTACGGTAAGCGTTAATTGCATGGTTTGTCTCGCCCTTCATTACAGCAATGTAGCCCTGTAACAAAAAAACCTGAAAACGATTAATGTCTGTTAAATGTGAATCTCTATCCGATAGAATCTCATCAGATAGAAAAAAAGCATCCTCGTACTTTCCTTGTAAATACGCTGCTTTCGCATCTAAGAGAATAATATCATCTAGTTTTCCATTAGAGCTAATAGCTTCTATTTTTGCCTCAATAAGCAAATTCCTTGCTCTTGAATAATCACCTAGACTAATATAGCAAGCTGCTAAATTATAAGTTGAATCGGCTATTTGTGTTGCACTATCCATAACATATGCCTTATTAAGGGCCTTACGGTAAAACAATACTGCATTTTTATTATTCCCTTTTTTAAAAGCTTTCCTACCTGCTGCCATGGCATTTGTCCAATCAGGATCAGTGGCTAAAATCTGGTGTTTTGGTGTGAAAGAACAACCGGTAGAGATTATAAAGATTGTAACTATAGTAGAAATAGTAGGTAAAAAAAGTGGAGTTTTTATCTTGTTCATGTTTTTGTTTACTCGATAATAATTTCTGATGGAGATATTCGCCCAGGCAACTCCTGCTCTTCTATATACTTACGTATTAGCCAGTGCTTCTGCATCCCCAAAACAAGTTTTTCAATTTGCTGTATCGTTACCATACTCTGATGTACTAAGGCCGAGGCACTATCCATTTCCTTTTCGAGACCCTTAATAAGATCTGAAAACAACTCCATAGCTTTGTTAATTTTGATGCTCGTTTTTTGGGCCTCCATTAACATTGCCCGCATCTCTTCTAGGACAGTATTAAACCTATTCTGTGTTTTCTCTACACCTTCAGCTAGCGATCTGTCGGTTAGTAGTTTTGTTATAATACCTTCTCCACCTTTTATCATTTCTGCTATTTGAATAATATGGTTTAGCACTTGCTCAAGAGAATCTCTTGTACCTTGCATACCGTCAACAAGGGCAGGTAGCGTTTCCATTCGTAAATGGCTAAAGGTTCCCTCAATAACAGTTTTTATGTCTTCCTCAACCGAACATGTAATAATACCTTTCCGATTAAGTAACAAATCTCCTTGCCCTCGTTTAATCTCAATATATGAATCAAACGATAAGTTAATTTTTTTTCTTATAATAGCTTCAGAGTCTTGACGAACAAACTGAAAAAAATCACGACGAATGGAAACTTTAGCTTGCATACTACCATTATCAGTAATTAGGATTTCTTCTACACTCCCTGCCTTTGTTCCCATAATTTGAATATCAGATCCTTTTTGCAATCCGTAAGTACCTTCTTCTGGTAACTGAACTAAGATATGATGATCATGCCTGAACCATTTTTTTTTGGACCCTATTGTCAGAATACCTGCAACAATAAAAAAAAGCAGGCCAAAAAGTACGAAAGCTCCAGTTATCTCATTTACATATCTAAACTTGAAACGATTATTCATCTTAATTTTTGAAAACAAATAATTATTATCTGGCGATCCAACTCAGTCTTTCAAACTAAGTACATTCATCCTTGATCCGTATACAGTATATTTATAGGTCGCATTTAGATTCTCATCTTCCCAGACACCGTTTTCACTAGTTAACCATACTATGGCCGTACCATGCTCACGAGCAGTGCGTACTGCATTTATTAACGGATGCATAATTTCAGGAAAAAGATTTCTTGTTGGCCGTTCCAAAAGTATAAGTAGAGGTCTACCTAAAAAAGCACGTACAAGTGCAGAAAGTCTAAGGTCTCCCTGTCTTGCTTGAAACGGAGGATTAATTAATAAGCCTGGAAGGCCGAAATATTTAGCAAGATTTGATGCCTCTGCTTCTATTTCATAAATATCTTTCTCTGTATGATAAAATTGTGAAAGTGTAATGTTTTGACCGACTCCTATATTGTTTAACCAACCATACCGTTCAAAAACTCTTCCAATCTTACTACGCCTTTTCCCAGCATAATCTAGGCCCATATCACACCAATCTGTCCCTAAAAATTCAACCTTCCCCTCTATTGGATCTAGAAGTCCCTGTGCCAAATCAGCGAAAGGAAGATGGTGATGTTCTCGCTCTAGTCTGACTAGCAAAAGCGCCCCTTGATCTAGTGTGAAATTTACATCCCACAGTGGGGAGTCGTACAAGGAATTAGAACTTGTAGTGACTCCATGAAAGGAAAGGCAGTGGTTAGTGTATTTTTTGTAAATTTTGCTCATAATTAATAATAGGTTATCAGTGAAACCAATGCGGGAAAAGCAAACGAGATAATAACGGATTTACCTAAAGCCCGGATAGTGGCTTTTGGAACTTCTGTACTCGATTTATCAACAGACAAACCTTCAATACAACAAATGGAAGATGCAAATAAGGCTGAGAAGAAACTCTTTATTATTAAATGAAGTAGATCCAACGGTTCAATTGCAACAAAAATGCTCTCTAGAAAAGTAACAGGGTCAATTATATTTTGATGGAGAAATAAGCTAAAAAAATAACCGCTTCCAAAAGAAACTATAATGAAAAAGACGTTCAAGCATAAAACAGAAATAGTTACGCCAAGTACCCGAGGAATAACAAGATAAATAAACGGATCGATACCTTGAGCCTCCAGTACGTTCACTTCTCCTGCAATTTTCATATTGCCCAATTCTGTAGTGAGTGCCGCTCCGTATCTTACTATAACTATTAGGTTAGTGAGAATAGGTACCACTTCTCGCACTAAAACGGTGAGTAAAAGAGTATCCAATGCAGTTGGCTCACCGGTTCTTTGAAACCAGACCAAGTATTGAGTAATCATAGAAATTCCGACAGCTATGGCAACAAAGCATACTATCCAAATGGTTTCAATGCCAGCGAAAAGAATTTGGTGGGAGAGTTCTTTACGTAACGATCTATTCCAATAGCGTGGTTTTGTTGCCAAGAACAGAACATGACTGATAATGGCTGTTAAATAACACAGCTCCTGAGTTCTTTTTATACTAAAATATCCGAAATGAGCTAAAAAATTCATTGGCCTACCTGGCTAGAATAGTTATAGCAGTTAAGTAATTTTTACAATCTAAATTTTCAACACTGCTTTACGACCGGTTAGTAAAAAAGTCTGTATTGCACCTTTGCTATGGACATAAAATTCTCCACGCTCTTCAAATAGGTATTTACCATATAGTCGTTTATAAGTTGCAGATGTAACCTGTATAAAACCAGGTAAACCATAAGCCGCCATCTCACTAGCAGTGGTAACTATATCTCCCCATACATCATAAGCGTATTTAGAGGTGCCAATAACACCCGCAATTGCCTGGCCGCTATCAATCCCTATACGCAACTGCAATGGAAACCCAATCCCGGTATCTATAGAAACAATTTCCTTTTGCATAGATAGTGCCATTTCTGCAATAACCGTGGCATGATCTGGTCTTGACATAGGTACACCGGCAACAACCATGTAAGTGTCACCAATGGTTTTAATTTTTTCCAACTCATATTGCCTAGCCAAACGATCGAAACAAGAAAATACCTTATTTAATATTTCAACTACCTCTATGGGTGTTTTCTTAGCAGTAACTCTTAAAAAATTATGAATTTCGGCAAAAAGGATTGAAGCATCCTCATAGCTTTCCGCAATGATTTCCAAATCTAGTTTTAACTGGTCTACAATAAATTTAGGGAAAATATTTAGTAATAAGGATTCTGACTTATCTTTCTCATCATTTAATTCTTGGTTTTTTTCAATGAGTTGATGTTCAAGTGAAATAATTCTTTGTCCCGAGCGAACTCGCGCAAGTAGTTCTCCTTTATCATATGGTTTGGTGATGTAATCATCAGCCCCAACATCCATTGCCTGGATAATATCTTTTTTGCTTTCTTGTGCTGTAACTAGAATAATATACACATAGCCAGATGCCTTATTTTGGCGAATCTTTTCACATAGCTCAATACCGTTCATTTCCGGCATAATCCAATCTGTTATGACAAAATAAATATGTTCTTTTTGAAGGATCTCCCAAGCCATAAGACCATTATCTGCAACGATAACTTCATAGTTTTCTTTTTCCAGATGTCTCTTTATAAGTTGTTGGGAGTCTTTATCATCCTCTGCAATCAGGATACGCATGGTCTTTATTTCATAATGAAGGCAAATAAAAGCATTTTCTTAATTAGAACTTAATAAACATTTGTAATCAAGTAAAAATGCACTTAGACGAGATCACAGGTAATGCCGAGACTAAATCTAATAGCTATTTGAATTAACATGTCTATAACTTAGAGTATTTTAACTTTTATAAAAGTAATTTAAACAAAAAAAACCAGACGAATGAAATGATGAATTTATTACACAACTTCTATTTCTATGTTTTATGAAAATCAACAGGAAAAATGAGGAGCTTAAACATCAGGATATAAGAGAGATATTACTAGTGTGATGTGGCTTGAGGTGACCTGGGCTCTAAACTTAAAAGGTGCTACAAACAACGGGTGTCTCTCGCAAATATTCATAAGTACTGATTTGGTTGACAATTATATTGGAGCCTGTAAACTTGTTTCCATTATGAAAAAAACATTCAATTGAGTTAAAACCATCCTTTTCTCGAAACAATTTTGCAAGGAATTGATTAACACAAGCCTGCAATCAAGATGGAGTACTGAGCAACATGGGAGGTTTTTTGATTGCCAATCAAGAGGTCAAAAATCAATACCGAAGATCGCTTGTTTT
>PVMK01122501.1_pt1 | contig 11652 bp, 12 predicted proteins | sample 1853481 | NCBI WGS metagenome assembly PVMK01 (sample SAMN08533507, study PRJNA380276) | Marine sediment metagenome, whole genome shotgun sequencing project. | reverse complement strand
CCGGGGGTAAATCTTATCCGGCGACCGGCTCAACCGGAGATGGATACATTCTCGCAAAAACTGTAGGGCATACTATTGAACAATCGTTTCCGGCTTTAGTGCCGATCGTTACAAAGGGGAATCTTGCCGGTCAATTACAAGGACTTGCTCTAAAGAATGTCAACGCCACTGTTTGGGTGAATGGTAAAAAGCGAACCGAAGCTTTTGGTGAAATGCTTTTTACACATTTCGGATTATCGGGACCGATAATTTTGACCTTAAGCAGATTCATCGTAAAAGAATTAATTAACAAAAATAAAATTGAATTATCAATTGATTTAAAACCCGCACTTGACACTTCCAAACTTGATAAACGTCTATTGCGCGATTTAGACGAATAGGGTAAAAAGCAAATTGATAATATTTTTAAGCTATGGCTTCCCGCAAACTTATACCTGTGTTTATTAAAGAATGTAATATTGATCCAACCAAGGAAGGGCATCAAATTACAGGTCAGGAAAGGAATAAAATTAAATCTCTAATGAAGGATTTCAAATTTGAAATAACCGGACATAGACCTTTCAAAGAAGCAATTATTACTGCCGGCGGAATTAATACCAAAGAAATTGAACCAAAGACCATGCAGTCTAGATTAGTAAAAAATCTATACTTTGCCGGTGAGGTTCTCGATGTAGATGCGAATACCGGTGGCTATAATCTGCAAATCGCTTATTCTACCGGGTGGCTCGCTGCCGAATCTTGTGTTAAATAGAATTAAATAGATGATTAACCACAGACCGTTTCAATCAATTTAGCGCAAACTAAATACGGATCCATATTTGCGGCCGGCCGGCGGTCTTCTAAATATCCCTTACCATCTTTGGCGGTTGCCATCGGAATTCTTACTGAAGCACCCCGATCACTTACGCCATATCTAAATTCGTCAATCTTACATGTTTCATGTAAGCCGGTCATCCGTTCTTCATTATGCGCACCGTAGACGGCGATATGTTCGGCATGCTTTTTACTCAATTTTTCACAAGCTTCTTCGATGACCTTCAAGCCGCCATCATCACGCATTGCTTTGGTACTAAAATTTGTATGAGCACCGGCGCCGTTCCAATCACCTGAAACCGGTTTTGGATGCAGAGTAGCGCTCACTTTAAAATCTTCGCCAATGCGATATAAAAGCCAGCGCGCTAACCATGTTTGATCTGCTGCCTCTAGGGCATCAAGTGGACCAATTTGAAATTCCCACTGAGCCGGCATTACTTCGGCATTGATGCCGGAAATCTCCAGTCCGGCTTGAATACAGGCTTCCATGTGTGCCTCAACAACGGGGCGGCCAAACACTTCATCGGCACCTACGCCGCAATAATAACCACCTTGCGGTGCCGGGAAACCATTGTCGGGCCAACCAAGCGGTTTAATTCCTTGAAATAATGTATACTCCTGCTCAATGCCAAACCATGATTCATGTTCTTTGTATTTTTTGGCTAATTCCCGCAATCTCGCTCGAGTATTAGTTTCGTGCACTGTACCATCGGCATTATGAACCTCACATAAAACAATTATATTATTACCACCGCGAATCGGATCAGGAATAAACTTAACCGGCTCAAGCATACAATCACTATTTTGTCCGGTCGCCTGCATAGTACTGGAACCATCAAATCCCCACATGGGCAGATCCTTTATATTGTTTACTTTTTCATTAAGTATTTTTGTTTTTGAACGTAATTTTTCGGTGGGTTTATGTCCATCCATCCAAATATATTCTGCTTTTATTTTCATCATAATCGTTCCTTAATGGGTCAATTCTTCTAAATCAATATCTGTGGTTTCTTTGAAAGTTGATAACACCAGCATAGTATGTGTTCTAATTACACCGGGCCAAGCCTGTATATCGCTTAATAATTTTTCGAGTTTGGTAGAATTTTTCACTCGTATCTTCAAAAGATGACTGCCTTCACCGGTTACTGAATGACATTCCAAAACAGAATTATTGCTTTCTGCTTCATTTATAATGTCTTTGTAATGATCTGAAGATGCACTATCAACAGCGATAAAAGCACACAGATCAAAGCCAATTTTTTTGGCATTAAGTTTAGTATTAAATCCATCAATAAATTTAGCTTCAACTAACTTTTTTATTCTTTCAGCAGCCGCCGGTACGGACAGTCCCACCTCAGAAGCAATTTCGCTGGCACTCATTCGTGCATTTTGCTGAAGCAAATTCAGTATTTCAATATTTACTGCATCTAACATAACACAAATATATTAAGGATATATAAAGAAATGCAAGAAAACTTTAATATTATATTGCTTTATACTTAATTATATTAATTATTAGTATTTTTATAATTTAATATTGAAACCTGTTCCATATATCCAACCGCCGGTTCCATAAGAATAGCCGCCAATTTCAATTGAGTATTGTTTATAAGTGTATGCTATCCCAACTCCGCTACTACCCAATACTTCGCTAACTGATTTATTTTCTGTTCTTTGTGTAATATTATTAGAATTTATACCAAAGGTGAATTGCAAATTGTAGGGTAACACAAAAATACCACCCATTCGCCAATAGATATTTTCATTATTTAGACTAAATCCAATATCAACATTTATATCTAAAGGTAAATGAGCTAGTCCTTTATTTGCACTTAGAATAATCTTGGTAGGCAAATTTTCTTTTTGGTCGGTGTAACGAGTTATGAACACACCAAAATTTGATAAACTTATCCCAAGCTGTGCGTTCAACTTTGCATAATTATATAATACACCTGTGGAAAAAATTAGCGCTGCTGAGTTATAGGACTCCAAATTACTAAGAAATATTCCAGCGGTAGTTCCAAAGCTTATATTATTATTATTTCGTGCCCAAGCAGCGCTTAGCCATATATCACTTGCTGAGTAGGTTCCATTTTCAATGCCGTCCTCATTTGCTGAGGTAAAACTACCGTAGTTTAAATGTCTTAATCCTATTCCAACCTTCGAGCTATTCAGTGCTTTAACAAACATTGCGCTTTGAGCGTTTATCCCGGCCGGATATTTAATTATATTCAGCTGGAATTGTTTGGGCAACAGGGCAAGACCGGCCGGATTAATTATATCACTATCCGAATTCGGCACAGCTCCGGCAACGCCGGCGGTTGCAATAGTGCCAACATGATACCAACCATCTAATCCATATAACGTAGTCTGTGAAAAACCAAAACTAAATATAATTAATAGAAATAATGCTTTATTTATCATAGTAAAGATACCGGATCGACGTCTATGTTAATTCTTACACCGCTTACAATTTTCTCGAACAAATTATTCCGTAAATACTGATGCAATTTACTGCCATTTGGATCTAGCTCTTTTGACGACTTAAAGACAATTTGCATTCTATATTTGCCTCTTAAGCGTTCTCGATAACACCAAGCCGGACCTAATATTTCAATTCCCTTAAATTTCTTTTGAAAAGTATTTCGTATTGAATTAGCTGTTTTATCAACAATGCTTTTTTTAGTTCCTGAAAATTCTACTTTAGCCAGCCAGTTAAAAGGTGGATAGTTCAGTTCCTTTCGTTCTCCCATCATAATATTGTAATATTTCTTTAAATCCAGTCTGGCAGCATATCGAATAACGGGGTTGTCTGCATTATATGTCTGAATAACAACTTCACCTTGTTTCTTCCGTCGGCCGGAACGCCCGGCAGCCTGATAAATTAATTGAAACGATCTTTCCCCGGAACGAAAGTCCGGCAGAAACAAACCTGTATCTGCGTTAATGATGCCAACTAACGTGACATTGCCAAAATCAAGTCCCTTGGCAATCATCTGTGTACCTAATAATATATCAATTTTACCAGCTTTAAATTTTTTCAAAGTCGCAGTCAGCATTTTGCCTGATTTTGTAGTATCCATATCCAACCGAGCCACCGTTGCCGCCGGAAATATCTCGCGAATAATATCTTCTACTTTTTGTGTCCCGGTTCCTGATAATGCCAGGTTACTGCTACTACAATGACTGCACTGTTGTGGTATTTTAGTTTGTAAATATCCACAAAAATGGCATTGTAAATTTTCGCCCACACGATGATAGGTAAGCGGTATACTGCACGTTGGACAAATAACCATTTCTCCACAATCTCGGCAACGATAAACAGGGGCATAACCTCGTCGATTTTGCAATAATATTATTTGTTCTTTATTCTTTAGTCTTTGTTCAATTTTTTGCTGCAAAGAACTTGAAAATATTTGTCCGATTTTGCCCGTTTCTTCAGGTTCTTTTAGCATATCAATTACTGTTACGATTGGATAAGCAGCATCATTAAATCTCTCCGGTAAATAACAATAATCAAGTTTCCCCATTGTTTTATTGTAATAGCTCTCAAGACTTGGCGTGGCAGTTGCTAATATCACAGCGGCATTATGGAGTTTACCACGTACTAAAGCAATGTCTCGCGCATTATAGCGCGGATCGGGCGCCTCTTGTTTATATGACGTTTCCTGTTCTTCATCAACAACTATCAAACCTAAATTTAGTACCGGAGCAAAAATCGCACTTCGAGCGCCTACAATAACTTTATAATTACCGTTACAAATATTTGTCCACGTAAGAGACCTTGCCGCCCCGGTTAATTTTGAATGCCACAATCCTACTTTATCTCCAAAAACTGCTCGGAAACGTCCTGCGATCTGTGGTGTTAAGGCAATTTCCGGCAACAATATAATAACTGACTTACCCTTGTCTAATATTTCTTGAGCAATTTTAATGTACACTTCTGTTTTGCCGCTGCCGGTTACGCCATGCAATAACATCCCGTTATACTTTTTCTCCTTTACATATTTTTTGATTTTGTCCACAGCAATATTTTGTGTATCTGAAAATTGTATTTTTTTATGAATCGGATCAAATTCAAAATTGCTCGCATTAGGCGCAAGTGCTTCTTTAAATAGTTTCACTAATCCTTTTTTCTCTAAACTCTTACAAACTGTTAATGGACTTGCAACTAATTTATTGAATTCAGTAATTGGGATCGGTTTTTTGTATTCGTTTATTCTGCTCAAAACATTTGCTTGGGCCGGTGCACTATTTGCTAAATTATCTTGAGTGTTTATTTGTTGCTTAGCTTGTACCATCCAACGTTCTTGTGGTTTATATTTGACGGATAGATTAGCCGGAATTACTGTCGCCGCCTTTCCGAGCGGCGTCATATAATATTTGCTTATCCAGTTAATTAATTTCCATAGAGACTCATCAATAATAGGTGTTTCATCAATCACCTCAGAAATATTCTTTATTTTACCGGTGAACGATGGGTTATTGAACACTTTTACTATAATACCCGACAAAATCCGTTTTCCAATCGGGGCACGAACCCGCACTCCAACACTTACAATTTCGGCAAATTGTTTAGGTGTTTTATATGTAAAAACCTGATATTGTGATATAGGAAAAGCAACGTCAACAAACATGATACTCAAAAATAGATTATTGATAGCGCTTGTAGCAATATAATTATTAAATAATTAAAATAATAGTTAATAAAAATGTATGTGAGCAATGTGATTAAAAAATGAAATAGCGTTGATTAAAAAATCCCCCTGAAAATGTGTTACAACTCCAGGAGGATTTATTTGAGAGTGGGGTAAAATTTTAAGCTTTAATTATGTATACTTTTATTCCCGGTTGTAAATCATCAGAAACTTTGATTGGAATATCATATACACCTAATGCTTTTATTGGTTCTTCAAGTAAAATCATATGTCGGTCAATGTCTAATTCTTTTTCCAACAGTGCTTTATGTATATCTTGTGTTGTAACCGAACCAAACAATTTTTCTTCTTCACCGACCTGCATTTCAATTGTTAATTCCACTTTTGCGAGGGAATCCGCCAATTCTTTATTTGCTTGATTTGCACGTGTTTTTCGCGCAAGCGCGACATTTTTCTTCTCTTCAGCCACCGCCAAATTACGTTTTGAAGATCTTAAAGCAAGTCCCCGCGGTGCCAAATAATTTCTAGCATAACCAGGTTTGACATTTACAATATCTCCCACCGAACCTAATCCTTCGACATCTTTTAATAATATTACATCCATATCTAAATCCTATTTATTATCAGCTATTAAGCCGGTTAGCCGTCAACACTAATGTTTGTAAATGGCATTAAGGCAATATTGCGAGATTGTTTGATCGCCCGTACTAACTGGCGATGCATCTTAGCACTTGAACCCGTTACTCTCCGGGGAATGATTTTCCCCTGTTCTGTAACAAATCTTCTCAACAATTTTACGTCCTTATAATCAACAAACGTGATGCCATTTTCTTTAAAGTAACAAAACTTTTTCTTAGTTGTAAATGTCATTATTTGTCTTCCTCTTTCTCTTTCTTTTCAACTTCTTCTGTTTTTTCCACCTTTTCTACTTTTTCTGTTTTTTCTGTCTTTTCTACCTTATCCTCTTCTACCGGATCAATCTTAGAATCATCTTTCGGCTTTTCGGAACTTTCTTCTTTAGGCAATCCGTCTTTTTCAACAACCGGTTCAACATTATCTTCCTTGGCCGGTTCTTCGTCCAGTCTTACAAGCTGATGTCTAATTACTGATTTATTCAGTATTAGAAACCGTTCAAATTCTATTAAAAAATCAAACTTTTCCGCACTGAATTGCAATAATATATAAATTCCGTATTTATTATTCTTAATAGGATACGCTAACCGCTTTTTCCCCCATATATTGTGATTAATGATTGAAACCTTAAATTTATTTATTTCATTTCCAATCTCATCAATAATATTGTTTACTTTGTCATCCTCAAAATTCGGATTAACAATATACAATAATTCGTAATATCTCATTTATTCTCCTTCGACTAAAATCATTACACCATAGCAATCAGTGGTGCAATTACTAGTGACACTACTGACATTAATTTTATTAATATATTTAAAGATGGCCCGGATGTATCTTTAAATGGATCTCCAACAGTATCACCAACTACAGCAGCTTTATGTGCTTCCGAACCTTTGAAATATTTTTGTCCGTTGATTTCGACACCTTCTTCGAACAATTTTTTTGCATTATCCCAAGCTCCACCGGCATTGGATTGAAATATTGCCATTAATACACCTGACACTGTAACGCCGGCCAACAAACCGCCTAGGGTTTCTGCGCCAAAAATAAAACCTACTGCAACGGGTGTTAATATTGCTAACAATCCCGGCAATACCATTTGTCGTATAGCAGCCGTGGTGGAAATCTCTATACAGGCATTATGATCGGCTTTTGTTAAAGCATTTTGAAAAACTTCTTTCTCATCATCATTTGCTTTATCCATATCAGAATCATATTTTTTCATAATTTTTAACGCTGCTGCCAGTTCTGGTATTTCTTTAAATTGTCGGCGTACTTCTTCAATCATTGCCATTGCTGCACGCCCAACAGCGCCCATCGCAAGCGATGAAAACAGGAATGGTAACATCGCACCGACAAATAATCCCGCCATTACACTGGCGTTTGTTACGTCAATATTAACTACGGCCGCACTTTCTTCAATTCCTGCTGCCATACGAGTAACAAATATTGACGTGCGAAATGCCGCGAAAAGAGCCAAGGCCGTCAAGGCCGCCGAACCAATTGCAAAGCCCTTTCCAATGGCGGCTGTGGTATTGCCTACTGCATCTAATTTATCGGTACGATTACGTACTTCTTTTGGTAATCCCGCCATTTCGGCGATACCGCCGGCATTATCAGAAATTGGTCCATATGCATCTACAGCCAATTGAATTCCGGTATTGGCTAACATTCCCAAGGCAGCCATCGCAATTCCATATAACCCTGCAAAATAGTGTGATGCCATAATCGCAATTGCGATAATTAAAGTGGGAATTGCAGTTGATTGCATTCCAAAACCTAATCCTGCAATAATATTTGTGGCTGCGCCAGTTAAAGATTGTTTACTAATTGATTTTACGGGTATAGTGTCAGTCCCGGTATAAAATTCCGTTACTGTACCAATTCCGATACCCGCTGCTAAGCCAACCAATGTTGCAAAGAACACACCCAAGCTTGTATATCCGATGCCGCTAAGAACAAAATTGTTTGGTAAAATAGCGTTGATTATAAAATACATTACAACTACCATTATGGCGGATGAACCAAAATGACCGCGATTCAATCCTTTTTGAGGACTTCCACCTTCTTTAACGGTTACCAAAAATGTTCCAATAATTGAAACAAGTATTCCGGCTCCGGCTAATAATAACGGAAGCAATACAAAGTTTAAATCAAATTTTCCTGTCACCAATATACTTGCACCTAAAATCATTGAACCGATGATTGACCCTACATATGATTCAAATAAATCAGCTCCCATACCGGCTACATCACCAACATTATCACCAACGTTATCGGCAATTGTTGCCGGATTTAAAGGGTGGTCCTCGGGAATTCCGGCTTCTATTTTACCAACTAAATCGGCGCCAACATCAGCAGCCTTAGTATAAATCCCGCCACTTACGCGTGCAAATAGCGCAATGGATGATGCGCCTAAAGAGAATCCCGAAATAACATTTAATACAGTAATAATATTATCAAAATGTGATTGATAAAAAAGGAACAAACTACCAAGACCGATTACACCCAATCCTACGACACTTAATCCCATTACAGAACCACCGACAAATGCTACTTCTAAGCCTTTTGTTAAACTGGTTCTTGCAGCATGCGTTGTACGATTATTGGCTTTGGTCGCTACTTTCATACCAATAAATCCCGCTAATCCGGATGCTAACGCACCAACTACAAAGGACAATGATATCAACATGCTGGAGTCAGATTTGCCATAATTTGCGAAGCCCAACAAAATAGCTACTGCCAGTACAAATATTGATAATACTTTGTACTCAGCTTTTAAAAATGACATTGCGCCCTCGGCGATATTACCACCGATCATCTTCATTGCATCAGTACCCTCATCCTGTTTAATAATCCATTTGGCTTTCCAAAGGCTGTACAGTAATGCCACAATACCTGACAGAATTACCAAATAAATCATATTCACATTATCCATTAGTTCCCTCTTCGGTTTTATCAATTCGATTAAATTCGCTCATCGTTCTATGTAATCCATTGTTAAGAATACTAAAAATTGCGTCTGCCGTTCTTTGTACCATTTCCTCTGCCAACTGTTGATCTTGTTTCCGGAAAGGTTTTAATACATATTTTTCAGCGGGTCTTTTATGATCATCAGCTTTTATGCCGAAACGAATACGTGGAAATTTATTTTCATTTAACTGATAAATAACTGATTCCAGTCCCCGATGACATCCGTCCCCACCGCTGGGTCGAATTCTTAATGTCCCTAAGTTTAAATCCACATCATCGATTATTATAAATAAGTCTTCCAAATTAACGTTCCACATATCTGTCACTTGCCGGACAGCAAGCCCACTACGATTCATTCCTGTAGTGGGCTTTACTAGAACAATATTTTTATTACGATCTTCGGCATATACATAGTCTCCTTTTCCGGGTTTGAATGAAAGATTCATGCGTTTTGCAAGTTCATTAACAACCCAAAAACCGGCATTATGTTTAGTTGATGAATATTCATCACCAATATTTCCGAGACCAATAAACACTGCCATTACTTATTGCTAGCTTCCTGTTTTCCTTCAGCTTCAACAGCGTCCTTCGCAGGGTCTCCCTCAGCAGGTTCTTCGCCTTCAGCCAATTCTTCATCGCCTTCTTCGCCTTCAGCCAATTCTTCATCCGTCGGTATTTCAGGTTCAAGAGATTCTTCTCTTGGAGGAATGACAGCTAATACATCCATATCTTCCGCAGTAATAATTTCAATTTCAGCATCGACTATAATATCGCCAACGTTCATCACATGGTTCATCTCAAAATCTGATACGTCAACAATAATATGATCCGGGACATCGGCAGGCAAACAACTGATTTCCAGAGTGGAAAGATTTTGCGTCATAATTCCACCTTCCTTAACTCCCAGAGCAGTTCCTTCCAAAACAATTGGAACAGAAATTGTCATTTTTTCATCGCGGCGAACACGCATTAAATCTATATGAATAATTTCATCAGTTACGGGATGATATTGCACTTCTTTGATCATCACATATTGAGCGCTGTCATTTATATCTACTTCAAAAATATGCTGTCCCGACTGAATCACCTTTCTAAATACTTTTTTGTCTATTGCAAAATTTATATTGTCTTCACCGGCATAATAAAAATTGGCAGGGATTTTACCTTCCTTGCGCATTGCTTTTGCTGCTTTTGACCCGGGCTGTTCGCGTTTCACGATTTCCAGTTTTGCGTATTGTGCCATTTCAATAACTCCTTACTTTAAAATTTAAATAACTCACTAACGGATTTGCCGTTATGAATCCTACTTATCGCATCAGCGAAAATTTTACCTACTGTTACAACAGTCGTATTTGGTAATAATTTTTCTTTCGGTATTACCACTGTATCAGTAAATATGAATCTGCTAATCGGTGATTTCTTTAACTTCTCGACTGCATCACCTGATAATAAGGCATGTGTTCCTATCATGCTCACCGAAAGAGCACCATGCTCCATCGCCTTTTCGGCGGCATTAATTGCAGTTCCGGCTGTATCTATTATATCATCTATTATCAAAACATGGTGGTTTTTAAGTTCGCCAATTAAATGCACCGCCTCTGAGCGATTATGTCCTATACGTCTTTTTTCAATTAATGCAAAATCCATTCCCAAGCGTTTGGCATATGCCTGACTCATTGCGGCTGATCCTACATCCGGGGATAATACAATAGTATTTTCAGGATCTAAGCCAATTGCTTTGATCTCTTCTAATAAAACCAATCTGCTATATAATGCATCAAAGGGAACCTTGGCAAAACCTTGAATCTGAGTAGAGTGTAAATCCATAGAAATTATTCTATCGACTCCCATCACAGAAATTATATCAATCATTACTCTGGCGGAAATTGGAACGCGCGGTTTGTCTTTCCGGTCTTGTCTACTGTATCCAAAATACGGAATAACAACCGTTACACGTTCTGCCGATGCCCTAACTGCTGCATCAATCATTAACGCTAGCTCGATGATGTTTTCAGCAGGACTATTTGTCGACTGAATAAGATAAACATCATTACCGCGAATGTTCTCTTCATACTTGACCCATATTTCACCATCGGCAAATGTCTTTATAGACATATCACCTAATGGTTTCCCAAGGTTATCGGCTATTTTGTTAGCTAGTTCCGGATTACTTCGACCGGCAAATATTTTCAATTTTCTATTTTTCATAATTTTGCTGGGGAGCAGGGATTCGAACCCCGATCGCCAGGACCAAAACCTGGTGTCCTGCCCTTGGACGACTCCCCAAATTATTTTTTGGTATTATAATAACAACACTAAGGGTTGGTTGGTCTGGTAAGGAAGGTATGATACTGTTTTTGGAAATGAGACTCAGCTTGTTTCGCTCTTGCTTCATCGTCATATACTCCAAACACAGTCGAGCCGCTTCCCGACAAACTGGCATAACTTGCACCGGTCGCCAATAGACCTTCCTTAATTTCACCAATTCTTGGATATGTTGGAATCACAATCCGTTCAAAATCATTATCAAATATCACATTAGAGATATTATTATTCTCTAAAAAGTGCGCAA
>PVMK01136997.1_pt1:2500-11655 | contig 11655 bp, 3 predicted proteins | sample 1853481 | NCBI WGS metagenome assembly PVMK01 (sample SAMN08533507, study PRJNA380276) | Marine sediment metagenome, whole genome shotgun sequencing project. | reverse complement strand
GCCATAGGGCAGGAAACCTTTGTAGAGGGCAACGGCAATCGCATTATGGACCAGGATGAAAAAGACCGCTTCGATAATCTTCCGGAGGCGCTCCTGGACAACAATGAAGACGGTGCGTATACACCCGCGCTGCCGGCATGTGTGTCGTCCCCCACGGGCTCCGCTCAATGCATCGCGGGCTGTGAGGAACAATTTACCGATTTCAATTCAAATGGCGAGTACGACCTCAATGATGACCCGGCGGTGTACAACGGCCTGCTCTGCCCGCCGGAAGGTGACGGTGTCTGGTGTAGTCGCGAGTTAATCAACGTTAGAGACAGCACCCTACTGATTTTGTCCGCTGGTAACGACAATTGGGATATTCTCCTCGCTCGTGGCGGAACAGTGGTTGGTGGTACAACCGAGGGTGTTACGTATACCGCGTATATAGCTGATCTGTTCAATAACAGGCCTCCAGCGGGATCAACAGTTGAAGTCAGTGCCGGCGGCGGTTGCGAGTTGATTAGTGAGGGGTCCTTCGAGGTTGCTAATTCCGCAGCCCGCGGAGGCATCGGAATTACCGTGGAAACAGGTGGCGACGGTGAAGCGGGAACAATAAGCATCACCCTCAAGCCCAAGGGTGATGCGGCATCTTATACCGAGACATTCAACTGCCAGTCTAATCCACCGCCGGACCCCAATGACCCAGGCGGCGATGGCCTGGGCGTAGGCGGCTAATCTACGCAGCATAGATAGGGGCGTTGATAAGGCACACAAAACCAGAGAGTGATAAAAAGGCCGGGTAGGTAATCCTACCCGGCCTTTTTTATGAGACTATTGAAGCCTCTATGAAAAACCCTTTCAGCAACGTGCGCACAACAATCCGTCTGACGGTGGTGACGGTGTTTGTGCTCGCTACTACACTTACAGCGGCGCTGGCTATCGGGCAGCAATACTACTTCGGCCAGTCTATGGCGAGGCAGGCCGCCACGAAGTTGTACACCACTGTCTCTTCCAGCATTGCCGCGGAACTGGTCAGCATCGGGCGGATAAACGCCAACGTTATCGACTTGCTGGCGGACAACACAGCACTCGCCGCCCCTACTATCGAAATGGACCACCTGGAGGTTTTCACCAAAGTCCTGCAAAAGAACCCACTTTACTACGGCATCTATCTTGGTCGCGGGGATGGCAGTTTTTTCGAAGTGATCAATCTCGATACCAGCGATAGTGCCAGGCAAGCGTTGCGCGCGCTCCCCACAGACCGCTGGCTGATCGTTACCTTGCGCCAGGGGGAACACGGCAGCGAGCGACATTACCAGTATCTCGATGAAAACCTGGAGCCGAGACTCTCCCGATCAGAGACCACCGACTACGGTGTCGGAAACCGCCCCTGGTACAAAAGCGCCATGGCATCAAATGCCGTGCAAAGAACAGACCCATACCTTTTCGCCCAGTTGGGCGTTCCGGGCCAAACCGTGTCCAAACGCATCCACGAGACAGATACGGTTGTAGCGATAGACATGACCTTGTCATCAATCTCTGAGTTTCTCAATCAACACGATATCGCAGACCATGGCGATGTGTACCTGTATAGCGGCGATGGACAGGTAATCGCCTCCAGCGTGGACAACTACTATGCCAAACCCGCCCTGCCGGTACCGGAGCTGACACTGACGGAGGAGGAAAAACAATTCGTGCAGTCCCTGCCGACCCTGACGGTATCCAATGAACTGAACTGGCCGCCTTTCGACTACAGCCAAACCGGGCAACCGCGAGGCTACTCCGTAGATGTCATCAAACTCATCGCACAAATGACCGGGTTAAAGATCCGATTTACCAATGGGTACAGCTGGCCAGAGCTGGTTGAACAGTACAAAAATGGTGAAATCGACTTGCTGCAATCAGTCATTCTCACGCAGAACAACAAAACCTGGGGCTTGCCTGGAAGCAGCTATGCTGAATTGCCGTATGCGCTGGTCACCAAAGAACAATCCGACTCATTTACTGACTTGTCACAACTGGACAAAAAATCCCTGGCAATTCCCAGCGGCTGGTCAATCATCCCGGTTGTGCGCGCCCGTTTTCCACAAATTGAAATAGTCGAAGCCAACTCCACCCTGCATGCACTCGAACTGGTCCTGGCCGGAGAGGTCGCCGCCGCCCTCGATAACGAGGTCATCATGCGCTATATCGCCCGTAATTATTTTCTGGATGGCCTGCAATACCACACCAACCTCCAGCTGGGTGAACCGGGCAAATTACATATTATGGTGCCGGCAGACCGACCACAGCTGCGCAGCTTGATAGATAAAGCCATCGCTGCCATCGGCGAAAAACAACGTGTGTATCTGTCAGATAACTGGCTCGCGTTTGACACGGAAATGGCCGTAGCCTCTTCCAGCGTGGTCCCCACTGACGCACTGATCGACATCGCCGCCGATCCCGGTCTCCAAGGTCAACTGGTGGAAACCCGATTCGCGGGGAAGACCTATCTTGCCTATGCCGCCCCCACGGGCGTGACTGAGAACCCGCTCTATGTGGGTATTCTCTCATCGCTTGACGCGGTAGTCGCCCCATACCTGAGCAGGGTCAAACTGTCCATCGCCATTACCGCAGCGTTCCTCCTGTTGTTCCTGCCCTTGTCCTGGGTCTTCGCCAACCCCATCGTACGCCCGGTCAGACAGCTGGCTGTCGAAAATGACAAGGTGCAGCGGCGTGAATACGACAAGGTGAGGCACATAAGCTCCCGGGTGCAAGAGCTGGATGATCTGTCCACATCAATGGTCAATATGGTTGCCTCCATTCAGGCCCATGAGCTGGCGCAGCGCAAATTGATGGACTCTTTTATCCAACTGATTGCCCAGGCGATTGACGATAAATCCGCCTACACGGGGGGCCACTGTGAGCGGGTGCCTGAGTTGGCATTGATGCTCGCGGACCACGCGTCTCGCAGTGATCTGCCGGCCTTCAGGGATTTTCATCTGGATTCAGACGATGAGTGGCGGGAATATCGCATCGCCGCGTGGCTGCATGACTGCGGTAAAATCACCGTGCCGGAACATATTGTCGATAAGGGTAGCAAACTCGAGACCATCTATAACCGTATTCATGAGGTACGCATGCGCTTCGAAGTATTGTGGCGCGATGCGGAAATCACCTACTGGAAGAGATTGAGCGAATCACCAGAAGAACAGGAATCACTTGCCAATGAACTACAGGCAACGCAGCAGCAACTAAGGAATGACTTCAGTTTTGTCGCGGAGTGTAACGTTGGCGGCGAGTTTTTTGACGAGGAAAAGCAGGTCAGGCTACACGATATTGCACAGACCACCTGGCAGCGACAATTCGATAACCGTATCGGCCTGTCTCCAGCGGAAGAACTCCAAACTCCTCCCGTGGAACCAGCACTACCCGTCACAGAGCAGCTGTTAAGTGACAAACCCGAACATATTATCGAGCGCACCCGGCCCACTGATTACCCACCGGAGTTTGGTATCAATATGGATGTCCCCGAACACCTGTACAATCAGGGGGAACTCTACAACCTGTCCATTGCCCGCGGCACGCTGACTAATGAAGACCGGTTCAAAATCAATGAGCATATGATCAGCACCATCAAGATGCTGGAAAGCCTGCCGTTTCCCGAAGAACTGAAAAATGTGCCGCGCTATGCCTCCACCCATCACGAAACCATGAAAGGCTCTGGCTACCCACGCAAGCTACCCGGTGAGCAGCTGAGCATTCCCGAGCGCATTCTGGCGGTAGCCGACGTATTCGAGGCGCTCACCGCATCAGACCGACCTTATAAGAAGGCCAAACCGATAAGTGTCGCCGTGGATATATTGCACAAGATGGTGTTGGACAGGCATCTCGATAAAGATTGCTTCGAACTGTTTATCAGGGATAAGGTTTACCTGCAGTACGCCCGGCAGTTCTTGTCACCTGAGCAAATTGATGAGGTAGACACCACTAAATATTTTCCGGAAAACGGCTGACAGACCCGTGGGCCTGTCATTAGAGATCCCGTCTCTATTCAGGTTTTTACAATGGACGCCAGATCTGGCGGGGAGTAAATACGTGTATGCAATAATTCGGATTTGCCTGATTGTACCTGTCCTGGTGCTGGCGGCTTGCACCTCCAGCGTACACATCAAATCGCCTCCTGTTCTCAGCCCGGATAAAGCCGTGTTGACAGCTGAGCAGCCCGATCACTTGTGGTGGCAACTGCGCTTCAAACTGGCCTGGCCAGAAGATGAATCCCCGGATTTCTCCCGGCACCTGTTAATTGCCGAGCAAATACTGCTACCCGTCATCGCCGAGCACGAACAGCAACTGCCATTATGGCGTTTTCACCGGAGGGCAGGACGAGATGGCGCAGGCCACCAGTTCAGCTTTATTTTCCTGGCGGACGAAGCGACCGCCATGCAAATTGACAAAGAAGTTAACGAAAACCCTCTCACCGGTTGGCTGCTGGACCGGGCAATGATCGAAAAAACGAGGTTTAACAAGCGCAGCCCCGAGGAGCTCGGTCGATTGGAGCAAACCAGCGACGCCAGTTGGCCGCTGGAAATACAGCGCTCCTGGCCCTACTTTATCATGGGGGCAAGCCAGACCTGGTTGATGATGGTACAGGAGTTGAGCCAGAAAAATCAGCTTGAAGGAGAAGTCGATTATCCAACCCTGCTTGAACATTATAAGGATGTGGATGCCAGATTGAATATACAGTGGAGGGATTACGGGCAGCACGCATATCTCCATCATCTCAACGCGGTGTATGGTTATCAGCCAATTAAGATTCGGTCTACGGAGTTGAAAAGCTTTTAGATGTGTATTTTTCCGGTCATCGCCATTTGTGCGGATTTGTCGCCCCTATGGGGCGGTATGACCTTCATTGCATTGGGTTGCAGGCGTTGCCTGCAATCGCTTACGCGAGGGCCTGCCCCGCTTTTCGGGTACGCCTTTGGCGCCCCCTCCCCGCACTGCGGAGCAGGGTCGTTCACATGGCCGCCATGCGGCTGCTGCAGGACGGAGAGACCCAACGCATCCTAAAGAACAAAACGCACCCGCACAGTAGTACGACGGATGGGGTTTTCGATTAGAGCCTGGCGATGACCTACTCTCACATGGGGAAACCCCACACTACCATCGGCGATGCATCGTTTCACTTCTGAGTTCGGGATGGGGTCAGGTGGTTCCAATGCTCTATTGTCGCCAGGCAAACTGGCTTGAAGAACGCAGTGATTCAAAGCCTGCCCTCGAATGCTTTCATCGGGGGCCATCCCCAACTCGATTGGGGATCCATGAACCTCGCTACTTCCCTTCTGGATTCCCGCCTGCGCGGGAATGACATTTCTCAGGGAACGTAGTGCTTTCCTCAAATAAGGGTAAATCAAACTGATTTGCAAAGTCTTTCGTTGTAACACCATGACTCAACACAAACATCCAACTGTCTTCCCGTTACATCGAAAGCCTCTCAGCCTCCGCAAATAACTTGGATTATATGGTCAAGCCTCACGGGCAATTAGTACTGGTTAGCTCAACGCCTCACAACGCTTACACACCCAGCCTATCAACGTCCTAGTCTTGGACGGCCCTTCAGGGGAATTAAATTCCCAGGGAGAACTAGTCTTGGGAGGGGCTTCCCGCTTAGATGCTTTCAGCGGTTATCCTGTCCGAACGTAGCTACCGGGCAATGCGTCTGGCGACACAACCCGAACACCAGGGGTTCGTCCACTTCGGTCCTCTCGTACTAGAAGCAGCTTCCCTCAATTCTCCAACGCCCACGGCAGATAGGGACCGAACTGTCTCACGACGTTCTAAACCCAGCTCGCGTACCACTTTAAATGGCGAACAGCCATACCCTTGGGACCGGCTTCAGCCCCAGGATGTGATGAGCCGACATCGAGGTGCCAAACACCGCCGTCGATGTGAACTCTTGGGCGGTATCAGCCTGTTATCCCCGGAGTACCTTTTATCCGTTGAGCGATGGCCCTTCCATTCAGAACCACCGGATCACTAAGACCTACTTTCGTACCTGCTCGTCTTGTCAGACTCGCAGTCAAGCGCGCTTGTGCCTTTACACTAACCTCATGATTTCCGACCATGATTAGCGCACCTTCGTGCTCCTCCGTTACTCTTTGGGAGGAGACCGCCCCAGTCAAACTACCCACCACACAATGTCCTCGATCCAGATAATGGACCTGAGTTAGAACCCCAACGTTACCAGGCTGGTATTTCAAGGTTGGCTCCACAACAGCTAGCGCCGCTGCTTCAAAGCCTCCCAGCTATCCTACACAAGTAAAGTCAGAGTCCACTGTGAAGCTATAGTAAAGGTTCACGGGGTCTTTCCGTCTAGCCGCGGGTATACGGCATCTTAACCGCAATTTCAATTTCACTGAGTCTCGGGTGGAGACAGTGTGGCCATCGTTACGCCATTCGTGCAGGTCGGAACTTACCCGACAAGGAATTTCGCTACCTTAGGACCGTTATAGTTACGGCCGCCGTTTACCGGGGCTTCGATCAAGAGCTTCTCCGAAGATAACCCCATCAATTAACCTTCCGGCACCGGGCAGGCGTCACACCGTATACGTCCACTTACGTGTTTGCACAGTGCTATGTTTTTAATAAACAGTCGCAGCCACCTGGTCACTTCGACCAGCCTCAGCTTAGGGAGCAAGTCCCATCACCAAAGCCGGCGTACCTTCTCCCGAAGTTACGGTACCATTTTGCCTAGTTCCTTCACCCGAGTTCTCTCAAGCGCCTTGGTATTCTCTACCTGATCACCTGTGTCGGTTTACAGTACGGTTCGTCTATATCTGAAGCTTAGAAGCTTTTCTTGGAAGCATGGCATCGATCACTTCACTTTAGCTCTCACTAAAGCTCGTCATCAGCTCTCAGCCTGATGATCACCCGGATTTACCTAAGCAACCAGCCTACAGCCTTAAACAGGGACAACCAACGCCCTGATGACCTAGCCTACTCCGTCCCTCCATCGCAATATAAACAAGTGCGGGAATATTAATCCGCTTTCCATCGACTACGCATTTCTGCCTCGCCTTAGGGGCCGACTCACCCTGTCCCGATTAGCGTTGGACAGGAAACCTTGATCTTCCGGCGGGGAGGTTTTTCACCCCCCTTATCGTTACTCATGTCAGCATTCGCACTTCTGATACCTCCAGCAAACCTCCCGGTTCACCTTCAACGGCTTACAGAACGCTCCTCTACCATGCGTGCACTTCCTTAAATCCACTTGGCTGGAAATAGGGGACAGACCCCATTTTTCCCACCGACAGACAACACCGAACATCAAGGAAAAACGGGGTCTGTCCCCTATTTCCCTCAACTTCAGCACCATCTCTTAATGCATTTAAGTGAAGCACACGCATCCGCAGCTTCGGTTACCAATTTAGCCCCGTTATATCTTCCGCGCAGGCCGACTCGACTAGTGAGCTATTACGCTTTCTTTAAAGGATGGCTGCTTCTAAGCCAACCTCCTAGCTGTCTAAGCCTTCCCACATCGTTTCCCACTTAACTGGTATTAGGGACCTTAGCTGGCGGTCTGGGTTGTTGCCCTCTCGACAACGGACGTTAGCACCCGTAGTCTGTCTGCCATGATTGTACTCCGCGGTATTCGGAGTTTGCATCGGGTTGGTAAGTCGGGATGACCCCCTAGCCGAAACAGTGCTCTACCCCCGCGGGTAAGACATGACGCTCTACCTAAATAGATTTCGAGGAGAACCAGCTATCTCCGGGCTTGATTAGCCTTTCACTCCGATCCACAGCTCATCCCCTCATTTTTCAACATAAGTGGGTTCGGGCCTCCAGTTGATGTTACTCAACCTTCACCCTGGCCATGGATAGATCGCCCGGTTTCGGGTCTATTGCCTGCAACTAATGCGCCCTGTTAAGACTCGGTTTCCCTACGCCTCCCCTAAACGGTTAAGCTTGCTACAGACAATAAGTCGCTGACCCATTATACAAAAGGTACGCAGTCACCCCATCAAAAGACAGAGCTCCCACTGCTTGTACGCACGCGGTTTCAGGATCTATTTCACTCCCCTCTCCGGGGTTCTTTTCGCCTTTCCCTCACGGTACTGGTTCACTATCGGTCAGTCAGTAGTATTTAGCCTTGGAGGATGGTCCCCCCATATTCAGTCAAGATAACACGTGTCCCGACCTACTTGTCGCAAGCTCAGTATCACAACCAGGTTTTCGTGTACGGGGCTATCACCCTCTATCGCCGGACTTTCCAGACCGTTCCACTAACCCAACTGCTATCACTTGCAGGCTACTCCCCGTTCGCTCGCCGCTACTAGGGGAATCTCAATTGATTTCTGTTCCTAAGGGTACTTAGATGTTTCAGTTCCCCTCGTTCGCCTCCTGCACCTATGTATTCAGTACAGGATACCTGGCTTATACCAGGTGGGTTTCCCCATTCGGACATCTCCGGATCAAAGTCTGTTTGCCGACTCCCCGAAGCTTTTCGCAGGCTACTACGTCCTTCATCGCCTCTGACTGCCAAGGCATCCACCGTATGCGCTTAGTCACTTGACCATATAACCGAAGTTATCTGTTTATCACCGAGGTGATTATCAAGAAGACAGTTCCCTGACCCCCTTAACACAGGCCAGGTACTTTCATTAGATACACACCGATCAAAGTGCATATCCGCCGGATGTTTGTGACGCTTAAGTCACAGTGTTTATTTACAACTCGTTTGGCCACGCCGAATTGAAGAGCGTGACCAGAACTTTTTTATCTATGGATTCTTCTCACCACCTGCAAACCTTCAGGGAAACCCCGAAGAACCTGCCAGTGTTGAGCTAAAATCCAAAGACTCAGCTTGATTTACATTGTTAAAGAACGTTCCGGTGTAAAACCAGAACGAAGTCCATTCAACAAATAGACTTCGTTCTGATTTCAGTGATGCGATGAAGACAACGTGGCCACTCAAAAGAAATAAAGAAGTGGTGGAGCTATGCGGGATCGAACCGCAGACCTCCTGCGTGCAAGGCAGGCGCTCTCCCAGCTGAGCTATAGCCCCATGCTAACTTGGTCTTTGTTCGTCTGGCTTCGTTGCGCTTCAATGCTCAGTCGGTCATGTGCATAAGCACACTCACTCCTTCCCATTTTCGCGCGCCTCACCAGCCAAACAAATCCCTACGTTACCCTTT
>PVMK01162068.1_pt1 | contig 11657 bp, 14 predicted proteins | sample 1853481 | NCBI WGS metagenome assembly PVMK01 (sample SAMN08533507, study PRJNA380276) | Marine sediment metagenome, whole genome shotgun sequencing project. | reverse complement strand
ATCAAGGGAAAGGTAATCCCGAATGCCGCCCCCTGGTGAACCCGGCGAATCAACTCAACTCCGGCAACAATATTGCCCCACTGGTCGCTGCCGCCCATTTGAATTTTGCAGTCGTGATTTTGAAATAATTCTAAAAAATCGTAAGCCTGCAACACCATGTAATTAAATTCGATAAAGGTCAGTCCCTCTTCGGAATCCAGACGGATTTTATAGCTTTCGGCCTTGATCATGCGGTTAACCGAAAAATGGCGGCCGATATCTCGCAAAAAAGGAATATATTTCAATCCGGCAAGCCAGTCGGCGTTATTTAACAGCAGCGCGCTGTCTTCCGTGAAGTCAAGAAAATGGGAAAGCTGCTTTTTAATCCCGGCCGCATTTTGTTCCAAGGCATCCAGCGTCAGCAATTTGCGCATTTCAGTCTTGCCCGAGGGATCTCCGACCATGCCCGTGCCGCCCCCGATTAAGGCAATGGGTCGGTGGCCCTGTCGCTGCATGTGTGCCAGGGACATGATGGGCACCAGGCTGCCAACGTGCAAACTGGCGGCGGTAGGATCAAACCCGATATAGCAGGTCACGTTTCCCTGATCGAGGCAGTCTCTTAACTCCTGGTCATGGGTGGTCTGATCAATGAATCCGCGCTCCCCCAAAATATCCAGAACATTCATCAAGAAAGCCTTTCGTTTAATTGGTTTTATTTATTTTATTGGTTGTATTGGTTGTATTGGTTCAAGGCAGGCGTCTGTAAAACGAATCTAACAAATTCAACTAATTGAACCAATCAAACGATCTCATAATTTGAAAAATTGAGTCCCTAAATTTTCATTCATAAATGAGAGATTTTTTCGATGAGTAAGGCCGCACAAGGGTTTTTATCTGAGGCGTACTTTCAGTTCGTTGAAGGTAAAAACCCGCGGAGAACGCAGCCCGGCGGAAAAAGATCCATTTAGGAATGAAAATTCTATTTATTGGCGTACTCAACCGCCCGGGTCTCACGAATCACGGTAACCTTAATCTGGCCCGGAAAGGTTAACGACTCTTCTATGTTTTTGGCGATATCACGGCTCACCAGGATGGCTTCTTCATCGGAAATGACTTCGCTTTCCACAATGACTCTCAATTCCCGGCCGGCCTGAATTGCATAGGTATTGGAAACACCTTTAAAGGAATTGGCAATATTTTCAAGATCCTCTAAACGTTTAATGTAGTTTTCAAGCAGTTCTTTGCGAGCACCCGGTCTGGCACCGGAAAGTCCATCGGCAGCCTGAACGAGTAAGGCCAGAACCGAATTCGGGGGCACATCTTCATGATGGGCCGCAATCGCGTGCACCACTTCCGGAGATTCATTGAATTTTTTTGCCAATCGGGATCCGATGACCGCATGCGGCCCCTCGACTTCGTGATCGATTGCTTTTCCAATATCGTGCAGCAATCCCATCCGACGCGCCATTTTGGCATTGAGGCCCAGTTCAGAAGCCATGATCCCGCACAAAAAGCCAACCTCTATTGAGTGTTGCAGCACATTCTGGGCGTAGCTTGTTCGGAATTTCAATCGGCCCAGCGTTTTTATCAACTCATTATGGATACCATGAACGCCGAGGTCGAAGGCCGCCTGTTCACCGGCCTCTTTTACGACGATGTCAACTTCCTGGCCCACCTTTTTAACCACATCTTCTATGCGGGCGGGATGGATTCTGCCGTCTGAGATAAGCCGCATCAAAGACAGGCGCGCAACTTCTCTTCGGACAGGATTAAAACCGGACAATATGACGGCTTCGGGCGTATCATCGATAATCAGGTCCACCCCGGTGGCCGCTTCAAGGGCCCGTATATTGCGTCCCTCCCGACCGATAATGCGGCCTTTCATTTCATCATTGGGCAATTGCACAACCGAGACGGTGCGTTCGGCCACATATTCCCCTGCATAGCGCTGGATAGCCGTTGCCAGGATCTTTTTTGACTTTCGATCTGCCTGCTCTTTGGCTTCATTTTCAATTTTCTTAATGATCCGGGCCCCCTCGTAACGGGCTTCATTTTCCATGGCCTTGATCAACAGCTCCTTTGCCTGTCCAGCCGATAAACCCGAAATTTTTTCTAGCTGCTGTTTCTGTTCTTCGATCAGCTCCTCATATTTAAGCTCTTTACGCTCAATTTCATTCTCTCTTTTTTTCAGCGCTTTTCCCTTGCGGTGAAGTTCGTGATCCTTGCGCTCATACTGCTCAATTTTGCGATCGTTATTTTCCTCTTTTTGCATCAGATGCCGCTCGCGTTTCTTAAGCTCCGAACGCGTCTCTTTGGTCTCGGCATCAAAATCGCTTTTCATTTTAAAAAGCCGGTCTTTAACTTCCAGGTCGGCTTCCTTTAAAAGGGTGTCCGCCTTACGCTTTGAATCCGCAACCAGGCGCGATGCTTCTCCTTCAGCAGCTTTGATTTTTTGAGATGCAATTTGGCCTTTCACCCAAAAGGCAATCGCAAAACCGACGCCAAAGCAAATTATGCTCAGTATAATATTTAATGTGCTCATATCCCACTCCCCGAAAAATCAAAAGACACGTAAGTTGCCTCTCTGAGTAAGTCCCTAACCCGGACGAGCCGGAATTGAAAATTGAAGATTGCAAATTGAATATTTGTGGATGTCGCTTCGCTCCGTCCTTTTTAAAATGGAAAGAATTCCCTTAAATATTCAATATTCAATCGAAAATATTCAATCGTTACAAGACAGTGATAATATTCCAATACAATTTTTTTGCCACAAAATGCAAAGAATTCACAACTAAGACTCTAAGGGCTAAGGGCGAAGCGATTGGGTAAGGATTTTCGAAGCGGAAAAAGATGGGCTGCGCCGGCAAACCCGCAGACCGGGAATTATATTAATTTAATCGGAAATTCAAAAACAACGCATTCATCATTTCATCAAACCGAAATACCGGCGAAGGATTCCAAATCAAGATGTATAAAAAAAAGACCCCCACCAATATGCCGTGTTGGCAGGTCTTTGAACCTGGGTTTCAAAGTGGGCGCCTCTTAGTTTCATCAGGCTTTTCTGAACCAGCAGAACATGCACACCGAAACCAGCGAAAGCTCCCAGAAAATAGCTGTTGGATCAAAGAATAACTCCCAATCACGGACACGGCAGGGGCAAAACTTTATCAGATTGTTTGATAATTGACCGACCTTACTTTTGCCCTGAATCACACCTCGATGCTTTCAGGGTCTAATGCGGTACAGGTCGTCGGAAAACGATGTCGATCCCCCTTTTTAGGGGCAATTCATCTTCAACTTGTAAAAAAAAAGTTTCATTTATAATGCGTACTCATCCAGTTGATGGATCAAACTTTGCGAGCGTTCCGATAAATCTTGCATAAATTTCGAATAACGGTTTTCCAGTTCCAGTTTTTGATGAGCGATATTCATGGCAGCTAACATCAGGGTGGTTAAGTCTGATGCCGCTGATGATTCACCGGATTGCTGGCCTTCAACCCGTGACACTTCCTTTGCTAATAAATCAGCAACTTCTTTGGCCTTATTAACCTCCGATTCGGCCTTAAAAGTGTGTTGTTTCCCAAAAAGCTCTATGGTTACAAGTTGTTCCAATGAATATTAATTCTGCCTTTCTTATTTCTGTTTTCCGTTTTCCGCTTTTTCAAACCTATACCTGATAGTCATTTTTCCCTGTCCACTAAACTTCTATATTTTCCTCAATTCTGACCAACAGGCTATCAACCTTTGACCGGATCAAAGCCTTTTCCTGCGCATAGCTTTTTTCCGCTTCGATCTTACCTAAAAGCTCCTCCTCTAGGCTTTTAATTTTATTTTTAAGTTCTAAATTGGCAGCCTCGTGTCTTTGACAAATCTCTATTAACCGTGCAACTTTTTTCTCAATATCGTTGAACTGGTTAGAAATGATTGCATTATCCAAGGCTTAACCTCACAATTATTTAGTCCAATATAATCTGTAATATTAAAAAAAGTCAAGTTATATTAATTGCGGGTTTTTCATGGCTTGCTCGACTTTTTTCAGCTCCTGAATCGTGTTGATACCGATCACCTCGCGATGATTGCCGCCAACGGTCACGCCAATATGCTTTTTTTCGTTATAAGCGATTTCCATAATATCGGTAAAATATATTTCGCCTTGCGCATTGTCGGATTTAATTCGCGGCAGCGCCCGTAATAAAAAATCCTTTTGGGCGCAAAAAATACCGGTATTAATTAATCGGATGCGCTTTTGCTCCGCAGTGGTATCGGATTCTTCAACAATGGCCTGAACCCGTCTGTTTTCATCCAGCAGGATGCGCCCATAACCGGTAGGATCCTCCAGCTCAACAGCCAAAACGGAAATATCCCTTTTTTCATCCGCATGCGACTTTATCAGCGCGCTCACAGTATCGGCTTTAATCAGCGGCACATCGCCGCACAAAATCACCACTTCCCGGCAGTCATCCGGGATGTGAGGCAAGGCGCACAGAACCGCATGGCCGGTACCCAGTTGCTCCTTCTGATAGGCAAAATTGAAAGTGCCCAGTTTTGAAACCGTCCGGCGCACCTTCTCCGCCTGATTGCCCACCACCAGCACCACATTGTTGCCGGCAACTTTTCTGGCAGTTTCAACGACATAATTGACCATGGGTTTGCCGCAAATCTCGTGTAACACTTTGGCTTTATTTGATTTCATGCGGGTTCCCAAACCCGCCGCCAGTATGACCACCGCAATTTTTACATTCATGGATATCAGTTTAAACTCAATAAACAAAAAGGGCAAACCCAAATTGCTGGTTTACCCTTGTTCACAATCACGCCGACTTATCTAAGAAATAGGTTCTAGCTTAGCCCCGCAAGTCGGATGCGAACCGTAGCCCGTTCCAACGAGGCTCTGGCCCGATTAAAATCGACATCTTCCCGGGAGCGGTCTTCGGCCAGTCGCTTCTCGGCGCGTTCCAGGGCTGCTTTGGCCCGTTCAAGATCAAGTTCGCTGCTTTTCTCGGCTGATTCGGCCAGTACCGTAACTTTATCCGGCAGCGCTTCGGCAAATCCGCCGTTGACAAAGACATACCGTTCAGAGCCCTTGCGCATCTGTATAACGAATAATCCCGGTTTTTAGGGTCGTCAGAAATGGCGTGTGCCCGATGAGTACGCCGAATTCACCCAGTGACCCCGGAGCCATGACGATCTGCACTTCTTCGATTCACAACTGCCTTGTCAGGTGTAACAACTTCTAATTTAATATTTCCAGCCATGCTTACACCTCCAAGTTACTCTGCTTCAGCCATCGTCTTGGCTCTTTTCACCACTGCATCAATGCCCCCGACCATGTAAAATGCCTGCTCCGGAAGATCGTCGTGTTGGCCTTCAACGATTTCCTTGAAGCCCTTGACCGTGTCCTCGATCTTCACATAAGATCCGGGTGTATTGGTAAAAACTTCGGCAACGTGGAAGGGCTGTGACAGAAAACGCTGAATCTTTCTCGCACGGCTAACGGTAATTTTGTCTTCGTCTGCCAGTTCATCAATTCCCAGAATGGCGATGATGTCCTGCAGCTCGGTATACTTCTGAAGAATCTGCTGCACCTGGCGGGCCACCTGGTAATGTTCATCACCGATATAGGCGGCATCCAGAATTCTGGATGTTGAATCAAGGGGGTCCACTGAAGGGTAGATACCCAGCTCAACCAGCTTACGGGAAAGAACCACGGTACCGTCCAGATGAGCAAATGTGGTCGCCGGGGCCGGGTCGGTCAGGTCGTCTGCGGGAACATATACACATTGAACGGCCGTGATCGATCCTTTGTGTGTTGAGGTAATCCGTTCCTGCAGCTCACCAAGGTCCACCGCCAGCGTCGGCTGGTAACCCACAGCGGACGGCATCCGTCCCAATAGGGCTGAGACCTCGGAACCGGCCTGGGTAAAACGGAAAATATTATCAATAAAAATAAGAACATCCTGTCCTTCTTCATCCCTATAATATTCAGCTGCTGTCAGGGCGGACAGTGCAACACGCGCCCTTGCTCCGGGCGGTTCAGTCATCTGCCCGTAAATCAGGGCTGCTTTGGGAAGTACACCGGCATCCTTCATTTCATGATACAGGTCATTGCCCTCACGGGTCCGTTCCCCGACTCCTGCGAATACCGAAATACCGCCGTGCTCCATAGCAATGTTATGAACCATCTCCATCATAATAACAGTTTTACCAACGCCGGCCCCGCCGAAGAGACCCATTTTCCCGCCGCGTGGAAACGGGACTAGCAGGTCGATAACCTTGATACCGGTTTCAAGAACGCGTACCGACGTATCCTGCTCGGTAAAAGCCGGCGCTTCACGGTGAATCGGAAGCATCTTTTCCTGGCTTACCGGACCCAGTCCGTCAACGGGTCTTCCAACAACATTGAGAATACGCCCCAGGCCTGCTTCGCCAACGGGCATCATGATCGGTTTGCCGGTATCCTTTACCTCCTGTCCTCTCATCAGACCGTCAGTAACATCCATGGCAATGGTTCTGACAACATTGTCCCCAAGATGCTGGGCGACTTCAACAACAAGGTTGCCCTCTTCATCGCTGATGGTGGAATTGCTGATCGTCAGTGCCGTATAGATTGTCGGTAGATTACCCTGTTCGAATTCCACATCCACCACAGGACCCAGCACCTGAATAATTTTACCAATGTTTTCTCCCATCGAAAGACCTCCGTCTGTATTCATTGTTACACGCCAATGGCGAAAATATTATGTTCTTTTATTAAGCAGTCGGATGCTATCCGGTAGTATGGAATATTGGAATGTTGGAAAATTGGAATAATGGGTACAAAAAAAACGGAAGCATCTAATTTTATTTAATCTAACTCCTCCAAACCCAACATTCCACTAATCCATTATTCCACCATTCCAATTGGGACGAAGTCCCGATCAACGCTATCCTCTAAGCGCTTCGGCACCACCGACGATGTCCATCAGTTCCGCGGTAATAGCTGCCTGCCTGGCCTTGTTATATGCCAGGGTCAAATTTTCGATCATATCGTTACATGCCTTGGTTGCATTGTCCATGGCGGTCATCCGTGCAGCATGTTCGCTGGTGGAAGTTTCCAGCAGTGCACTGTGCAGCGTTACATCAATACTTTTGGGAAGCAACTCCGCTAAAAGGCTGTCTGCCGAAGGTTCGCAAATATGTTCAGCCAGGTATTCTTCATTTTCAGTTTCATCCGCGTCAATTTCAATCGGTGGTATCGGCAGCAGTTGTTTTAAGGTGGGAACCTGTCGGCCCATACTTAAAAATTCAGCATAGACGACATAGACTTCGTCGTAGTCTCCGTTCAGGTATCCCTCTACAAGCTTGCGTCCTGCATTTGCAGCCACACTGAACCCAAAAGTAGTTCCGACCACGCCGATATACGCGTCTGCTATGGTCACACCGCTCTTGCGGCACCAGTCCCGTCCCTTTTTGCCAAAATTCGTAAATGATATCTCAATATCACCAGCGGTTTTTTCCTTGACGAAGGATTCGGCCTTTTCTATCAGGTTGACATTGAAGCCACCGCACAGCCCCCGGTCTGAAGTACATAAAACCACATGAATTTTCTTTACTTCCTCACGGGGTACCAGCAAAGGGCTGGCTTCCTCACCGGATTTCTGAGCCAGGCTGCCCAATACTTCCGAAAATTTACCGGCATAGGGACGAAAATTTTCCATATTCGCCTGAGCACCCCGTAATCTCGAGGTGGCCACCATATTCATGGCCTTTGTGATCTGCTTTGTTTTCTTAACCGCAGCAATTTTATTCTGGACATCTTTTAAACTTGCCATACTGATTAACCTTCTGATCGTTATGATCGTTGTGATCGTTAGGATCGTTGAAATCGTTTTAATGCAGTCTATTTAATCTAAGATTTACCCTAACGTTCTAAACCTTCTCGTAACCCGCAACCCGCAACCCGTAACCCGCAACTCGTAACACCTACCGCGTTCTATTTGATCGTATCCTTAAACTCTTCACCGTAAGCATTCATGGCCTCGGCCATTGTCTTGCCAAGATCGTCTGAAATTTCTTCCTTTTCCTTAAGTTCAGAAAAAATGTGTGGATATCTATCTTCGACGAATGTGTAAAGGCCGGCTTCGTATTTTTCCAGGACATCCGTAGGAAACTCATCGAGATATCCGTTTGCGCCTGCATAAAGGATGGTGACCTGTTTTTCCATGGACAGGGGCTGATATTGCGGTTGTTTGAGGATTTCAACCAACCTTGCCCCGCGTGTCAACTGCTTCTGGGTTGTTGCATCCAGATCGCTGCCAAAAGCGGCGAATGCTTCCAGTTCACGGTATTGGGCCAAATCCAGACGCAAGGTGCCCGCCACCTGCTTCATGGCTTTCACCTGTGCGGCACCGCCGACCCGGGAAACCGACAGCCCGACATTGATCGGCGGCCTGACACCGGCAAAAAACAGGGCGGGTTCAAGATAAATCTGGCCGTCTGTAATGGAAATAACATTTGTCGGGATAAAGGCGGAAACGTCACCGGCCTGGGTTTCGATGATGGGAAGCGCTGTAAGGGACCCTGCGCCGAGCTCGTCATTCATCTTGGCAGCCCGCTCAAGAAGGCGGGAATGGTTATAAAAAATATCTCCCGGGTAAGCTTCACGCCCGGGTGGGCGTCTCAGCAGAAGTGAGACCTGCCGGTAGGCCGCGGCCTGTTTTGAAAGATCGTCGTAAATAATCAGGGCATGCTGGCCTTTATCGCGAAAATATTCTCCCATGGCACACCCGGCATAAGGTGCAATATACTGCAGTGTTGCCGGATCACTGGCACAGGCGGATACGATGGTTGTATATTCCATAGCCCCGTGTTTTTCCAGCACGGCGTGGACCTGGGCCACCGTCGATTTTTTCTGCCCGCAAGCCACATAAATACAGAAAATGTCCGTATCTTTCTGGGCCAAAATGGTATCAACGGCAATAGCGGTTTTACCGATCTGGCGATCGCCGATGATCAGTTCCCGCTGTCCGCGTCCCACAGGTGTCATGGCATCAATAGCCTTGAGCCCCGTATAGCAAGGCTCATGGACACCCTTGCGGTCGATAACACCCGGGGCGACCATTTCAACCCGGCGAATTTCCTTGGTTTCGAGGGGACCCTTTCCATCCAAGGGTTCGCCGACGGTAGAAACGACCCGACCCAGGACCGCTTCACCCACCGGAACCTCTGCGATCTTACCGGTGCGTTTGACGATATCACCTTCCTTGATGTGGATATCCTCGCCCATAATGGCGACACCCACATTGTCCTCTTCAAGGTTCAGCACAAGCCCCATGAGGCCGCCGGTAAATTCCACAAGCTCCAGCGCCATGGCTTTTTCCAGGCCAAATATACGGGCAATGCCATCGCCGACGGACAAAACAACACCGGTTTCACTCAGTTCAACTTTCTTGTCATAATCCGTAATCTGTTCTTTAATAATTTGACTGATTTCTTCTGCTCTTAGTTCCATTACACACCCTCACTCCTTTTTAATGATTCCCTCATATTGAGTAATTGTGTTTTAATACTCCCATCCAGAACAAGATCGCCGATTCGGGTAACAATTCCGCCAATGAGGCCCGGATCCTGTTCAACCTCCAGAATAATATCTTTACCTGTCCTCTCGGACAGGGTGGTATGAATCTTTTCAACAGTCTCCGATGAAAGCTCGGTGGCCGAAACCAGGCTGGCCCGCGCGATGCCTTTTAATTCATCGGCCAACTTTTGATAAAAATCGTTAATACTGCTCAAATAGACAAAGCGCCCCTTATCAAACAACAGGGTCAAAAAGGATTTCACGATCTCGGAAAGAGCCAGCTTCGCGACGATGGTCTCCAAAACCTTTTTTCGCCCGGCGGCATTGTACAGAGGATTGTTGATGGCCTGTTGGAGAGTTTTTTCCTTTTCAATCAGCTCACTGAACCCTGCAAGCTCCTCCCGGTAGGCCTCGGTTTTACCATCCTCTTTGCCAATCAACAAAAGGGCCTTGGCATAACGCCGTGCAATTGCCAAATTTTTCATCCTGACACCACTTTCTTCAGATACTCATCGACGATTTTATCCTGATCTTCATCCGAAATTTTACTTTTTATGATTTCTTCCGCCTTTGCCAGCGAGGTTTCGAATATCTCATCTTGCAGTTTCAATTTTGCCTGTTCGAATTCATGCTCGATATTACGGCGGGCCTGGGCTTTGAGTTTTTCAGCTGATGATTCAGCCTCCTGCAATATTCTGGCCCTGGCATCATTTCCCTGTTTGATATAATCCTCTACGATCTTGCCCGGCCTCTTTTTCCAGCTGGGATAATTTCTCATTGTATTGTGCCAGCTGTTTTTCGGCTTCGGCTTTCTGGGCCTCTAAACTCTCCAACTGTTCTCGGATACCTTTGATGCGCGAGCTCAGGGACTGGGAAATCGGTTTGCGCAGAACAAAAATAAGGGCCCCCAGCAAAACGACAAAATTCATTACCCGATAGGTATCCGTCGCAACCCAACCCTTTGCTCCGGTTTCTGCGCCGGATGCCCCCAGGGTGTTTCCCACCCCCATGCATAACAACACGAGTACAACCCAAAACACCGCCGATAATCACCCGGGCTTTCTGATAGCCGGACCAGCGCTCAAAACCGGGAATTTCCATTAAACCGTCCTCCCTAATATTTTTCGACAGATATCACTGGCAAATTCATCCACTTTTGTTTGCAACGCGGCCCTTAGCGGTTTCCGCTTCCCGGGAAATCTTTTCACGGATATCTCCCAATTCCACCTGGGCCTTTGCATTCACCTTGGCGATAATCTCTTTTTCTTCTTCAGCAGCGGCTTGCAGCAGCGCTTCCTTTGCATCCAGGCCTTTGGCCCGAGCCTCTTTGATACCCGCTGCGAAGGCCGCATCTTTTTCCCGGGAATCTTTATTATAGGTTTCGATAATAAGCTCAAGCCCGTCGATTTTTTCTTTTCTTTGACGCACAATGTTACGAATCGGTCGATATAAGATAAGGTTTAAGATCCAGATGATGAGGAGAAAATTGATAATTTGAATGCCAACGGTCCAATCCGGCATGACGGTAAGCCCACCGCTACTTTCCGACCCTCCCTGATGAACCCAGGGCAAAAGAAGCGCTCAATAACAGCATGCTGATCAGGGTTGCCAGTGCGATAACAGGAAATTTACGGTACCTACCAAAAACCGTCATTGAGAAAACCTCCATCGAAGAATTTTTGCGCAACTGGGTTTAAATAGTTAAAAAATGGGAAAAAGGATGGCTTGGCTCGCGCGGTCTATAACATCCGCACCAACCCGTTGTCAAAGGATTTTTTGAAAATTTTATGGGTCTTTGGGAAGCGCTGAAATGGAAGGAATCTTGACTGAAACAACCGGTTTTTTTATCGGAACCCGTTTTCGCTTTCATGCCGCAATTGCCGTTAAAAACGCCTCCGGGTTCTATGGAAATGACCCCGGCCTCAATATCGCCGCTCACCCGACCGGGAGGATGCACTTCAACCCGTTCTTTGGCATCGATAGTGCCGCTGACATCGCCCCATGACGATGACCGAATCAACACGGATATCCGCATGAATCACTGCTTTTTCTCCGACAATTAACGTGCCGCCGTTGCTGAAAATTTTGCCTTTCACCCGCCCGTCCAGCCGGATGGTGCCCT
>PVMK01119230.1_pt1 | contig 11661 bp, 9 predicted proteins | sample 1853481 | NCBI WGS metagenome assembly PVMK01 (sample SAMN08533507, study PRJNA380276) | Marine sediment metagenome, whole genome shotgun sequencing project. | reverse complement strand
GGTAATATTCCACTTGCTTCTGGCGAAAAAAGAAGTTACGTGATGGAGTTGGAGCTGAGAGAGGCATAAGCAGGAGGTCCACAGAATGCTTGTACATCATGTTCGGAATATAAGACAGCATATTTTCATAGCAAATGCCAACGCCTATCTTACCCAATTCGGTTTCTATGACATGTGGGCCTGTGCCTCCTCTGAAAAAGTAGGCTTCAAAACCAGCTGGCGTTTGTTTCCTTACCCGCCCAGCTTCCTCGCCATCAGGTGTCGTCAAAACGAATGTATTGAAGAAATCTTCTTCTTCTGCTTCGAGGAAGCTGGTTCCCAACCAGACACCCAACCTTTTTGAGTTCTCTCTGAGCCAGTTTACAGTAAGTCCCTCTTCTGGTTCTGCACTGTCCCATACACTCGCATTCCATATATATCCAGTTGGCATGAACTCCGGAAGTAATATTAGCTTGGCTTCTTTCTGAGCAGCTAGGTCGATTAAGTGTATAGCATGTTGGAGATTAGCCTCCAAACATCCATTCTTTGACTCTATCTGTATCGCAGCCACCCGGATAGTTCTACGTTCTCGGTTTGTCACCTGTTATTCCCCATATATCTAATTACCAATTTTATCCAGCACCTCTTGCGTCTTGCGCAGCCAGTAGTCCATTCACATCTCTTGGAAGGCAGCCTCGCCTCAGTTCCTGTTCTAAGCAGTGGCAAGAGGAAGGCACTACCATGTGAGGCACCTCGATGAAATAGGTGTAATCCAATGGCCTATGTAACTTCCATATGTTAAGGATGCCCCACATGGCGTCGCATGTATGCAGTACTACCAGGCATCACTCCATGTAGGTCTTGATGTATTTCTCCATGGCAAGCGTCGGCTTCCACCATTTCTTCAGGCCCATGTCCTCGGCTACCTTGTTGGCAGCCACGTATCCAGGGCCTCCGGTGACCATGCCTCCGGGATAGGTAGAGGCGCCGCACAGGTACAGCCCCCCTATAGGCGTCTTCGAGCTAGAGCACTCCGTATTGGGACGATTATAGCCCAACTGTAACGGCGTATAGTCACCGTGTTTTATAGACCCACGACGCATATTAGGGAAACGTATCTCAATGTCCACCGGGGTCTCGGGACTGGTCATGATGATGTTCTCCCGCTTCATGTTGGGTGCCGCCTTTTGCCATTTGTCCAATATGGCTTCCTCCAGTTCCTTATTCCGCTTCTCCCAGCCACCTTCAATATCATAGGGGGCATGCATCTGGAAGAAGGAGACTTCCCCGCCCGGCATCCGAACCAGATGGGGGTCCCAGAAGCTCTCGCAGGTGCTGTGACCGCCGAAATCGCCATCCACCTTGCCCGCCATCACATTGTTCCAGTGAGCCACCACCTGGTCGGTACTGTCGAAACCAAAGATGGTCATGAAGGACTCGTTGACCCAGGGGTCATCGCACTGGTACTTCGGCTGCTCCTTAGCCACCAGGTGCAAAGTATAGTAGCTCCACTTATCGTACTTCCAGTTCTCCACAGTTTCCTTCAGCGTCGTTGGCAGACTCTCCTTGCCCACAAGATCGAAGAAGGTAGTGTGCGGGTCCAGGCTGGATATCACCACCTTGCTATTCAGCGTGCGCCCCTCCATCAGCTCCACCCCGGCAACATTGCCGTTCTGCATGTTGATCCTGGTCACCTCAGCGGCCTCCAGGATCGTCCCCTCGGCCCTGACGATCTCCCGCGCCAGGGCACCGGCAAACTTGTGCGACCCTCCGTAGCAGTAACACTTGTTCATGCCCCGCTCCAGAAGCAGAGGCACAAACAAGCCTGTCCCCGTTTCCCGGGGGTCCAACCCCCACATGCAAGCGACATATAGCATTAAGGCCCTCACCCGATCGTTCTCGAAGTGGTCCGTTATAATCTCCAACGGGCTGCACTCATTAAGCTCCAGCAACTCCCGGCCAACCTCGGTGCGCTGCAAAGCTACAACCCAGTCCAAAGAAGGTATCGGTGGTAAATAGGTAGCTGGCCCTACTATCTCACTGACCATTCGCCTCCAGGTACGCATCAGCTTCCCAAAGGCAACGGCATCCTTGTGCGAGACCTTATGTATGGAATCAGCGGTGTCCTCTACCATGCGGGTCAGCTGCAGCGAGCTGCCATCCCCGAACACCATAGAGGTCTGAAGGTTGGGCTTGATCCATATCAGGGCATGCTTGTCCAGATTGAAGTCCTGCATCACCGGCATATAGTCCACCATCATGTGATAGATGGCATGCATGTTGGAGTAGTAGCAGGGGAAGAGGATCTCCTCTGTAGCCAGCCCTCCTCCAACCTCGTAGCGGCGCTCTACCACCGCCACTTTTGCCCCCGCTTTAGCCAGATAGGCTCCTGTCATCAGGCCGTTAGGCCCAGCTCCTATAATAATTGCATCCCAATCGCTCTCAACAGGAAACTCATCAAACATGTCGCCAGTCAGCATCGGCGTTTGGTGCTTCCTTAGTTCCATCGTACCCTCCTTTCTCTCTATTTATTTGCGAGGTATGGCTGATATCTTACCTCTCTTCGGTATGTACCACGGTGATGGGTACCACCAGTTGCCGGGCTCGGCGATCCCGTCCTCAATGAGGATATGCATCAGGTTGTAGGGGATAGCCATCAGGCACAACCCACCAGGGTGCCCAGTTGACTGATTGCCAAGGTAAAGCCGGTCGATAGGGGTGCAGTAGCGGGAAAGCTCGGGCAGGGGACGGTTGGTCCACATCTCGTCCTTGCACAGGCGGGTGCCGCTGTAGCCGCCGCCGATGAGACCGGTATTGCGAAACTCCGATTCGTAAGGGGTGTTGGCCCAGTGGTGAACGATGTTGTCCGAATCGAGGTTCTCCGCTACCTGGCTGAAGGCTTCCCGCATATAAGCGTTCAACTTCTCTTTATATTTGTTTATGGCATCAGGCCCATCCACATGATATTCCGGTGGGGGAACAAACACATAGAAAGGAGAGATGAGGTAGCGATTGGGGATGGTGCACTGGGGGTCTGTGGAGGGAAATCTGGCGGCAGGGACGGCTATCCAGAACACCCTCTGCGCGGGCATAGTGGGATCGCCTTTCCGGCCGTCTACATCGGCTACATGGTCATAGTAGATCTCCCGCGAGTCACAGGGGTAGTATCCACCGGTAAGATGGCCCCACTCCTTGAACTTGGGGCGTAAGCGAAGAAGCTCTCGGGTAAGGAAGTGGGACACGTAGATGCTACCCCCCTTGAGGCTGGTGTCATTTACCTTCTGTAGCAGTCCACGGTCCACATGCTGGGGACCGATCAGCTTGTTGAAGGTTTGCCTGACATCAACGGCGCTGACCACCGCCTTGTCCGCCCAGATGGTCTTTTCACCCCAGGCGGCATTGTCTCTGAGGTGCACCCCCGCTGCCTGCCCATTGCGGATGATAATTTCCTCTACAGGGCAGCAGGTGCGCACCACTGCCCCATGGGCTAGGGCGCAGCGCAGGATAGCGTGGAAGTAGTCATGCATCCCGCCGCGAGGAGCACTTGCCCCATATAGGGTGGTGGCTATGTTGCCACCCATGGCTGGGATAGCCATCCCTTCGTAGTGAGCAGCGGCTCCTGAATACCAGGAAGCAAAGGCTTGCAGTACCTTAAAGGGCTCGGTCTCACAATACTCGTCCATGAGGTCAAACATGGTCATCTGGAGCAGTTCCTCAGTCCATATCTCTGGCGCCCGCTCCTTATATACCTGCATAAAGGGGATGTTCTCCGCCGTCACCTCCACTTCAGGAGGGTGTGGTGGACACCAGAAGGTGGCGCGCAGCAGATCCCTGGTGAATGTGGGCGAGTCGAGCATGCCGGTTATTTTTCCCCAACCCAGCATGTCCTTTTCGCTGAATGGTACTGTCCCCTCTGTGGTCATAACCGTTTTAATAAGTGGTGTAAATGCCCAGTCGGGTTCCCAGCTCATGCGAAAGCCATACTTCCAAAGCTCTAGCTGCTCCCAGCCTGGGGCTGCTGCCGCGTACATGACTGCGGCGTGGGGGTTGATACGCACCCCGGCTATGGGCTCTGTCTGTTCACAGGCTCCCCCAGCCTCTGGCCGCTCCTCCAGCACGCAGACGCTTAGTCCGCACTTGGCCAGGTATGCCGCTAGGGTCACACCGTTAGGCCCAGCACCTATAATGACAATGTCATATCTTTCCTCCGTGCTCTTGCGCATGAACTCCATAGTGATCCTCCTTTCTCTATTTGCGTGGTATGGCTGGTATATCTTAGCTGGGATTTCCCATATCTACTTCGAATGAGTTGTTCTTTATCCCTTATTGCTTTTTGCTTCGTCTGGGTTCTCAAATTGGCATTTCGGGCAGTTCATGTTTATACCGCTTTGAAGGTTATAAGCTGATTACTGGTGGAAACATCCTAGACGACTGAGGCGCTGTTGTCAATGGGTAGAGGTTCATGGCTCTTTTTCTCTCAAAGCGGTGCTCCCGGCTCTGGTGCCCGGCCTGGATTATGATGACCTTGAAATCTCCGAAGGTACGCTGGCCTCTATGGCTTATGCAGAGATTATACGGACTGAGACGCCAGAGGAACGTCGCAGGCAGCTGCGTGAGCGTCTGCTTGCCTACTGTAAGCGGGACACAAAGGCGGAGGTAAGGCTATTTGAGGCGCTGAAACACCAGAAAGTCTAACTCTGGGAGTGGTACAATAACCGTAGACAGGTTAGAGGAACTACAGAAGGGAGGTTAATGCGAGATTATGCCACTCTATGAGTACCGATGTTGTAAGTGTGACGAGCAGTTCGAGGTTCGCCAGGCTATGGGCGAGGATGGATACAGTTTGAGGTGTCCCAATTGTAGTGCAGGTAAACCTACAAAGCTTATTTCTACTTTCTGCAATCCTAGTACGGGCAACTCATTAAGCATAGGTGACTGTTGTCCTACGCCCAGTCCTGACACCTGAGGGGTGTGCAATTGACCTCGGAGAGAGTCAAAGCGATTGAACAGGAAATAGCAGATCTAAAGCGCCGCTGGCCTCCTCACTCAGTACCGCCGCAAATGCTCGAGCGGCTTGATGAACTGGAGGAAGCCCTTAAGGAAGCCAAAAAGGCTCAGGGCCAAGGATAGTTGTGTAATGGAAGGGGCTACCCGATAACGGGTGGCCCTTCTCTTCTCCATATCTGATTAACATAAAAATGATTGTGCGAATCGAGTAAGCTATAAAGCCTTTCTACATATCGGAAACTCTGACTCTGGGAGTGGTACCATTTCTGGGGACAGGTCAATTGGTACCCTCCTTATATCTTTGCGTTAGCTATTCAATAGATTAAGACTTTATCATTACCAGCATCATCTTGAATCTTTTTATCGCTGTCAACGCGTGTGGCTGATTGGCTGGCATTATGACCATTTCTCCTTCTACTAGTTTGAGAGCTTTTCCAGATATCCTAACCTCAGCTTCACCATCAATAATATGCACCAGAGCATCAAACGGCGCTGTATGTTCACTCAATCCTTGCCCTTCATCAAAAGCAAACAACGTTGAAGTTCCGGTGCTTTTATCAATTATTGTCCTGCTGATGACAGCGTCTTTCTGGTAGCTAACCAGGTCAACCGGCTTTACGACACGCCCTATTAATTCCTCAGTTGGCTTCATCAATGCACCCCCTTTCCCACAATAATTTACACTATGGCCTTCTTAAGGCAGGTCAACGGAACCCTCAGCACGCTCCTTGAGTGCGTTGGTCTCCGCCTTCAATCCAGCTTCCATAGACTTCCCGTAGACAAGCTTTACAAACCACCATAAGAGGCCAGTCACGGTCAAATCAACGCGATATTCAATACCACCGTTTGCTAATGACTTGATAAAACGTGCTCTCTCCCCGTACGCAAGCCTAGTGAACCAACCAACATCACACCAACGGAACTCTATATTGGGTTTGCTGACTAGTATGCGATGTTGAGCCGAGATGATCTTGGATCTCATCTTTACCTTCACCTCAACCAACTGGCCTTCTTCTGGGATTCCGCTTGCTTCCACAATCCAGGGATTCCACTCCTTGTACGTTTCTAGTTCGGTAATAACATTGAAAACGGTATCCGATGAAGCGTTTACGACGGTCTGTTCTTGAATCGTTAGCATTAGATAGACTCAACCTCCTATGATGGCGGGCAAGGTGTTTATGCCGAGGTCAAAGGCTACCCGATAATGGATGGCCTCTTCCTTTCTATCTGCATCTCATATTATCAACCGGCGAATATCGATTATGGCTCTCAATCGCATTATAACATCTCGCTTCTTGGCAATTCTTTTTTATCATAAACACTATTGTGCGAACCGAGCCAGCTAATAAGCCTTTCTATATACCGAAAACTCTGACTTCGTAAGTGGGACCAATTCCGGGCGCTGGTCACAATAATGATTAGCAGGAGAGCCCTAACTCTATAACTTCTGATCAGGAAATCACAATCTTCATCTCCTGTCATATTAGAAGCAATTGACAATAGGATAACAGCCGTCTAATATGTACTCACCTTGAAATTATGTAATTTCGCATACAGTAGGTCTGGTAGGCAATTAAGGTAAGGAGGTAACAATTATGAAAAGAATTGTATGGGACCAGCGCTATGTACTGGGTGTAGAGTCTGCGAAGCCATATGCAGCTTGGTGAAGGAGGGGGAATTCAACCCGGTCAAGTCTAGAGTGAAAGTGGTGATGACGGTAGAAAACCAGATACGTCATAGCGTGCGGGTATCTTGCCTTCAGTGCGAGGAAGCCTTCTGTAAAGTAATATGTCCAGTAGGTGCCATAAGTGAAAACGCTGGCAGTGTTAAAATTGTGGATGACGAGAAATGCATCGGCTGCAGGCTATGTGAGATCGCATGTCCGGTGGGAGCGATAATCGTGGATTCAGAGAGCGGCACAGCCTTAAAATGTGATCTGTGCACTGACCTCGAAGAACCTCAATGCGTCAAGTACTGTTATACCGAGGCTCTGAAGTATCTCCCAGGCGAAAAGATTGGGCAGGCTCTGGCCAGGGCCAAATCGGAGAAGTTCCTCGAAATGGCCAAAAAGGAGGTGGCTTAAGATGTCCAACGCAGGGACTATCCTAAGGGTAGACTTAACTGATAGAAGGATTGAAAAGGAGCCTACATCAAGCTACGTACGTGACTATATCGGTGGCCTCAGCATCGGTACGAAGATTTTCTGGGATGGCGTTCCTCCTAATGTCACAGCGCTCTCCCCAAAGAACATGCTCATCTTCAGCACAGGTCCTTTAACAGGAACACTTTTGGGAAATAAGTCTGTTGTTATCACGAAATCTCCCTTGTACACGAATCAAACTATCGGGAACACGGGAATGGGAGGGCAGTTCCCCTCAGAGATGAAATTTGCCGGTTACGACCACATCGTTATTACAGGGAAATCCGAAACCCCTGTATATCTTTATATCGACAACGATGAGGTGGAGATTAAGGACGCAAAACACCTTTGGGGCCTGGACGTCTATGAGACGCAGACCAGACTTAAAGAGGAGCTCAAGGACCCTGACGTCCAGATTGCTTGTATCGGCCCAGCGGGGGAGAACCTTGTTGCGTTTGCTCTAATCCTACATGACATCAACAATACGGCCTCCAAGGGGGGCCATGGAGCTGTCATGGGATCGAAGAACCTGAAGGCGGTTGCCGTGCGCGGTACAAAGGGATTGAAGATAGCCGATCCCGAGGCGTTCATGTCGCTGTGGAGGCAATTCTACGAGTACTATACCACCGGAAGGGGCCGCTATGCATTCAAAACCATACATGAGCAAGGGGTAGGTGGACAGGCTGATGCTTGTGTGAAAAAGGATGTAATGGCCTGGGGTTATTTCGACTCTTATGTTGTCCCCTCACCAAAAAAAGAGGAACAGACAAGTGACTTTCTGGATAGATACCTGGTTGGGCACATAGGGTGTGCCTTCTGCCCGGCTCAGTGCCATCAAAATTTGGATGTAGCCGGCACAGGTGGTGGTGTCACTTGCTGGGCGTACGCCGGATTTCGATGGCTGGTAAAAAATAAAGATCAGAAACTATGGTGGAAATGTCATCAGTTGTGCCAGCGCTACGGGATGGAGATCAATGAGGCCGCTGGCATAACTGCATGGCTAATGAAGCTGTATGAATTGGGAATTATAACCGCGGCTGATACGGATGGGATACCAATGGAATGGGGCAGCGAAAAGGCCTGTATCACCGCCATCGAGAAGATGGCGAGGAGAGAGGGTTTCGGTGAGCTCCTTGCTAACGGCACTGTGCCAGCTGCCCAGAAGATAGGAAGAGATTCCATAAACCAAGCGGTTCAACAGAGAAATAAGCAAGTTTATCCGGCAGTTGGCATGCCAATAGGGGGATCTGCTGGAATCTATCAGGCACCGGCAGCCTCGGAGGTCTGGGTTAATCCCCCCTCGGCCGATATACACGGGGTCTATCCATGGCTTGCCCCCGCATTGGGAGTATCCGAAGAGGAGGCTGAAAAAATTGTCAGTGAATGGGCTTCTGAACATGCGGAGAGAACCACCGGCTACAGGGATTCCTGGGAGGAGTTTAACTACGAACATTTTGCCGATTATGCGGTAGTCAACGAGGCCGCAATCGCTGCATGTGACATCAGCGGTCACTGCGATTGGCTGTCCGACAGAATTGCGCATTATGGTATTTGGTGGAGCCCCGAAGAGAACGCCAAAGCAATCAGTGCCGCTACCGGCATGAACTGCACCGCCGAGATGCTTCTCGATGCACATAGAAGAAGGCGGCTTCTGGAGCTGACACATATTAAATTGAGTGAGCGCGCATTTGGCGAACTCGAGCCGATACCCTTCAAAATGCTCATGCCTAAACCAGACGGGCAATTCAAGGGCGCATTTTTAGACATTGAAAAGATACCACAGGTAACAAACAGATATTATGAAATTATGGGCATTGATCCCTGGACGCACTTGCCGAAGAGAGAAGAGCTGGAGAGGCTGGGGCTGAAAGACGTCGCCGACATGTTAGATAATTTGGAAGAAAAAGCAGCGGCACTGGACGAGACTCCGGTAGAGGCCACTCCAGTAAAGAGCCCTAAACGGAGAAAAGGGAAAAAGTAGAAGAAACCAGCAGGTTTATTGGAAAGCTTGGCGGTGTAAATAGGCGCCGGATCGGAGCGACCTTTTTCTAGATCCGGCGCTTGTGATATGACCTTTAGGGGTGAGGAATGCTACCCATCCTGTTAATGGAACCCAATTCTGCCAGTAAAAGACAACGTTTCTCCAAGACATTGCTGGGGACAAAGAGGGTGATGCCCCACCCCAGCGTTGACGATATCAAGGAAAAGCTAAGGGAAATCCGCAATTACTCGCTGTCTCATCTGGACTCACTCCTGGATGAGCTGGCCACCAGCCTGGCCTCACACCCCGATGTAGAGTTTTCGTTTGCTGAAGATACCGAGCAAGCTGTTAAGATCATCCACGAAATCAGTGACGGCACTCCGATCGCCACTAATAAATCGTCTGTGGTTACTAAGGAGATAATGCCGGATTTGGTTACATCTGGTCTTCATGTCATCGAGACATACTATAACCAATTCCAGCCCTTTGAAAACAGGTTCATTAACCCATGGCAACTCCCTACACTGGAATTTACTTCTATTCTTGATTCGTTTGATAAAACAATAGACCTGGCAGCTCTCCGCGAGGCCAGTGTACGGAGGCAGGGCAGCAAACAGATTACCGGCCTCCTGGGCGTGAATGCCATATCAGCAAAAGACGGTGCAGTTTTACTACTCCAGCATATGCATAATATCAGCGATGTTTTCACACAGGCCAACAAGCTCGTTCTTGTTGCCAGTCTGGATAAAATCGTCGAGAACCTGGATGCTGCCGTTTTTCAGACAAGGTGCATGGCGCTATTTGGCTGGGGAGCTCTCCCTCTATCTATCCATAGCAGGGCTACCGAGGATGATAACATCGATCATTTGCCCTTCGATATGCCCACAGAGCAAACTGCACAGAAAGTTCATATTATTATATTCGATAATGGTAGAAGTCATCTCCGCCGTAGCCGTTACGAGGACCTTATAGCCTGCATTGACTGTCGCGCTTGCATTAAGAGCTGTCCCGCCTTCCCCTTTAATGAGGGGGATTCTCCATGGAGCCCCAAGGAGTATATCTATTTCTTCGTCACGCGAAAGAATCCTTCACTTGAGCTCTGCCTTGAGTGTGGAAGCTGTCAGATTGACTGTCCGTTAAATATTGATCTGCCCGGGATGATCCTTGATGCCAGGATTGAAGCGATGGCCGAGACGCGTCGGTCGCTCACCGACAATTTCCTTTCAAATTTTGAATCCATTGCAAAGTGGGGCAGCTCCATGCCCTTTCTCGCCAATGTGGCGTCAAGCAACAGGATAATGCGCTGGCTTGGTGAAAAGACGCTGGGAATAAGCAAAGAAAGGCAACTTCCGAAATTTCAACGCATGACTTTCGCTAAATGGTTTCAGTCGGGTGTAGATAAGAACGTAGATGGGGTATGAAGAAGGATAAAAGGATTGCATACTTTGCTGGCTGCACAGCGAACTTCGTTGATCCTGACATCGGCAAGAGCACGTTTCGAATCCTAAAGAAACATGGTTTTCAGCCTATATTGCCGGACCAGAAGTGCTGTGGCATCCCCCAGTTGGCTGTTGGTAACCTCCGTAAATTCTTAAGGCACGCTGCGTTCAATGTGCGCTCGCTAATAGAGGCCGATTGTGACATCGTGACAGCTTGCACCAGTTGTGCCATGGCAATCAAGCTTGAGTATCCAAAATATCTGGAGAGCAAGGAAGCTGAGGAAGTTTCAAAACGGATATATGACATTATGGAATACTTGGCAATGCTTAAGACTGACAATTCCTTGGATATCGACTTTCAGCCGATCAACCTTTCTCTTTTGTACCATGCCCCCTGCCATCTCAAGATTATGCAGGGAGAGTTGATTGATGATCGTCTTGAACTGATGAGATTGATACCGGGTCTTTCAGTGAATCGGATCGAGAGGGGGTGCTGTGGAATGGGAGGTGCTTTTGGTGCCAAGAGGAGAAATTACGCCAAGTCAATAATGATCGGTCAGGAGCTATTTGATGGGATTATGGAGTCAGCACCAGATCTGGTTGTTACCGATTGTCCTGGTTGCAAACTGCAGATCCAGCAGGGTACGGGCTTAAGGGTAATTCATCCCATTAACATTATTAAACAGGCTTACGGACTATAGGACAAATTCCATAACTTCTGATCACAGTGTTAACACTGAAGTTAGGGCCACTCTCCAATGGGTGGCCCCCTATCTTATCGTCCCCAACATCGAAAGCCTATCCCCGCCCCATAACCCCCCACGCCGCCGCAGAACAGCTAATATGAACCCCGTTCTGTGCGTTCCGTAACGTGCTCGCCCCCTCTTTGAAAGCTTGCGGGGCCTCTGCGTCGGCGTCCCCGCCACGTCGCTCCCGCCGCATCGCCCTCGCCGCAGCTCGGCCTCCACCGCCTGCCGCCGGGTGCCTGCCCCTGCAGACGGGCATGGGGCAAGTTGCTCTCGTCGGCCCGCACCGCCTCACGTGCGGCTTCGCTCCTGCTCGCTTTCATCACCACATTCCCCACACCACCGTTTCCTCCCCGCCCGCTGTCCGTC
>PVMK01116577.1_pt1 | contig 11662 bp, 11 predicted proteins | sample 1853481 | NCBI WGS metagenome assembly PVMK01 (sample SAMN08533507, study PRJNA380276) | Marine sediment metagenome, whole genome shotgun sequencing project. | reverse complement strand
GCGGTTGAAATTCGCCATATTTTCGCCTTACGATAGGTTAAATGTCAACATGCGAAAGGATCTCTTTCTCCTTCTGCACGACGCGACTTTCCATGCTTTTCACTTCTTTCGTCATCTCTTTTAGGAATTTGTGATCTTCTATAAAATTTAAATTTGTTTTCACATTGTATAAAGCGCCTAAAATTGCCGCTCTGGCAGTCAGGGCCGCTACAGCTCCATCTGTGGCGGCATTTTTATTTCCCTTTCGAATCACCCTTGCGGTCAGATCCATGATGCTCAGGGCATCGCGGGCAACACTCAACGGCACCAAAGATGCATTTTTTAAACCGGCCTGGATGGCATTATTTCGCCGATCTTGCTGTTTTTCTGTATTTTGCGGCATTTTAAAAGCTTTCATCACCTCATTGTAGGCTGCTGCGTCTCTATCAATATCTTTTACCAGCTTTTTTCTGAGTTTGGATGCCGCTGCTGTGATTTCTTTCATCTCCTTTTGTACGGCTTCGTAACCTTTTTTGCCAATGGTCAGATTGGCGACCATTTCCGAAAGACCTGCTGATATAGCTGCGTTTAGCGCGGCTATACTTCCACCACCCGGTACGGCGGTTCCTTCGGCTGTTTTTTCCAAAAATTTTGTAATTTTAAGATTGCTTAACAATAGATGGTCCCCCCTGTTTCTTTATCAAAAACCAGCCACCAGAGGCCAAGGGCGAGTGTCCAGATGCCGGTCGCGAGGAGCCAGAGGCGAGAGACCAGCAGCCGGTAGCCAGAATTCAGAATCACTCCCATTTGTCTTTATTTTTCGATCTTATCAAAAGCATTGGTGACTAATTCTTCAACCATTTTGCCATCGGCGATATACGGAATGGTGATATGATCGGAGCCTTTGCGCATTTCGTTGTACCCGATGCTGGTGTCAATTGAATTTTCATTTCGGGCCCATGCGCGGCGGGCCACCCCGCCCATCACATCCCAGGGGATCGCTTGACGGATGACGGCGTCGACCCTTTCGCTGCCATCCAAAACCAGTCCGAAACCCCCGTTGATGGCATTGCCGATACCCACCCCGCCGCCGTTGTGCAGGGCCACCAGGCTCATTCCCCGGGCAGCATTGCCGGCATAGCACTGGATCGCCATATCTGCGGTGATATTGCTACCGTCTTTGATGTTGGCCGTTTCCCTGAAAGGGGAATCCGTCCCGCCGGTGTCGTGGTGATCGCGGCCCAGCATTACCGGCCCGATTTCCCCGTTACGTACCATCTCATTAAATTTCAAAGCGATGGTCATGCGCCCCATGGCGTCCTGATATAAAATTCGCGCCTGGGTTCCCACCACCAGTTTATTTTTGGAAGCATCCCGGATCCACACGTAATTATCTCTATCCTGAAAGCGCCTTTGCGGATCGATGCATTCCATGGCGGTCCGGTCGGTTTTCTTCAGATCTTCTTCTTTGCCGCTCAGACACACCCACCGAAACGGTCCGTACCCGTAGTCGAACAGAATCGGCCCCATGATGTCTTCGACGTAGGATTGGAAGATAAAGCCATCAATGGGATTTTTGCCGTTTTTGCAGATTTCACTGACGCCGGCATCAAAGACAGCTTTTAAGAAACTGTTGCCGTAATCAAAAAAATAGGTGCCGCGGTCCGCCAGGGCTTTGATGAGCTCGTAATGACGCCGCAGGGTGGAATCGACCATCTCTTTAAAACCGGCATGACCGGATCGTAACAGTTCGGTGCGTTCTTCAAAGGAAATCCCCTGGGGGCAATAGCCGCCCTCATATACCGCATGGCAGGAGGTTTGATCCGATAACAAATCGATCTTGATGTCGTTATTAACCGCGTATTCCAGCAGATCGACCACATTGCCGCAAAAGGCGATCGCAATACTCTTTTTTTGCTGCTGATATGGTGTTCAGCGGCGACCTTGAAAGGCTTCAGCCGGATTATCGATTGCCTGGCGACCCACCCCTGCGCAGGCGGGTCTGAATGCGGGAATAGTCGACTTCAGCAATAATGCCGACGCTGTTGGCGATCTCGATGGCTTTGCCCTGGGCTCCGCTCATGCCCCCGAGACCGGAGGTGACAAATAAACACCCTGTCAGATCCCGGTCTGCAGGGATGCCGAGTTTGACCCGTCCGGCATTCAGGATGGTGCTGTAAGTTCCGTGTACAATTCCCTGGGGGCCGATATACATCCACCCGCCGGCTGTCATCTGACCGTAATTAGAAACCCCCAATGCCGCGGCCCGGTTCCAGTTTTGCGGATCGTCAAAACAGCCCACCATCAGGCCGTTGGTGATGATCACCCGGGGTGCTTGCGGCGATGATGCAAACAGCCCCAAGGGGTGACCGGATTCCATGACCAGCGTATGGTCAGCGGTAAGCGCTTCAAGATATTTTTTGATTAATCGATATTGCATCCAGTTTTGACAGACCTGACCGGTTTCCCCGTAAGTGACCAGCTCATAAGGATACAGGGCGACATCAAAATCCAGGTTGTTGTCAATCATGACTTGAAACGCCCGGCCCTCGATGCAGTTACTGCGGTATGCCTCGATGGGCTTGCCCTTTATGTGTCCTTCCGGCCGGAAACGATAACCGTAAATTCTTCCCCTTGTGAGCAGTTCTTCCAAAAACTCGGGGGCCAGCTCCTGATGCCATTTTTCAGGAATATACCGCAGCGCATTTTTTAAGGCCAGTTCGGTATCTTTGGGGTTCAAGGTGAAATGGCGGGCCGACGCCCGGCGGATCCCGTCGGCAAATTGCAGCATCTCCGGCAGGTCATCAAACAGATCTTCCAGTTTAATCGTCATTGCCTTTGAAATACTTGCATTATCTACCATGACAATTATTCCTTACTAGTGTTATCTTTCGTTATTCCTAAAACCTCCCGACAATATTTAATGCTATGTTCGACAGTCTCCTTTTCCATCCTCAGGGCCGTTTCCATATCGTCAAGAGGAATTTCCATCTCGGTTTCAATATTTTCCAGAACGCCGTCATCGAGATGCAGCCCATCGAGTCCCCAGCGGACAGCCCGGTCAAAAAGCTCGAAGGTACTCATCTGTCTGGGCCAGGGCAGGTTAAATCCGGCCCAGGCCTGTCCGATGCCGTGAAGATAAAGGCTGTAGGTGTGTAATCCCAGAAGCATAGTGTTCTTCTTATTATGATTGGAATTTTTTCAAGGAAATTTCAATTCGTTGGATCAAAGCAGCCAAGAAAGCCAGATGCGCTTTGATAGCCGGCAGATTAACTTGTATTGGTCAGCGTTGCAAGGTAATATTTGACAACTCTTTGTTCAACCGTCTATTCTAATTCCAAGCGATTTCAATCAACTATATAAAGTTGTTTCATAGTAGATCACGTTCAAGCGCAAGGCGCAAATCGATTCAAAAGCGGAGCATACACGTTAGTATGTGAGCATTTTGAATCGGGTTTACAACGCTGCCCTTGGGCGTTAGATGCATTTTTGAGACAGCTTTTATTAAAAGCGAGGCCGATATTATGAAGACCATATTTCTGGGTGTGGAGGGTATGACCCTGGGAAACCTTATTGCCATTGCCCGCAATGGCGCCCAGGTTCAATTGACCGCCGATGCTGAAAAGCAGATTCTAAAAAGCCGGCATCTCATTGAACAATGGGTGCGGGACGAGAAAAGAATTTACGGAATTACCACCGGTTTTGGCGCCCTCAGTGATGTGGCTATATCTAAGGGGGACACCCGTCGGCTTCAAAAAAATATTTTGATGAGTCATGCTGCCGGTGTCGGAAAGCCTTTTGATGAAGAAACGGTCAGGGCTATCCTGGCGTTGAGGATTAAAGATCTGGCAAGAGGTCATTCCGGTATTCGTCTAGCAACTGTCCAGCAGCTGGTTGCGCTCTTGAATTGGGGAGTTTGGCCGATCATTCCGGAAAAAGGATCGGTGGGTGCCAGTGGAGATCTTGCTCCCCTGGCTCATCTTGCTCTTGTACTCCTTGGTCTGGGGGAGGCCTTTTATAAGGGGCAACGGCTTTCAGGCCGGCAGGCGCTGAGTAAATGCGGTTTGAAGTCTCTGCAGCTGGAATCCGGTGAAGGTCTGGCGCTGGTCAACGGTACCCAGGTGATGACCGCCATTGGTGGATTAGCCGTGTTTGATTCGATTCGACTTTCGAAATTAACCGACATTGCGGCGGCCATGAGTCTCGAGGTATTGATGGGCAGCCGCACCGAATTCGACCCCAGAATTCATGAAGTCAGACCCCATCCCGGTCAGGCAGCCGTGGCCGATAACATGGCACGGATCACACAAAACAGTGAAATCATCACCTCCCATAAGGATTGCTCCAGGGTCCAGGATGCTTATACGTTAAGGTGTTCGCCTCAAGTCCAGGGAGCCAGCCGGGATGCCATCCGGTATTGCCGTAAGGCGATTGAAAACCGAAATGAATTCGTCAACCAACAATCCTCTGATTTTTTCAGATTCAGAAGAGTTTCTGCTGGGCGGCAACTTTCATGGTCAACCCGTCGCCCTGGCGATGGATTTTCTCGGCATGGCCGTTGCCGAACTGGCCGATATCTCCGAACGACGTATCGAACGGCTGGTGAATCCCATGCTCAGCGGCTTGCCGGCTTTTCTGGTGAATGACGGCGGTCTCAATTCAGGTTTTATGCTGGCTCAATACACTGCTGCGGCTCTGGTTTCCGAAAACAAAATCTTGTGTCATCCGGCCAGCATTGATTCGATTCCCACCTCTGCCAACAAAGAAGATCACGTTTCCATGGGCACCATTTCCGCTCGAAAATGCAGGGAGATTATAGGCAATGCTGAAGATGTCATTGCTATTGAGCTTCTGTGCGCAGCCCAGGCGTTGGATCTTTTTACCAATATGAAACCCGGTGAAGGCGCGTTGGCGGCTTACCAAGTTATCCGGCAGGCAGTCCCTCATCTGGAAAAAGACCGCATCCTTTCGTCAGACATTGCCGCCGTCAAACAGCTGATGCGCGACGCTAAAATCCTGAACGCGGTAGAAAAACAGCTCGGCGAGCTTCAATAGGTGGCCCTTTCTTACCGTATTTCCAACCCCGCTTGCACCTGGAAAATATTTTTCATATTTTTCTCAGGATTATGTTATAGTGGTTGTCAAAAAAACGTTCCGGTAGGAGGTTAAAAACGTTGGGAATACTGGGAAAGATTCTTGAAATCGATTTAGCTGAAGAAAAATGGAAATTTAAGGAGTTTGCTGAAACCGCCGAACAAACCTACCTCGGCGGCCGCGGCCTCAATGTCAAACACCTCTATGAGTCGATTCTTCCCGGCACCGATCCTTACGGCCCCAATAACATTCTTATCCTGTCCTGTGGTGGGTTGACCGGCACAGCGGCGCCTGTTTCTTCCAGAATTCACATTAATGCCCTGTCTCCTTTAACCGGCGTTTTAGGCAGTTCCAATGTCGGTGGTGGATTTGGTACCAGCCTGCGTTCATGCGGCATCCAGCAGCTGGTCCTTCGCGGTCAGGCATCAAGACCGATATATCTCTGGATTGATGGCGAATCGATTGAAATCCGCAACGCCAAGTCCCTGTGGGGCAAGGATACATGGGAAACTCAGGATCAGTTGAAAACCAAGTTGGGCAGTGAAAAATTAAAGATTCTGGCCATCGGCCCGGGCGGCGAAAACGGATGTGGTTTCGGCTGTATAATTACCGAACGGGATCATGCGGCCGGGCGCACCGGCATGGGTACCGTCATGGGATCCAAAAATTTGAAGGCCATTGTTGTCAAAGCCCCGAAGTCCCAAGTTTCATTTCGTCCTAAAAATGATTTCCATGAAGCCATCAAGCGCTACCTGTGGCAGATGAAAAACTCGCCTGAGTTTAAAAGCATGAAAGAACATGGCGGGGCCGGCTATGTAACCTGGGCAGATGAGCTGGGTATTTTAGCCACGCGCAATTATCGCGACTTTCACTTTGAGGACGCCGAGCGTATTGACGGCAAGCGCCTGAAAGAAAATATTACGCGTAAGCATGGTTGTCCGCGGTGCCCGGTTCAATGTAAAGCCGATCTTAGATTTTCAACCGGAAGACTAAAAGGCAAAGAAGCCGTGAGGCCCGAATTCGAGCCCATGCTGGCGCTGGGCGCCAAGTGCGGGTTAAACGATTTGCAGACTCTGGTTTATCTGGACAACCTGTGTACCCGGCTGGGTCTTGACAGCATTTCAGCCGGGACCGTCATTGCCTTTGCCATGGATCTTTTTGATCGCGGTATTTTAACGACGTCTGACACCGGCGGGTTGAACCTTAACTGGGGTAACGGGGAGGCGATGGAAACGCTGATCCGGCAAATGGCCTATTCCGAAGGGTTCGGAAGAATCCTTGCCAAAGGTGTCCGTCAGGCAGCGCAGATCATCGGCCGCGGAGCCGAGCACTATGCGGCCCACATTAAAGGATTGGAAATGGCCGGCTATCACCCCTATAACATGATGGGGACTGCCCTCGGGTATTCGGTTTCCAGCCGGGGCGCGGATTTCAGTGATGTCTATGCAACCCTGGAATACAAGTGGTTGCCGGATAAAGCGACGAAAGTCTTCGGCACTCCCGTTTCAGTGAACCCGCGCTCGATACAGGGAAAAGCCGAACTGGTGCGACGATCCATGATTGTCGGTTCGGTATTAGACTGTCTGGGACTATGTAAGGTTCCGGCGCTCTGTCTGATTTGCACCTATGACCTGGTGAGTGAGGCCGAACTCGTTTCTGCTTTGAGCAGCCGGGCGATCGGCGTCACCGAGCTTTTTATGGCCGGCGAAAGGGTTGTCAACCTTGAGCGGCTGTTTAACCTGCAGCACGGGAACGGAATTTCAGATGATCGGCTACCGGATATGTTTTTTGAGAAAGAGTATAATGCCGGTATAGAGCCCTCAAAACCGGCCGAGTGGATGGAGCCCATGAAGCAGGAGTTTTATAAGATCATGGGTTGGGACGATCAGGGAAATCCGACACCGGAAAAATTAGCGGAACTCGGCATTTTTGCGCCGGAATACAAAACGGATTCAGCCGCATGAAAAGCATCATCTTTAGGATTACAACCCAAAATATTCAATCCTGCCGCGGTCATTCTTTGCATTAACCTTCCTAGTGTTGTTTCCTATAATTAATTTACAAAACCCGGATAGATTTTATCAACCTTCTTTTTCAACAATAAAGTTGGTTAAATCCCAAATAAAAAAATATAAAATTCCAAGTTCCAAGCACCAAATTACAAATAAATCTCAAATCTCAATTTTTCAATCACCAAAACAGGTTTGATATTTTGAATTTCGGTCATTATGATTTGTTTGGTATTTGTGTTTTGTGATTTGGGATTTAAGAATTTTGGTGCTTGTAATTTTCTCACCTAAAGAACTCAACTGACCTGAAATATATCATACGACTTTTGTAACATTTTTGTGGGACACAACACTAGCCCAATTCTTTTTCACCCTTTTGCCGAATTGATTTCAACGCGGATAGCGTTTTGTCCGGCAGCGCCGGCGCTTTATGATTTTTAACAATATCTTCAAGCTTTTCCTGAATCCGGGCGGCCATATCTTTGGCGCCCTGGTTTTGCCAATCCTCATAGGCTGATCGCGTCATCAGGCGGGGAATCCAGAGCTCGTTCTTAAAATGATTATAGGTGTGATCTTGATCAAGAAAATGTCCCCCGGGTCCGACTTTTTCAATCACCTCGCGGGCCAGAGTTTCGCGGTTGACCTCCATGCCGCGTATAAAATGCTTGGCCATCCCGATGTTCTCGTCACCGAGAATCAATTGTGCGGTGGAACAGACCATACCATTGTCCATATACCCGACATCATGGATCAGATTCAGGCCGGCTAAGCCCTGGGCCAGGATGGAAAAAGCAGATTCGGATCCGGCCTGGGCGTCCAGCACTTTCGCGTCGGTTGCCCCGGCCAGCCCCCATGTGGGTAGCTGGAAGGATTGTGCGACCTCAGCTTGCGCCGCAAGGGCGAGACTCATTTCCGGATTCGCAATTGACAGAAGGCCGGCCGCCATATCAAATAGGCCGAAATTGCAACCCAGGCCGATGGGGCACCCCGGTTTGCGCAGTTGTGCCAGAACCAGGCACATCATTGCTTCAGCTGTAGCCTGCGCAACGGCGCCGGCCAGAGTTACCGGGCCTGTTGCGCCGAATTGAATCGTCGGTCCTTGTATTTGAGGCAAAGACAGATCGGCGCAGACAAAAAGGCGATCAATCACATCCGCCGGCCAGACGAGCGGTGAGATCGGCTCCGGATAAAAAATGACAAATGGCCGTTCCCTGAGTTTCTCGATTCCACCGGCGATTTCGGCTGCCATCTTAAAAACAAGCTCAACACCGCGAGGCGTATATCCTAAAAAAATGACGGGCTTGGTGGTATTCGTCACGACCGCTTCGAATTCAAATAAATCGGCGACCGAAGGGGGTACATCCTGAACAGAACCCATCGGCATGACCCAGTCGATGTTCATCAGAGCGTCGGCCACCTTGGCGCCGATGGCAATATCGGCCACGCGGGTCGGGTGAATTTCACCGCTCAAGGCATCCTTCGTATTCGGACTGGCAGTGGAGGTTCCGTAGTAGCTTTTGCGACCCTCAACTTCCATAGCGCGGTTGCCCTCTCGATCATAGACCGTCCAGCCTTTGGGAGTCATCCTGAGACACTCCCTTACGACATATTCCGGCACTTTGACAATCTCCCCATTGACCAAAGCGCCGGCTTGCTTGAGCATTTTACGGGCGCCTTCGTGATGGACGCGAAATCCCACTTTGGACATGACTTCGAAAGCCGCCCGCTTGATTTCCTCGATCTGGTCGTCACTCAGAACCCGAAACGAAACCGTCTTTTTTCAATTGATCCTGTCTGAATCATGATTCCTCCTTATGCGAGTGTAATGGAGTCAAATAAGACTGACAGTCTTTTATAGGGGATGTCAAAAAAACGTTCCGGGATTGAAACGTTTTTTTCTACAACCCCTTATGCCGCAATTCGGTTATTGGGAACATTATGATGGAAAGCGGTATAAGATGTATTATTGTTCTTCTCCGATTTTCAAATTGGAACTTACCGTATAAAAACAAGGAACGTAAAGGCTTATTTTTCATTGGGCGAGGCTTCCCCATCCCATCGTTGCCAATGATGTCTTGACAGTCATGTTGCGCTTGAATACATTGGGTTTTTAGCTTTAAAAGATTTATATGAATACACTGAAAGGAGAACAAAATGAAGATACTTGTGGGTTATGACGGCTCCAAGGTAGCCGAAGATGCTGTGAAGCTGGCCCAAAAGCATGGGCATGCATTTAAGGCCGAAATCTATATTTTGACCTCAATGGAACAAAGTCCTACATTGAAAAAAGGAGATATTGATAAAGCCGAAAGCAAGCTGGAAAATCTAAAAAAGGCTTTCAAGGTAGATGATATTCCCTGTGAGGCCCAGGCATCCGTAAGTTACCAGTCTGCTGGAGAGGATCTGGTTAATTATGCAAAAGACAACAATATTGATGAAATCATTATCGGAGTCAGAAGAAGGTCAAAGGTTGGAAAATTGGTGTTCGGTTCCACCGCCCAATATGTCATCCTGGAAGCGCCCTGCCCGGTTGTTGCGGTCAAATGAAGGCGGAAAACAACATCATTGCACTTATCATCGCAATTCGCAATTTTCTTGAAGGCATCAAAGACGTTCATCTAAAAACCTTCCTGGCAGACTGGCCCGCAGCGAATTGCATGACGCGTTCTGTTTTACCGCACGGTCTTCCCGTTCTTTCCTGGATGCCCGCGGCTGTCAAGGCCGCCGGCAAGAAAACCGAGGTTATTGTTAAAATGCTTGCATCTCTGGCGAATCATATTGCCTGGGGTCAAACATATTCAGCGGAAGACTTCGGCGCTGGATTTCTTGAGAAGTATGGATGGACGGAGTTCATCGGCCTGCGTGGGCCAATCGCCAGTAACCGTATGGCCTGCGGGTTTTTGGTTTTGGGGCCTGAAGTCGAATATCCGCGGCACAGTCATGAGGCGAAGAAGTTTACGTGCCCTTAACCGGCAGACGCTCTGGCAGCGCAGCAATCACGATTGGGCCTATCGCGCTCCTGGCCTGCCCATATATCATGCCGCCCGGGTGCCGCATGCAATGCGAACGGAGACCGTGCCGCTGCTTGCGCTCTATCTCTGGCGCGGGGGTAACCTGGTCGAGAAATCACGCATCGAATAAAACGATCCGGGTCTTTCCTAATGCCGCGCGTGCATACGTTCGGATTCATCCGGCACGTGGATTACGGGCTCCACCTTGCTTAACTCTTCGAGCGGAATATGACATTTGATGACGTGGCGGTCGGCCACAGTCTGCTCCGGCGGCGGATCATTATCACAAATATCGCCGATTCTCCGATGGCAGCGGGTACAAAATGGGCAGCCCTTCGGGGGATTCATTGCGCTGGGCAGATCTCCTTCCAGCACAATTTCACGTTTGGTTACTTCAGGATCGGCAATCGGCACTGCTGATAACAGCGCTTCGGTATAAGGGGAATAGGGTGGCGCGAAGACTTGTTCCGTGGTGCCTCTTTCAAGAATATGTCCGAGATACATGACGACAATGCGATCCGACAGGTAGCGCACCACACTCAGATCATGGCTTATGAAAAGCAGCGTGGTTTTATGTTTGCGCTGAATATCCATGAGCAGCTCGGTTACAGCCGCCGCGACCGAGACGTCCAGGGCAGAAACCGGTTCGTCAGCAATGACCATGCTCGGGTTTCCGGCAAATGCCCGGGCGATACCGACGCGCTGCTTCTGTCCGCCCGACAACTGCCTGGGTTTTCTGAAATAAAAATCCCTTGGCAGTTTGACCGTATCCAGCAGGTTCATCACGCGATCAAATATCTTTTTTTTATCCTTCTCCACGCCAAATTTTTTGATCACCCGTGATATCTGACCGCCAATGCTGTGACTTGGATTCAAAGTGTCAAACGGATTTTGAAATACCATCTGCAGCGAGCCGATCTGTTCAGCGCTGCGGTCCCGTACCGCTACCTCCGAAAGATCCTTGCCCAGGTGACGCACCTCGCCATCAGTACCTGTCTCTAAACCCATCAGGACTTTGGCAAATGTTGATTTACCGCAGCCGGATTCACCGACGATGGCGACTGTTTCACCCTCTCTGGCAGAGAAGTTTAACTCCTCATTGGCTTTTACATAACGAGTTCGTTTACCGCTAATTAAAGCCCGCAGTGAGCTGTCACGAACCTCGTAGTACTTCTTCATGTGATCCACTTCGAGTACCCGTTTACCGAGTTTAAGTGCCTCTTTGACTTCACCGCCCGGCGCCTCTTTACTATGATCGATTTCTTTATAGCGTAAGCATCGTACGCGATGGTCGGCGGCACTATGCACAACATGCTCCATTTTGAAATGCTCAACGTCACACAGACCGGGTTTGAAATGATCACAGCGCGGGTGGTAATAACAGCCCTGGGGTCGTTCGAATGGCAAAGGGAGCTGACCCCGGATCGGCTTCAGCGGGGCAGCGTTCTTGTCGGCCGTCGGCAACGGAATACAGGCAAAAAGGCCGTGGGTGTAGGGTGCCTTGGCCAGGTGAACAGCGAGTCAATCGTTCCTTCTTCTACAACTTCACCGGAATACATCACGAATACC
>PVMK01119277.1_pt1 | contig 11666 bp, 11 predicted proteins | sample 1853481 | NCBI WGS metagenome assembly PVMK01 (sample SAMN08533507, study PRJNA380276) | Marine sediment metagenome, whole genome shotgun sequencing project. | reverse complement strand
AGCGGTCGAGGAGGCTGTAGTTGGGCTGGTGGATCAGGCAGGGTGTGCCCAGGACCGCAGCATCTCGACGGCGCGACGGGTGAGGTCGGGCGGGTACATGGAGATGCCGGCGTAGAGGCGCGCCCCGAGCGGACGATGAAGTCGAGCGCGCCCATGGTCTCCTCGAGCGGGGTTTCGGGGTCCGGCCGGTGGTGGTAGAAGATGTCGACGTAGTCGAGGCCCATGCGCTCGAGGCTCTGGTCGAGGCTGGCTACCAGGTACTTGCGCGATCCCCAGTCGCCGTAGGGGCCGGGCCACATGTCCCACCCGGCCTTGGACGAGATGATGAGCTCGTCGCGGAACGGCGCGAAATCCTGCGGGAAAATCCGTCCAAAAGTCTCCTCCGCCGATCCGTAAGGCGGTCCGTAATTGTTGGCGAGATCGAAGTGGGTGATCCCGAGGTCGAAGGCGCGCCGTAGCATCGCGCGGGCGTTCTCCAGGGAGTCGACGCGGCCGAAGTTGTGCCACAGCCCGAGCGACACCGCGGGGAGCTTGATTCCGCTCCGACCGCAGCGGTTGTAGATCATCGAGTCGTAGCGATCCGGTGCCGGCGAGTATTGGACGTTCATGCTTCCCCCTCCGTCCTCTTCGAAAGGCCGATCCAGATCGCGGAGTGATCATCGCTATGATCGCACGATCGGTGCAGGCCCGATAACGTGGCGAAGAGTTATCCTGACTGGTGAGCAAAGGGGGACGCCCAATGAATGACACCATGACCCTTGGTAGTTCTGCTCTCATGATGCTCGCGATTGTCCTGTTTCCCGGTTGCGGTGACCGGGGCGCGGAGGAGCCCGTGGACGCTCCGGACATTTTCACCCGCGAGTCCATCCTCTCCGCCATGGAGAGCGCCTTCGACTGGCAGATCGACAACATCGTCTACTCAGCGCCGTTGCCGGATGGCGGGTTCCAGGACGTAAGCGACACTGAGTGGGTCCGCGGAGCCTTCTTCGCGGGAGTGATGGCCGCTTCCGAGACGACCGGCAACCCCAGGTACCTGGAGGCGGCGATGGAGATCTCGGAGCGCAACGGCTGGCAACCGGGTCCGCGGCCGCGCCACGCCGACGACCACTGTATCGCCCAGACCTACGCCAAGATCTTCCTGGCCGAGCGTGATTCGAGAATGATCGAGGCCACCGTCGCGCGCTTCGACGAGATGATCGCCAAGCCTCGCCCGGGTCCCGAGATGGGGTGGGCCGAGGACGACAACTGGTCGTGGTGCGACGCCCTCTTCATGGCGCCGCCGACCATGGCCCTGATCGCCGAGGCGACCGGCGACCCTCAGTACCTCGACCTCATGAACACCATGTGGTGGGAGACGTACGACTATCTCTACGATCCCGAGGAGCACCTGTGGTACCGGGACGGGCGCTACGTCATTCAGACCGATGGATCGGGACCTCGGACGCCGAGTGGTCAGAAGATCTTCTGGTCGCGGGGCAACGGTTGGGTCTTTGCCGGACTGGCGCTGGTCCTCGAGCACATGTCCACCGATTACCCCGAGCGGCCGCGCTTCGAGGCGCTTTTTCGAGACATGGCAGCGACTCTGATCCGCATTCAAGGGCAAGGACGGCCTCTGGCGCTCGAGCCTGCTCGATCCTGACGAATACCCGATCCCCGAGTCCAGCGGCAGTGGCTTCTTCGTCTACGGGCTGGCCTGGGGGCTGAACAACGGGGTACTTGACTCCGCCACCTACCAGACGGCGGTACGCGAGGGTTGGCGTGGGCTCAACTGGGCGCTCCAGCCTTCCGGAAAACTCGGTTGGGTGCAGCAGATCGGTTATGACCCGCGCTCGGTGACCGCGGACGACAGCATGGAGTACGGCACCGGCGCCTTCCTCCTCGCCGGGAGCGAGATGCTGAAGCTCGCAAGCGAGTAAAGAGGTAACCTGCATTTCTCACCACGTTGCGTCGCGAGGCCCGCGAGATGTTGTGAGATGCGGCGTTTTCGACCTGAGGGGCGCGGAGTCGTACTTGACAGTACGTCGAGCACCCTGAAGCGAGAAAACGCAGCAGGTTGCGGCATATCGCGGGCCGCAGTAGCGACGTGGTGAGAAATGCAGGTAAAGGGTCAGGAGTTGGGTTGGATGGGCTTTGCTCTAAACCCTTCACTCTTTACCTGCGTCTCTTCGCATGGCGCGGTTCAATCCTCTTCGGTGAAGTCCGACGAGTAGCTCGTGAGATCGGCGGGCGGGGCCATCGACTCGAGACCGATTTCCGAGACAATGTTCTTGTAGGTGAGGAGCTCGATGCCGGCCTCCTCGATCGCCGCGCGGAAGGCCGGCGAGGTAATGGCGTCGAGCTCGGCCTGGCGGTGAACGGCGACGCGGTAGGGATCGGACTCGTTGTTCATATCCACCATGCCCGACATCTCTGGGGTCTCCATCCCGAGGTGGATCACCAAAAGGTTGAGTCCGGGTTGCACGTTGCGAACGTGGTCGAGCAGCCTCGACAGCTTGTCCTCCGGGGGCGCATCCCAAATCGACACGGAGGCCTCGCCGAAGTAGCGTGATAGCCCGAGCCCGTACTCGCGCGCAAGGTCCTCGACGATCGCGCGCAGATCGGGCGTCGAAACCGCGGTCAACATGTGGTAATCCAGGTAGTCGACCCGGAGGCCAGCGGCGACGGCGCGTTCGATCTGGGCCTGAAGCTCCATCCGCACCTCGTTAAGATCGACGTCGTTGACTGCGAACTCGGCCTCGGAAGTAAAGAAATAGCCGTTCTCGTCGACCAGCGACGGCACCTTGGCTGCACCGACGACGGGGCCCCACTTGTAGTGCTCCCACTCGGAGTTGAGGGTGAGGTGGATGCCGACGCCGATCTGAGGGTTGGCGCGCAGGATCGCTGCCGCCTCCAGGAACCAGGGACACGGGACCATCACCGACGTCGAAAATGGAACGCCCGTACCCATGAGCTCGCGCACCGCCGTGTTGACGGTGTGCGACATGCCCACGTCGTCGCACCGAATGAGGAGCTGCTTTGGTCGTTCGTCATCGGCCGCGCCGGAGAGGGCTGAGACGGACGCCAGTAGGGCGACCACGATAACGATAACGACCGTGAAAAGCGGCGGCATCACGTGGCGAGTCGGCATTGGCAGCCTCCTTTTCCTGGTCCCGCTCATTGTATCGCCCGCAAATATTAATCCGGGTATTGACCTACGACGGTAAGCAAGCCGATCACTCCGCCTTTCCCGCTCTCGCACCTTCTCCCACGATCCCGAGAGCCATTGCCACCGCGGTCAGCGTGTACACGAGTGGTGCGACGGTGGCGGGGGCCGACACGCCCATGCTCGGGATCCACATCACATTGAGCGTCAGTGAGCCGAACAGGGCGCCACCGAGGATCCACAACACCCGCCGCTGGCGGCGCCACGCCGCGTAGACCGAACCCATGACCATCATTGCAAACGCGCCGGGCAGGGCAAGGGAGAGACGCTGGAGGAGGGGTACGGCGGGTGAAAAATCGGCGCCGAATGCAATCCGCACCAGAGGCTCGCCAAGGATCCACAGCCCTCCCGCACACACCAGGCCGCAGACCGCGCCGCCGAGACCCGCCAGCAGCCCCGCCCGGCGCGGCGAACCGCCGGCCTCGGCACGACGAGAGAAGCTTGGATACAGGGCGACCGAGATCAGCTGCGGCAGGGCCGCCATCGCCCAGACGATGATCCCAGCCGTGCCCCAGTAGCCGATCTCGGCGCGCGCCACGCCGAGCAGCTCGAGCAGGAAACGATCGGCGTTGGCAATCAATTGCGACACTACCGCTAGCGCCATGAAGGGCAGTCCCTCGCTGAGGAGGGCCGAAGGCCCGAGCGTGCTCGTTCCGGACCCGAGTTCTCCCTCCCGACGCCGGATCCAGATCAAACCGAGGCCGGCGCCGATCGAGAACGCCGCCCCGGTGGTCCACACCGGCCAACGGAGGACGGCGACGACCCCGATGAGGGTGACGGCGACGGCCGTCTCCAAACCCCTTGCTCGAGTCTCCACATCCATGCGGTCGAAGCCTTTGAAGGCGGCGCCGTAGGTGACGGTGGCGGTGCGTAAGATTGCGTACGGGAGAAACGCCAGCAGAGTGAAGCGCAGGCTGCCCTCGGGCACCAGGAGTGCGCCCACCGCAGCGACCGGCAATAGCCAGCGCGCCGATCGGATCTGGATGAGACGAGAGTCACCGAGTAGACCGTGCGCCCCACCGGGGCTGCGGGCCACCTCACGGATGAGTACCTCCTGCTGGCCGAGGGCTCCGATCAGAACCGCGATCAGGGCCGCCGAGTAGGCGACAGTGAAGGTGCCTATACCGCTCGGCCCCGAGGCATGTGCAACAAGTATGGCGGCTAGCAGCAGGCCGCTCTTGACACCGATCTCTCCCAGGCCGAGCCATGCCGCGTTGCGGAGCACCCGGGGTGATCATCGACTACGGTCCTTCCGCCGCGGCTGCAGGATCCCTAGCACATAGTTGCTTCGGAAGTCGACGTCCCACAGCATTTCCCGCCGCCAGTTACCGGGCCACAGCATGCTCGTCGCACGGACCGCGGCGGCGGCCGTGGGCCGGCCGATCAACGTCCAGCCAGCTCCGGGTGTTGCCGAACCACGTATCGCGATGCCGCTCCCGCGGTGCGCGCGCGCTGCCGGTAGTCGGCGGGCCCGTCATACCGGTGATCGTGATAACACATGGCCTCCGGCACATACCGGAGCGGTCGGCCCGATCGGAACAACCGGTAGCCCCACTCTCCGTCCTCTATCGCCAACAGGGGAAAGTCAGGGTCAAACGGCTCCTCTAGCAGCCAGCTCCTCGGCACCGCGAGGTTTGTTCCCCAGCACGCGTCCCACGGCGCCGGCCGCTCCGGGTCGAGGCGCCCGTAGTTGAATTGGTGGCCGTCGGGCGCAAGCCACGCCATGTACGGGGTGCATGGTCGCTCCGGGTCCCACTCCACCCGGCCGATGGCGACGCACGGCCCGAGCCTCGCCTGTGCCGAGGCATGAGCGAGCAAACAGCGGGGGTCGGGCCTCGTGTCGTCGTTGAGGAGGACGACGAGCTCACCGCGTGCCGCCTCCGCTCCAAGGTTCCGAGCCGGTCCGGGCCCGGCGCGCTCCTGGCTCAGCACACGAACGGAATAGGTCCGTGGTCTCTCGCACGCTGCCCGTGACGCCGGGTCCTCGCCGTCGAGCACCACGATCACCTCGAACGGCGGCGTCTCCGGGTCGAGCCGCTTGTAGCCGTCCAGCGATTCCTCAAGCAGAGCCGCCCGCCCAACGGTGGCGATGATGACGGAGATTTCGATGTTCCGTTCGTTCATCCGAGCGGCAGTATAGATGGCACCCGATGAGACACAGGTGTTTTGGTAGGCTGGGGCCATGTGGTTGAACGCGAGAACCGACAGGCCGCCTACCGGCCGGAGGCTCCTTGCTGGCAGGGTGTGGCCGGAGGGCCTGGCACTCGTCTTCATGCTTATTGGGTGTGTTCAGCCCGTGACTCATGATCACGTCGCCCTGGAGAACAGACCGGAGAGCCTCGAGCAGACGACACCGACCTGGGTCGAGGATTTTGCCTTCGCGGTCAGCGAGGAAACTGCAAATGATGAACCGGTCGATGGCCTGCGGCCGAATCGGCGGCCACATGTCTTGTTGATCTCTCTCGACACCCTGAGGGCCGATCACCTGGGTGCCTGGGGATACGGTCGGCCGACCTCACCGTTCCTCGACGCACTCGCGCGGTCCGGGGTCCGATTCCAAGGTGCCTACAGCCAGTCACCGAAGACCGCGCCCTCTCACATGAGTCTGTTCAGCGGGACCTACCCATCCGTTCACGGGACACACTTCGCTTACAGGACCAGCCCACCAACCGTCTATCCGGTGGCCCGCGACCTCGATCTCCTGTCCGAAATCATCAGCCGATCAGGGTACCGAACCGCGGCGTGGACCGGTGCTGGGCAGGTCACGAGAAAAGCGGGATTCGCACGGGGATTTGATCGATTCACCGAGAATCTCGGTGGCATCGACCCATGGAAGATGAACGAGATTCGCGCTTGGTTCCGCCGTAACTCAGATGAGCCATGTTTCCTCTTCATCCACACCTACCAGATCCATGATCCGTATCTCCCGCCATCGCCGTACGACGAGATATTTTCCTCTGAGTATCAGGGATGGGTTGTCGGGGACAGGAACAAGTTACGGATGATCACAGGGGGAGCCGGCTTTGACAGTCTTTACCATGCATTCTGGCGTACGAACGACGCCAACCCCGACCCGGCTTCGGTTGGCCCCGACGACCTCCGACAGTTGGTGGCGCTTTACGATGGTGGGATCCGCTACACCGACGATGTCCTGCAGGGGTTCTTCGAGGATCTCCGCCAGGACGGGTTGCTTGACAACACGTTGGTGGTGGTCTTTTCAGACCACGGCGAGGAGTTTCTCGACCACGACGGCCTGCTGCACAAAATGCTCTACCGGGAGACCCTGCACGTCCCACTGATTCTCTTCTGGCCTGCGGGCTTGCCGCGCGGCGTTGAAATCGAGAGCCTTGTGCCGCTTATCGACCTCGGCCCGACCTTGCTCGATCTCATCGGGGTGGATACGGCGCCGCACATGGAGGGCAGTAGCCTGCTGCCGCTTCTTCAAGATTCCACCGTGGTGGAAAACCGGCTCGTTTTCAGCGAGGCACCATGGGTGCACCGCGGCCGTCACCGGAGTCTTCGTGACGGGAACCAAACTCTTTACGATCACGGCACAGGTGAGGTCGAGCTGTTCTCGGTTGCGGAGGACCCCTTTGAGTTTGAGGATCTCTCCCCGACACATCCTGAGCTGGTGGTCGACATGCACCGCCGACTCCTCGAGTTCATGACAGCTGGCGGTTTGCTCCGGGGAGATCTTCAGGAGGAAGCCCGCGAGCTTGGCTCAGAAGAGATCGAAGCGCTGCGCGCCCTCGGCTACGTCGATTGACCGGGGGGATGGCGAAGCGGATCTTGCCTCATGGCCCCGCGCGCCGGGTTCCACGTCGACCCCATGATTCGATCAGTGTCCAAGTCAGCAGGGCCAACGCCAGCGCCACCGCCGACGTTATCGGAATCCGGTATCGCTCCATCACTCCGGTGAGCAGGTAGGGAATAGCGTAGGCCAGGGTAAAGAGCAGTACGGCGCCCTCAGCGGCGTCGAGGCGTCCCCGGCGAGCCACCACGAGTGCGATCAAGGATAGGGCCGGCACCGCCCACATGGCCGCCTTGATCGCGGACACCCACGGTGAAGAATCCCACGGTTTCACTTCGTAGGCGAAGAAAAAATAGAAGCTGCGCCGCACCGTATTGCGGACGAAATCCCAGACATGAAAGTCCTCACGGAACCGGCGTTTGGCATCTCGCACGTACTCCATCTCGCCGACCTCACCATAGTGGACAAACTCAGTCGCGTTCTGGCTCGGGTGGTACGCCTGGAAGGCGACGTTCTGGAGCACGCCGCGAGCCTCTCGTGTGTTGCCGAGGTAGACCTCGAACCCGGCGTTGGACTTGACCGGCACGAAACCACCGAGCCGGGCGCTCTGGAAGATCACGTAGGGTCCGAGGATCAGAATGTGAGCGACGACGAGAATTAGACTGAAGCGCGTGATCTCCCGCCGCGATCTCCCGCGCATGGCGAGCACATACCCGACGGCAGTACAGAGAAGTAGACCCGGGTTGAAGAGAGCCGCCACCGCCGACGCCGCTCCGAGTTCTAGCCCGCATTTCTCACCGTCCATTGCGCGAAGAACCGCCAACAGGAGGACGGCGAACCACAGTACCTGGAGGTTGAGGTCGAGATGCCCGGCGATCTGGAAGATCCACGCCTCATAAGGGAGGCAGGCGAAGAACAGCGCCGCCAGAAAGCCGATATTTGGGTCGCCGCCGACCCGTTCTCCGATCCGGAATACCACTACCGTAGTGATGAGAGAGACCACCATAGCGATCGAGAATACAAAGAGAATGGATTTGAAGGTGAAGCACCCCCACAGCGCGAACGAGACCGCGTAGACGGCAACCACACCGGGCGCGATCCAAGCCGTTGGCCCCGTGGCGCCGCCGAACGGACTTGCGAACCCCTGGCCTGCGCACACCCACGCGTGGGCGATGTTCGAGGCCTCGAAACCGAAGGAGTTCATATACGGCGTTTCGGGGCTCGAGATCTCCGCCTCGACCTTCTCGAGGTCCTGGAAGAAGAACCATGGGTGATCCGCCACGTTACCGGCGAGCAGCGTCAGCCGCACGACCAGAGCGAGCACCAACACCAGACCCAGACCGATGGAGGATCCCGGACTCATCAGCGAGGGACTGTGCGGCGAATGGCTGTTCTGGACAGTCTGAGCAGACATCAACGCACAGTCTAATCGTTCGGCGTTACCGATTGCACGCCCGCGGCAACTGGGTACCGTGATCGTCGTGATAACCGACGTTTCGCGAGTTCCGGTAGCATGCTGACCATGTCAGACCAAGCGCGGATCCTGGAAGTGGATGGTGTGGCCCTCGAGCTGAGGCTGGTGCGCAAGCGGGTGAAGAACATCAACGCCCGGCTTCGCGGGAAGACCCTGTTGGTGAGCGCACCACATCGGGTCTCGGCGGAAGAGCTCGACGAGACGATTCTCCAGCTGGCGCGACGGTTGGTGCGCCGGAGGAGGGCGGACATCGTGAACTCCGACGGTGGCGCCGAAAGGATCGCGCGCAACGTGGCCACCCGGTTTCCCGACCCTCCCGAGGTGGCCGAGGTTCGATTCGTCACCAACCAGACGGTCCGCTGGGGCAGCTACAGCCGTCAGACCGGCGTCGTCCGGCTCAATGCCGCGCTCCGCCAGATGCCTCCCTGGGTCCTCGAGGCGGTGGTCGCGCACGAGCTGGCGCATACGTTTCATCTGGACCACTCCCCCGCATTTTGGGAGTTGGTGCGTTCGGTATGCCCCAAGACCGACCGCGCCCGCGCCTTCCTCGAGGGTGTGAGCTGGCTGGCGGCCGCCTGGGAGGATCTGCCCCCGGTGGAGCGCTCCCAGCTGACTGGAGGAGACTGAGGACTCACCACCAAGACACCAAGAACACCAATCACTCACCTCGGAGGAAGGCGTCATGAGAACCAGTGTTTCAATACTTGTTCTGACAATTCTGGGGCTTGTTGTTGGCTCGTCCTCTCACGCAGAGGAAGGAGGACTCCTGGACTTCGAGCTCGAGGATCAATTCAAAAACGTTCACCGAAGCTCGGATATTGCGGGCAAGATCGTTCTTCTGATCGGCAGCGACAGGGGCGGCAGCCAGTTCAACGGCACCTGGGGCAAGGCGATTCACGAATCTTTGAGCAATCATCCCCGCTACGATCAGATCTCACACCTGGCATATGCCGATCTTCGCGGTGTGCCCTTCTTCGTGAAGGGCGTTGTTCGAGGGAAGTTCCCACAAGACCCTGATCGGTGGGTGCTGATGGATTGGAAAGGCGTCATCGCCAAGACCTACGATTTTGCTCCCAAGTCGTCCAATGTGTTGGTATTCGCCCGAGATGGTGCCCTCGCGCATCACGCATCTGGGCGGGAGCCTGACGAGGAATCCGTCAGCGAAGTTGTTAACGCGTTGAGTAAACTGCTCGACAAAGGTCGCTGAGGCCGTACGAAAAAAATCCCTATCCTCCACAAGGAGCCTGCGATGGTTGCCTCCGTGGCACCCCCCGTTCGAGTTCACAGGCCTGCTATCGGGGCAATCCTGGGCTGTTTGGTCGTGTCGGCAGCTTCGTTGGCCCTCGCCCCGGCATTGATGCCGGAGAGCTACTCGTGGGTCTCGCATACGACAAGCGATTCCGCTGCCCAAGGTGTGGATGGAGCCTGGCTTGCGCGGCTCGGCTTCCTCTTCTTCGGTCTCGGCGTGCTGGCCCTGGGTCGAATCAGCAGTGCAAGCTGGGGGAGGATGGCGGCAGCGTCGCATGCCGTTTTCGGCATCTCGATGATCGTCACTGCCGCTTTTTCGTCGCGATCGTGGGAGCCTGGGGTGCCCTTCGACCAGACAGAAGATCTTCTCCACTCGGCAGCCGCCACGCTCATGGCCGTCGCCTTCTCGGTCGGGGTGTTGGCTAAGGCCATACGACGAGCCCGAGAGGGCCTGCCAGCCCGCCCACTCGATGTGCTGGCGATAGCAGCATCCGTGTTGATCTCGATCGGAATGGCGATCTGGGGCGACAGCGCCGGAGCCCTGCAACGGACGATGTTCCTTGTTCTGTACGTCTGGTACGCTTCGGAGGCGATTAGGGCCTACGGGTTCGAAAATGTCACACAGGGGGAGTAAAGGAGATGCGTGACAGGTATCTCTTCGTCTACTTCATGAAGGACGACCCGGGAAGCGTTGCCCAGGTGGCGCCCCGGCATGTGCGCTATTGGCACGAACTCGACCTTCCCGGCAACATGGGAGGCCCGTTTGCCGACCGCTCCGGCGGTTCAATCAGCTTCGAGGCCAGCAGCCAGCTCGAGGCGCAGCAACTGGTGAGTGGTGATCCATTCGTTGAAGCGAATTTGCTCAGCCAGAGCTGGCTGAAGGAATGGCAGGTTGGGTAGAAGGCGGAGAGACGCCTGGGTCGAAAACACCACCGCTCAAGACATCTCGCGTGTGTCGCTAGCCCTCCGACGTCCGGGGATCAGCTGCGAGCTTGCGGAAGAAGTGGCGCCGGCCAAGAGCATCAGCCCTGCGACCATCGACGTCGCGGCCATCAGCCAGACCAGGATCTGCGGCTCGAGAATGATCGCCACGCCGACGAGCACGAGGAACAGCCCTGGGATCATCGCCAGCAGCCCGAAACCCCGTTTCCCGGAGGCTTTGTTGAACATTGTAGACATGGGACAGGAATCCATTGGGTTTTCTCCCTCGGTCCATTTGTTCATCATCTCTGCGCAGACTGACCGTCCGTTCGTGACCTGTTCCTCGTCGTCAGCACACATCATCATCGGACCGCAGCAGTCGGGCTTCGCCAACTCCGCCGCACTTGCCGATTCCTCATTACCGCGGTTCCGCTCTTGCTCACACATCGTTCTTCCCCTTTCTTTGCTAGCGCCTTTGGGTGACGGCGCTTTTGATGGTGTAGACGAATCGTTGCGGGAAAGGGATACATGAGCTTGCGTCATGAAAACGATGTTTGCCGCCGGGTGGTATGCTCAAATGAGCAAAGCCTGTGTGAGAATGGAGACAAGAACTCGGTCAGCGAGCCACCGCTGCGGATTGTGAGCCAGGGGGGCTCTCGCACGGTGCGGGAACCGAGGAGGAAGCTATGACGCCACCCTCGAACGAACCGTTGTCCTTCGAAAACGTGGCCCATGAATTGTCGAACCCGCTTCGACGGTACCTCGAGCGGTTGACTGGAAGCCACGCAACGGCGGAGGACGTTCTGCAGGAGACTCTGATGAAGATTGCGCGTGGCCTCCCGGGTTTCGAGGGCCGCTCGAGCGTCAAGACCTGGGCATTTTCAATCGCCACTCGCGTCGCGACCGATCACTTCCGGCGGCCCGAGTTCAAGGCGAAAATCGTGGACTTTGAAGAGACAGCGAACCTCCCGGTCTCAGATTCCGAAATCGAAGGCCGCCTCGTCGTGGGAGAGATGACTGACTGCGTGCGTGGTGAGCCCTTCGAGGTCGTGCAGGACAAGGGCGGTGCG